>Ga0056128_1000566_pt1 | contig 34233 bp, 25 predicted proteins | sample WorMetLIZISLAND2_FD_71113 | JGI IMG/M metagenome (GOLD analysis project Ga0056128, IMG submission 71113) | Marine gutless worms symbiont microbial communities from Max Planck institute for Marine Microbiology, Germany - Olavius geniculatus... ...
GAAGACATTGCTATACGGTAAAATCGTTTTATAGTATCACATTCTTCAATTAACTGCTTGCAAAATGGTACAAAAGTTGCGTTAAATACGATAACTACGATCGACGGTTAGCTAACTGGCCGATTTCGGCCAGTTAAATTGTTGGCCATTTTGACCATTGGTTAGTGCAACGGGAAACGCGAGTTATGCAAATCTGTCAGTTAACACAAACTTGACCGGCCAGTTAAGATCCAGAAACCGGCCCTAAGACTACACCATCTTCTTCAATCAAACAAAAAAATTCGTATAGCACCTCCTACAGTCCTGAATAGCAACACTTAGCAATTAAAATGCTAGGCCTAAACAATATATCAATAGAACCTCAGAAAACTGCATGATAAAATCGAAAATCTTTCTCTGACTAATCCGTGCAGCTTTTAAAACCATATAATCTGCAAATAGATAAAACACAGGAAAACAAACCGATTTCAATTTTATCGAGATCTTTGAGTGAAATCTGCTGATAGTTCATCACCTGGTCCGTTTCGTCGTCGTATCTATGACAGAATCAACACAACTGACTGCAATAACATCCCAACTCAGAAGAAGATCAAATACCGAAAAAACAGAGCTCGTCATCAGCTAATTATGGTAACTGCAACTTTCGATTATCAGTTTCTTATGATGCCACCAGTCTCTCCAGAAAATCCTCGCAACAAGCAAATGTACCTTACTCCACTATAAACCAAAGCAGCATTTTGGATGACCTAACACGTTAAAGTACCATAGATAAATATATTACAAATATGCTAATGATAATAATACTTTTCATAATTTTAATACTTTAAGCTAATGGTTTTAATTTCTGCTGATGGCACAGTAGATAAAAAATTCAAAAAAGCTTTCTTCTGTTGTAATGAGGCAATATACTAGTAAATTTGCCTTTTTTTATACTCCGGCATAGACTATTTAACTAGACACCTAACATGTTCTTGTTAGATCATCCAAAATGCAGCTATAAATTCCTGCAGTACAGTTTGCTGCCGTCTATCTTCATTAATTCACTAAAATGCAATCCGCACATATTATATTTCCAATATTAATTAGGCCTAACTACCATTAGTGCCACGAAGTCAGACGGTTTTGCAGCTTACATAACCACATCAGCATGAGGATGAGTTTATAATATATTGCATTTTTCCTACATTAATTTGTTAACTAACTGTTCGTTACTGTCTAGTGCGGAGCAGTTTCTGTGATTAACGCCGTACTGTACGTGTTGAGTTGTATCTTTTCAATCACTACAACTACATTCCAATAAATGTATCTTATATTATGTCAGCAGCAGCAGCAGCAGAAACAGCTACTGAAGAACAATACGCAATGCAATAAAAGCTTTCTGCGATGGAAACAGTACGATGTCCACATCCAGTTGTGTGACATCAATGTCTGATCTAAGTAAGTAAATAAGTGAATCTATAATTGCACAAAACAATTGTAAACATAAAAAACACCAAAGACAAACACCCAAGAGATACAGAAACTCAAAAAACCACACTTAACAAAAGAACATCGACTACATTAAAAACACCACTAAGAGAAATATACCGCGCAACGTAGTAAGCCTTCTGTGAGAGCAGCAGTATGATGTCCATATCTTGCTGAGCAGGGTCACCTGTCACAGGATCGCAGTCAATCAGTCCCCAGCCTCCAAGACATTCCTCCGGCTCTGTTATCAGCATCTTCTTGCACTCGTCAATCAAAGTCTTGAGGTTTTCCTCTTTCTCAATGAGAACCTGGCCTTCATCTTCATCCACGCTGCTGTCAACGGCTGCCACAGCAGCGTCCAATCGGCCGACGGCATTGCGCAGTGCTGTCAGCTCATCGGCCGACGAGTTGCCTAGCAACAGATCGACTGTTGCCTGGCGATAGATGTCCTTCACTCGATTTATGTAGTACCTGCAGCCACAACCAATGTAAAAACTCATTCGACTATTATTATAATTATTATAACCCCACAGTACTCAATTCCCGCAGGTAAAATATAAAGCTAAGCTTATAATTATTTATTATTTCTTAACTCTTGAATAAATCCAAAGGTGTCTCAAAATTAGCTACATCAAGCAAATGGACTGACCAGGCAGTCAACTGAAACAAAACTGTTGTGCAACAGAATGAAATTGAAACAAAACAACATTACTATTAAACAATTTAGTTTAAGGTGCCATAAAGATTAGTGACTACTATGATACTACACGGTGTTTCATAAAAAAGGACCCCTTTTTGTTTTTTTCATAATTCACTCAAATGATGATCAATTTACACAAAATGTGTACCAGTTGTAGCTGAATAAATATTAATTCAAAATATTGCAACAAAATATGGCATTCATTCATTCATTTCTTTATTACAGCAAATGTCAAAACACATTTGTTGTTACAAATAATGTAGATCCATCGCTTTGCATGTTTTTTGTGGCTGCAACTGTAAAACTTCAACAAATTGTCATCAGCGAACCAAATTTTTCACCATCAGAGCAGAGTAGCAACTGACAGCACCAGCTGAGACTATCCAGTTTTTATCCATGACACATTATGATGTCAGTCTTACGTCACAACTAGCAAAGAATATTTAATCAACTGCCATTCCCAATTCTCAATCTAAACCCAAGCATGTTTTAAAATTACTCTCATTAATTGTGCAAATATTTAAATTTAAACACACTGTAGAAAAGCGATGTGTCAAAATGTAGGAACAGCATAAACAATATGTCTGAACCTATTGGCAGAGTTCACTCCATCTTTCATCATACCAGCGAACCTTATCTCACCCGTTCTTGTGTAATCACCCTGCGAAACAAAAACATTCCAACCGTGTGTAAATTTTGCAGTATTAACAGAATTCAGCAAAATATCTAAATAACGGGTAGACTACAACACCAAACATGAATTCAGTTTGTGTTCAATCAGCAAATAACGTAAAGTTAATCCAATGTGCTGTTGAGACTTTACTGTTGTTCGTTTTTACCTTTTCTTTTCTTTTCTTTTGCTACTCTGCACTTTGCTGCAAATAAAAGTTATTATTATTATTTTTTAAACCCTGGAAAAATCCAAAGATGTCTCAGAAATTATTATTATTATTATTAATACCCCTGGTAGTAAAGATCCCGGGGGTTAAAAACTAAACTAAATGTTAAAAACTACTGGGATGACCAGAGGTCCGATGTGTCGCTTGTACAAAAACTGTCACGAACGAGAATGGCATTAAAGCGCTGCATCAGAACCGACAGCCGCTGAAACAAAAATACGTCCTCGCGAGCCTCACTAAAGACGGCTGAAATTCTGCGGCCCAAATCCTCCACAAAACGAATGGCTGACTCGTTGATAGGACCCAAAGTTTCCAGCGCAACAGGCTGAAACATAAAAGAGGCTGGAATATCAACATATTTGGAAACTTTCCTTGCTGCTGCTAATTCGGCCGCTGCTATTATTATTATTTTGAATTCAGTTTTAATTTAACTGGCCTACTAATACTGAAGACGGCGGTGGAGACTGCTGCAGAAGATTGATCATGCGTAAGATGTTCTTCCTTGTTATCGGCCAACCATCTTCGTCAGAGCATCAAATATAGAATAATAGTGGCAGACAGTTGAGGGTATGCAGTATGCCTTGTTATGGAATTTTGTGCTAGTTAACGCTTGTCTTCCTACACAGGTTCCAAACCATTGCATCTGCTAACAGTCAGTTTGTTTCGGTCTAATTCTCCATACCTTTCCATTCCACTTACTTGCTGTTAGGTGGCCTTGCAGTTACATTGTGACATTATGTAACCCTAAACTAAACTCGTATCATAGTGTAGTAGAAAACGTAAGGCGAGACCTTGAGGGCAGCAGTGCCTGCATACTGACGACTCAAGGTGTCACCGTTGTTGGCCCACATCTGCTGATAGACGGTGCGACATTTGGCAGCCAGACGGCGCTCTGGTGACAGCAAACCAAGCTTCCGACACTGCAAACACGTCAGCACAACACCAGAAAATATACCGACTGAGGACCAGCTTCCATAAATGAAAATGCGCACCGGCATCACCCAAATATCTATTTACGCCATGTAATTAGTTCAGACAAAATGACAACCAAAAATTTCTTTTGCTGACGACCTTGTCCTTCTGAAAAAAAGTAAAATTGAGCGAATTCTGCTGCGTATGTCAACTATAGTCAACAAACTACTGACCTCTACCCTTATGCTTCTACAACACGTGCACTGATCTTCCCTGTAGCCGTAACACTTTATACCGGTCTGTGATAACAGCAATAACCCAGCAGTGATAGTCCACTACAAGACACTGGAAAATATTTAAACAAAACATCCCAGCTGTCTACAGCCTATACGGTTTCTGTTGTAGTACTGACCTTCAAGGTCATCCAAGGTTGATGATTTTCATCTCATCTGAAAGGGTGTATTTGATTTCTTATTACTCAGTAATGGTGACCTTGGCCGTACCTCTCACCATTTCTGAGATATGGCCAGTTTTCCGTTGAAAAAACACATTTTTCCTACTCCCTCCAAAACCTCCACTCAACCCCAATTATGAAAATTTTTCCCTTGCACCAGATAACTGAAATTTTGTATGCCTAGGTTTAAGATGCATGGCTAATTATTTGCATAAAAAGTTTTCTCCTGCGATCTTATGTTTAGCCACAATACATCCGTTACAGACAGACGAATGGACAGACATTACATCGTGCCATAGATGCAGCTGTAGCACGTCAAAAGGCTACAGATGTGAATAGGTCTTCGTGGATACGCATCTCCGAGCCATATGGCAGCCGAGTTACACGTCGGCAATGCTGTCACTTGCCTGTATCTCAAGGACAATGCGTGCAATGGCACTCTGTACAACGTTGGTTCGATCGAGACAGTCGATGCAGTTGGTGCGGAAGATGCCGCGCTGCTCACAGATTGTGCCGCTGCTGTCAACCCTGCGCGAAACATCCCAAACCACCACGATCAACAACAACTTCCCACAGTGCTAGACAGCGGTCACCACCATGAACAAACTAAACACAAATGACCAATGTATTTTGGTAAAACGCCAAACTGCTTATTGACACAAGTTTCAGCGGAGGGGGGTTCTACACCCATATCTCCCACTCCTGTGGAGGGTCGGGGCCCCCATGTGACATAATTCATCATCGGACCCCACACATGTACCTGCCAAATGATAAACAATAAACGATAAATGCGTCGAATGGCTTGAGGATGACAGACCACACATGAACAACGAAAAACAGACAACCGATCATGCTACAGAGTAAAGTACAGACAAAACTGCTGGCACCAGAGCAGTTTTTCCTAAAACGCTGAATTGCAGAGCTTCCGAGTCACTGTTTCAATGAATCAGTAATCAAAGTCTCACCAGCAATATCGCATGTCTTTGATGATATCCATGATTAACTCGGTCAGAATATTCACATTTTCAAATCGCATGCCACGACTACAGAAAAACACACAGAGATGTGTAGCATACCTGCATTCACATTTTAGGCTTTAAAAACTCCTATGTTTCTGCTGAAGTCTGGAATAACGTAGGAACAGAAGGGCAAAAAAATTTTTTTTAAATTTTTATTTTCATTTCATGACATGCTGAACAATGTTATACCACAACTCGCAAAAAGAAACTGACATAATGAATAGTGCCCATAAGAACTACAGTAAAGAATACTATAGATCTATGGACTAGAAGCAAACAACTTTTTTCCAGTATAACGTAGAAAACAAACAAAAAAATAATATTTTCCAGGGTCCAATAAAAGTTTTAGCACGCAGGCTTTTCTTGGACACATTGCTACCAAAAGAACAAAATTAATGGTCTATGCAAAATTTCAGAGAACGTTGTAGTTGGCGAAGGCATAAAAAGAGAGTTAAAAAAACAGTGGAAAGGGAATAAAGAATAAGAAAGAAAAGTGGGTAGAAAAATGGGGTGGAAAAAGGAGGTAGGTGAAAGTAGGGGGAGCAAACTTGAGCCCAATTTGATTCGAGATTTGGAAGAGACAGAAGCCTCTGATTGGCTTCGTCAAAGATCAACTACTCAAATAAACCTCATGAACTCTCACAGTGGCTGTGCTATCATAAACACTTTCACTGGTATTACTGTTATTATCATTATATGCCGAACAATAAATGGATTTCAGTTGCACAGGAAAATAGCCGAAACAAATTCGTCCAGTCATTTTGAAAATACAAGTAATTTGAGCAAGGCTCGTGAGACACGTGACAACCTTGGCAGTTCCTGTTAGCACATTGCCTTAGTCTATCTCTAGCCATTTTGTCACAATTCACCCGAAATGTGCCCTGCAGCCAAAAATTGTGAAAAAATCGCCAACATTACCTCTGTTGGAAGTTAAAGGTCATTCAAGATCACTGATGTTGATAAAACTAAAAAGTCTGTGATTAGTGCTTGTTATAATAAGCAACATGTCTGTACCTTTACCTATCCGCAACTGTTTTCACACTAAACAAGCCAATAGCAGCAAAATAACGTTTTTCTAAAGAGGCACCCCTCGTTGACGCCCTCGTTCGAAAGGAACCCCTCATCCAGGGGCACAAAATTTTGTCACACTAAACTAGAGTCCATGTGGTGCCCACAGTTAAGATTTCGTAATCCTAGCTTGTACCGTTTTGATACAGATCAAAAGTGTGATGGACGGACAGACAGATGGACAGACAAACAGATACCTGGATGATGGCTAAGACGCGCGAAGCATTACATGTTGTCATGCGTAACAATGTACAAAGAAAAAAAATAAAAGCTAATAACCACGCTTCCAATACAGTACACAAAGTATTGGCTACGATGCTGCAGTGTTACCTACCAGTATTCGTGGAAGTCGTAAGTGATGTAAGTAAGACGTGGACAATCGAGTGTCAAGATGTGAGAGAGAAATGCATCAGATATGACTTTCTCTTTGCCGTACTGGTCGACCAAGCTGACCACTGTCATGCTGGCATACTGCAACAGCTCACGGTCAAAGTGTCGCTCGAATGCCATGCGATTGGATGCCTCGTCTGCACCAGAAATATCATCCACACTCACTCACTCAATGGGTACATTTAGCACCATGGTATGCTGGACACAATGAATCAAAAAACAACAGAAATTCAGAAACTGCAGCCACACAAACTAGAAATGTGAGCCCAACGAGAGGCCGCCAAGTGCTTTAAATCCGATTGGGGCAGTCTGGGTCACTCCATGGGCCGTATGCATAACAACATCTTAGTTTATGCCAATACTAGCAGCTACACTGGGATTAACAAGTCCGAGACTAATTGACAAAGTTAGTCGGTATGCAAAAAGATGGCGTAGCGGTCGAACTAACAACTCCTGGCATAGCTAATGTCGAGTAATTTCATTCGGGAATTTCCTAGCATGAAGCCGCCCATTCTCACATTGTCACAAAGTTGTCGTCTGCTCCCTCTTCCGCAGCCACGGGCAGAACATTAATATTCATGACGCCTGTGGCCTATATGATAAGCTAATTACAGCAACGTAGGAAGTAGAAATGCGCGACACAAAAATGTGCGAACAAAAACAGGCAACAAATGTTTTATTCCTCAAGTTTTAATACTAGAATTGTGTCAGTAATGTATACTGACTAGCCATAAGTGTTGTTTGACGCAGGACGTTCATACATCTGTTGTTAACAACTTAATTTACACCGAACTAAACCAGTTACACCTGGTCGCAACGGAGACTAACTTTAGTACCCCACTTACGCCCAAACTCGCAATAAGTCGCCGTTATGCATACCAACTTAACAGTTAGTTCGTCGTAACTTGGATTTAGTCCGAGACTACAGTTACGACGTTGTTATGCATATGGCCCCATGTCTGCTTATTCGTCAAGGTGATGATTATAAATGTGATCCAGTGCCCCTACCCCAAAACCCTTCAACGAATCAAGCTAAAATTTAGCCTCAATTTCTTCCGAGTGAGGGTTGTCCTTTCTCCCAATTGTGTTCCTGGTCCGCTGTCCAGTTTCAAAGGTAAAGTCAAAAAATTTTTCAAAATCTGAAAAGTAAAAAAAAACAAATGTAAGGCCTCCCATTACTATGTATGGGAGGAATAATTAATCAGAAGAAAAAAGATTAACAAGCTACAAAATATCTTTAGTAGTGAAGATTTAGTTATACTGTATTCAATTACCTCTGTCAATGCGTGGCGGGGGCTTGTACTTGATACCCGTCTGACTCCAGAACAGTGGTACCGAGCCGCGAACTTGAACAAACGATACAATGTGGTTTGTAAACTCCAGTATCTGTGTGCATACACACGTACCACTCACGCTTGAACAAAATATGCCCACTAATATTTATTTTATTTATTTATCATTTCTTCATATAAGAAAGCAGCAATAGACATGATACGCCACTGATATGCTGTGCAGTGAACCTAACAAACAGCACTCTCAACAGCAAAAAGTAAAACATAAAAAAAAAATTAAATATTAAAAGCAAACAACGACAGAATATATCTGCGAACCTAACTGAAAAATAGTATCCATATATCCATATTGGCTTCTACTGGAGAAAACTACTCGTTGTCGATATAGCTTTATACCGGTGTAAATCAAAAAAGTTTTAGTTCTCAATGTTTAATTATTTTCCTGAGTAATTTACAGCAATTGTTATATTTGTTGCACAACACTATTTCAACCGTCGATGGCCACACTTCAAAATATTAAATAACAATCTCTCGACTTCTCTGCCTTCTACTGAAGAATGAAAAAATCTTCTGCCGTGTAAACGATCACACTTGGACAATGGACAATCTCCCAAATTTTCCTCAAGACTGCAAAGGAACACGACTTGAACCCCATTAAGCATTAGATTCTGGAAAATTAAACAAAACAATCACATCAAAAATGATCAGATTTAATACAAGTACAGATTTTAAGTTTTATACTCATGCGAAGTAAGAATATTCTTCAAACCTCCACCGGTAAACCACAGAGCTATCAGTTCAAGTATTTAGCATTTATCATTTACCTGCATTCAGCTGCTGTGCCTGATAGCGAAAGTGAAAGCAGTATGTAATTACCAACAGAGTAAACAAACCTGCTCGGTCTCAACGTAGTTTGCAGTGTACCCTTCATCATCGACACCACGGCGCTTGTAACGCGTTCCTACCAACAATATTGTAACAGTAATATAACAATAGCGGAATAAAGTGGAGAATTACTGGACCTGTCAGCAGACTTGGCACACTTCTTTACTTACTCATCTTCAACTAAATATATTGCTTTCAATAGCATATCTCCGGTAATACCGGATGGCGCAAAAAACGTCCTGAACATTTGCATGCATTATTCAGCCGAATGGTCGAAATGAATCAGCTCAAAAGCATTTATGTAACAAGCAAACATCAACGAATATGTGTAGAAATTTTCGCATAAAACACTTTGATATTAGCTGCGATACAAACAAAATAGCATTACATGCCATGAAGCAATTTCTGCAAGCGGTTCATCATTTGTGTTGCCGCTCGTACGCAGGCTATGCCAAAACGTCACAGTAGGCCGAATCATCAGTAAGTGATCAGCAGAAAGTGCTAAATAGGTCCTCCATTCTCCTTTGCCACAACTGCTAGATGTGTTTCTCATTGCTATACGGCTTTTTTGATTCTGGCTGTCTGATGGCGACATCATGCCATTTGTCTGAGATAACATTCTGAAGATCTCTGAGTTTGCAAATGGTTCACGTCTTTCTTCGTAGACAAGTTGTTGCATGGTATCCCAAACTGAATAATGTAGTAATGTGAAATCTGTTGAATGCGATTTCCATTCCTGTAAGCTGATGAAATTGGGCGTGTTGTGATGAAAAATTTTTTGAGCTGCTTTGATGCGGTGTGATGGAAAGCTGTCTTTACATAAATGGATTTTTAACCCGCTTTTAACTCGTCATTAAGCGGCATTCAGTAGTGTCATAAGTGAGGTCACTGAAATTTATAAGCAAGTAAGGGTACATACTGGTCTACAGATATGCAAAAGAAAATTTATCTCCGTGAAGCATACGTGCCGTTATAGTTATGCAAAGTTCGGGACGTTTTTTAGCACCACCCGGTATATGCCATTTCTAGATAAGTTTTTTCAGAAATGTAGTAGAAAACTTATGCAGACAAAAGTTAAGAAATACAGTAATTATAGACAACAGAGTACTAGTAACAATGAAAACAACAACAACAGCAAAAACGATAATAATCATAATGCTATTACTATTAGTGCACTAAAACTTATAATAATTTACACTTAACTAAAGAATTTCTTACATCAGGTAATAGGCTATAGCACCATTTACATAACTTGAACAAAGTAAGCGACAATACTGTCCATATGGCTTGCACAAAAAAAAAAACTGATACAAAATTCAACGAAACTTCATGCCCAGACTGACTGAAACAACATTGCGAACACACCACCAGTTACAACAGGTTTCAGCAGGTTTTCTGTAGCAAAATTCCCTGACTTTTCCAGTCATGGAATGACAATTTCCCTGACATTATCGAAACAATAACCCTATCGCACACATATCATAAATGGTATTAAGTAATGAAACGGTATTAATAGAGCAATATGCAAATGACAGAGACCCTGGTTGGGGGTCAAGGGAGCAAAGCTCCCTGAAGCTGAAACACGTCTAGGTTTTGGACGTTCAATGGAAGCAGCAAATTTGCCTGCTTCCTAATATTTAGAGACACAAAAAATCACAGTTATCTGCAGTCTGCATGATCCAAGATCATTTTCCCTGACTTTTGCCTGACTTTTCAAAAATAATATTTTTCCCTGACATTTCCCTGACAACACAAATTCCGACATTTTTTTCCAGTTTTTCCTGACCTGTGGGAACCCTGTTAGAATCCTACCGGCTCGGTATCGGCTGCGGCGAGAAATCAAACAGAGCTTGAACTTGAGCTCAGTGAGTTGATGGCCATTGTCAGAGGTCATCACGGGGTCAAGGTCATCGTCGTCATCAAAGGTCACTGGTAACTCGGTGATGTGAACGTATCCCTGGATGATTGGTACCAGCCATGGTCGTGCCAACTCAACCGACTGTAAACAGTCACAACAACCTGCATACCTCTGATGCTAATCTGTTGTCTGTGCCTCGTGTCCATACATGCTTTGGTTCTAGAAATTTTCTGGTAGCTGCCCCCATTATATGGAATTCCCACCCTACTAACGTTCGCAATAGTTGTTCAATAGCTCCTTTCTGTCGCCAAATCAAGACTCCTTTTTTCAACCTCTTGACATCTCTAGTGCCCCCACCCCACCCCCGCTGCCCAAGAATTGGTGAGTTTATCGTGGACATTATTGTGCACTGTATAAATTTACTTACTTACTTATTTACTACAGCGGCAACACTCCGACAACAATAACTCAATTCGTAGATTATGAAATGTTCATGAGGATTATATCAAGTTAAACAAAGCTATAACGAGCAAGAACATGGAATGGGATACAACTGCAGTGAACTACACCATCAGTGAATGGAGTGACGAGCAAATCTCATTATATCCAACGTTCATGCAAAATCACAAATCTCTGACAATAAACAAGAAATCGGAGCTAATGCTCACGAGACGCACAAAAGCCTATAGCAGTTTCTGTTCGCAAACTGTCAGTCTATCTTCAGCGATTTCATTGCAACTTTTATGGGGGTACCGCTTTTGATGCCCTTGTGAGCAGGTTTCCTTGAACCTAGAAAATCGAGACTTGGACTGTCAAAATCTACGTTCAATGCTGAAAATTTCGAATACAGCTTGTCTATGTCTTAATTGGTTTCGGCCCAATTCGCTTTTGAAATGTGTCCTGCAGCTTAAAATCACCAAAAAAAATCCATAAAAACCCCTATTTTAGTGTTCAAGGTCATCCAAGGTCATCGAATTCAGTGGCAATCGAGAGCCAATGTAGGACTTCCTATTAGTGATTAACAGTAACTTAGGCCCTATCTTGCACCGTTATTGAGATACAGCGACTTATTAGCTAAAAATCGCAAACTTTTCCCACCCCCTTTCATTTATTACCCTCGTTCGGGGTGACCTCCTTCGAATTTATGGAAAAGCTTTACGGTTCCTAAAACTAGAGTCTTCCAGGCAGCAGATGGTAAAGATTTGGTGATCCTAGATTGCACCGTTTTTGACTGATCCACCCATGTGACAGACAGACGGACGAACAGACAGACAGACGGATAGAATTGCGATGGCTAAGACACGCTGAAAGCAGTAGCTGCTTTCGCGCGTAAAAATTGAATAAAGTATGGCGAGAGTTTTCAGGCGAGCTGTTTAACACGGGTTTATCCAACAGAGCCCACCTGATTGTGTGGGAATGTTCCCTTGTGTCTTTACCGTGACTATACAATGAACTCACACTGGAGTCGATAAGTTCGGTGAGCATGTGTTTGTTCCAGAAGAACCGATCGTCAGCTGTGACTGAGTTATTACCATCACCATCACCGATTGCTGTGTTAAGCTTCTGGTGCCGGCGCTGCGTTGTATTGGTTATGTCAGCCGCCGGGCAGTAATAAAACGAGTTTGAATCATTGAACATCTTCATCAGCTCCTGAATTAACAGTAATAATAACAATGATCTATTAATAGCTATTCAGGTCTAAAAATGCATCACTACACTACTCCGCAAAACGCAAGTATCGAAAAAATAGCCAAGTGATCAGTCAATTTATTGCATCATTTATGCATAAAAGTAAAATTATATGAACACCACTGTTCATGTCATGTAATCAACCTGATGTTCAAAATGTCCAATTTAGCCAGCACAGAAACTGACAAGACATGCAAATTCTCTGACATTTATATATCACAAAGTAGAGTCATGACAGGGTTTTTTGACAAGATTTTAAACATTGGTCAGTAAATGGTAGTTAGGAAACTCTACACGATGTTTCATAAAAAAACTGCAATTTTTCTTTACTTTATAATTTACTAAAATGATGATCAATTTGCACAAGATTTTCACCAGATGTAGCTGAAAAATTCTAATTCAAAATATGTCAACAAAATATGGCTGTTAGTTAAATATTCTTTGCTAGCCGTGATGTAATGCTGACATCATAATGTGTCGTGAGTACAAGCTTGCTTGTCTCAACTGGTGCTGTACTTTGTTACTCCACTTCAACGGTGAACTTTATCAGGTTCACTGATGAAAAATGTTCATCGTACCGGCACTAAGCAACATGAGGGCATGAAATCATGTGTCTCGTGATCCAAAAACTTAACCATCTCGCAAGCAGTGTGTGCTAATACACCGTTTTGCTGGAAGACGTAAAATTCAAGCTATCCTCACAAGTGCATGAAAGTGATCATTTTGGGCACTTTTGTGGCTGCAATGGTAAAAGTTCAAAGTTTGTCATTAGTGAACCATCAAAGCAGGGCAACTATTCAGCAACTGTCAGCACCGCTGGCACCGGTTGCAACAAGCAAGTTTGAACTCGCAGCACATTATGACGTCGGCATTAAATCATGACTAGCAAAAAATATTTAACTAACGGTCATATTTTGTCCAAATATTTTGAATGAGTATTTCTTCAGCTACATCTGGTAAAAATATTGTGCAAATTGACCATCATTTGAGTGAATTATGAAAGAAAGAAAAAAGCGCCATTTTCATGAAACATCATGCACTTTTTACTCAAAGTGTTTATAATTGCATACTTTATCATCTAATCTTACAATGAACAAACAAAGAATCAATCAACTAATCAAAATACACCTAAGAAACAGAAATGCAGTGAGACAAAAAAAAGATAATTAAAAGGCAATTGCAAGAAACCAGAAATTACAACAAAATGTTCACACAGAAATTCTCAAACCTCGACTACTCGCCGCTCAAACTTTTCTTTTTCTTTCACATCACGATTTTGCTGTACACAACAGGCCATAAAGAGAATAAAATTTCATAAACCAATTTTGCCCATTACACCGAGTAACAGCAGATACAAAATACTACACGTACTTAGCACAGACTGTCCTCGATTTAATTCAAGTAACATTATCTGATGTACTAATCAGGAAAATCGTCAAAAGTATAAAAAGATCAAGAATGCTACAACGCGATCCAAAAATTCTCTTACAATGAACACTTGCCATTTCCTGGGAAGTGACAATAATCTATGTACCTGGAATAACCAAAAAACTCATATATACAGATAAAACTAGAAATAGAGAATTTCCAGCATGTTATGTGAAAACACTGCCACAAATGATGAAGTTGTATCAAAATGTCAGAAGTTCACAAAAACAGACACAAACAAACAGTTACACATATAACGGAAAACATTCGACGCTACAGAACACTTTACTTCATACATACGTTCTGCAGGACTAGTAAATACATTTAATGATCCTGGAAGTGAGTAAGCATATAGCACATTGTCTTCACTAATGCAAGACAGACACATTGCATGATAGATGCGGTAAGTATTTTCCGTCAGCAAACCTGTGACGAGTTTTGTGCTGCAGCTGAACCGGCCTCGCCCAGAAACCGAAATGGCAACTGTACATCACATAAACAGCTTTCTAAATTTTCAAGCAAAAAAGTAATTAAATTATTGTTCGCCATTCCAGTCAACTCTTCTCCACCTAATCTGATGATAGTTTTAACAACATTACTGATTACCAGCCAAAAACATTCGCTCACAAATGACGTAAATGAAAAAGCAAACAAGGCATTTCTGCTGCAACATCCGGTATAAATTATGTAATACTAACTACTAACTGACAACAACATGCATTTTCCAACCCAAGTTCAAACAAAAACTAACATTGGCTGTTGACATATTTCACTGGATGTAAATTTTTACAGACAATGGCAGAAAGAATGTCACAGTACTGCACAAAGCCATATGCACAGCCATCATTTAACCCTCGGCTCCAGCATGCAATTCCAGTTGTGAACAGTTATACGAGTTTCTGTTTAACATTTAAGTAAGCAGAACTGAACAATAACTAGGGACAGGATAACTTAGTTAAAGTGCCATGACAGAATGTTACAGAGTATTACGTTTGCGTACACTTTAAACCCTCCACAAAGAATAGACATCATTACCAAGGAGCTACTTTGACCAGTGGTGGATTCAAGGGAGAAGGGGGGCACTGACTGGATGCATCTTAAAACAAGTGAACAATGTGCACAAAAATGCACTACTTATGTATAGAATTTTTAAAAATTTTTCTTATAAGGACACTGCCCCCTCCCCTGCCCTTACCCCCACTCCAAACTTCTGGATGCGCTACCAACTTTGACAACATTTACTGCCAGTAAACAATACAGCTACTGAAATAAATTAACACAAAAAGCAAATGATTAAAATGAGCTGCTTCGGTCACAAAAATATACCAGATGTACATGTACTTTGTTACACCAGAAAAAAATTAAATAAACACAGACTAGAATTAGTCACATGTTCACCGAAATAGTAGGCTCAACGCATAAAAAATGCAAGGTATAATACAAACTTATGAGTGTTGTGAAATGTGGAAAACTGCCTGACCAATTCAACAACAAAATGATTTGTATGATTTGAATGCATGCTGGAATGGCAAATGTACACGATAGGCTGAAGCACTATTTGTACATGACTGCATTACACACAATGCATCTAAAGCATTTCTCTAATGAAGAAAAACTATCAGCTACGTTTTTCATTCAACCAAAGGAACATGATTCAAAAGCAGCACCACAGTGCAGTGCATAGTGCATGCAAAGACTGGTCTAAAACTGATTCATACAACACCAATGGACTAGCAATGGACTATATGGGCCAATATTATATTCAGCCCACTCTAAAACCATTCGGTTTTAGTCTTGACCAAGCTCGTGGACCACGTGGCTCATTATGTAACTAAGTGCAAATGATGACACAGTCATACTAACATTTTCTATCTCTAGTACACAACAATTACCACATCATGACTTCTAGTATTACTACAAGCACAAAGACTACTAAATACTGTGTCTACAAGCAGAGGGGCCAGAGCCGATCCCAGTCTCTAGGCAGTCAGCCCACAGGTTATGTAGTCACACACCTGGCTGCCATTACTTTATACCAGGCCCGAGGTTAGGTAAAGGTGAAGGTCAGAATATAGCTGTTAAGGAGCAAACATCTCACAGGCTACAAAGCATCACTCGTCATATGAGACTGTGTGCAGTGTTACCTGCCACCCAACAGAGGTGAACGCGCCCCGCCTTAACCCCAGCCAGATAGACCGGTACTCGATTTACCTACCCCAGAGGGATGGAAGGCTGAGTTGACCACAGAACATCACTGCCCAATGATGGCCAGTGCCAAATTATACTGCTTGATGGCAGATGCACACAACTGCGAACAACTTGCCCAGGGTTGTTACCTGCCAGATAATCAGTTGGCTGTGAAACCCACGATCTGTTGATCACAAACCTGATGTCCTAATCACCAAGCCACACAAAAGACGACTACCGCTACAAATAGCACACTACTGCTACTTCTGCTGCTAATCTAAGCCGTTACATACTGCAGCATCGAGATCAATGATATTGTCCAATATCTGCACAGTATTTCACAGGCCACTGCTACTATGCCACCACATGCCATTCGGCAATTTAACAAAAAAAAGCAGTTTTGGGCCAATCAAAGTGTCTGCTACTGATTAATTGAAAAAATTAAGTTAAATCGCCAATAGTCAACAGCGCTCTCTCACAGCTCTGTGACCGATGCGAGTGGTGCTCATCTCCGTTTCCATGGCCCCGAGCTGGCAGTGTGCCGCAGATGCCTCGCCTGCCATACGGGATTACACAGTATTACCTGCTACCCAACTCAGGCGAACCTGTCCTGCCATATATATAAGAGGAAGGCCAGACCTCCGCATATGACTGCCGTAACCTTCCTGGCGGTGAAGCTGGTACCAATCTGTACTGCTTGGTGAACAGAGGCACATGTGTGTGAACAACTTGCCCAAGGTCGTTACCTGGAACTGCATCGAGTGGGAGTCGAACCTGCAACCTCAAGGTTACAAGTTCGGCATGCTACCGTTACACCACGAAACCACACTACTACTGATTGGCATATACAGATGTTCACACTATTCTGAACTCAAGACACGCATGATGCCTTGCTGCTGAGGCTGCTTGTGGCATGAGTCTAGCTAGTCTAACAAGCTGCCAGAGATAACTTTTTAGTGTTAACTGGTAGTCTTTCAAACAGCCAAACTAACTAATTTCACTTAGACCTAAGTTTTGAACTATAGTTTTAGACCAAAACTCGGTTTAAAACCCAATTAATGCAAAATTTAAAGTGACAATTAAATCCGGTTTTAAGTAGGGTTTTAAACCGGATGCTTCCGCTGAAACCAAAGTTAAAACCAAACATAATACCAAACTTCGGTTTAAAACCAAACTTAATCTGAACAATCTAGTTTCAAACCTGATCTCCGTAATGCATCGAGATAAGCTTTTCTTCTTAAAGACTAGTCTTTAGGTTTAGTTTAAAACCATAACCACTTTAACTTTCGATTTAGCGAAAACAAGAAAGCAAAAACAAGTTTGTTTACCCAGCGGTTGCTATTGCTGCCAGCGTTCTAGGGCCCAATCGCCTACGACGTGCACCTAATGTACAGCGCGAATCATGTTTATCTGACAAAGATAAGTTTCTTTCAACGCATCTGAGTGCTAGACAGATTCACCAGCTAGCCTTAAAATACATCCGGTGGCGTCGTCAGGTTGATGGTGCAAACGTAAGATATTACACCAGTACTGAAGTTAATCTGAGCATTGGTTAAAAACCATACTTTAGAGTCCAGATTAAGGTTTGATTTAAAACTATAGTTTAAAACTTAGGTCTAAGCGAAATTTAAAGTCACTCAATCTGTGACATCCAATGTGGAAGCAAGCAAGCGAGTGAGATCATCTAACTTTTTTGGGTTTCATGCTTTCAGCGGCTGACTTCAACTGGCACCAGGTCTTCTGCAGTGACTTCGGTGCCGAGCCGACCGATTGATTGACGGAAGTACTTGCAGCTGGTTGGCCGTGATGGCTGTGCTGGTGTAGATGACATTGCTGCACAAGTACATCGAACATCACTAAACTACTGTCATAACTGCTAGATATGCAAGTTAACAATAATTTTTTCAAACAAAAAAGATAAAAAAATATATAAAACACAAGCTAGTAACACCAGAAAAAGTACGCCTAATTAATATATGAGTGCAATTACATACAGATAGGCCAGAACAGTAATAGCTTTGCCTGTTAATTCTCCCACAACTGTCCAGCAAACTATGTAACTTTGCAGCCCAGTTTGTAGCATTCTTCCATCTTACTTTTGCCTGCATGAAAATAATACATCATTTGTCACAACCTGCTGACCTTCACTTATTAATGCCAGCCACCATACTCAGCATTTTGCTAGCATCTGCTAGAAAACTATCGGAATACTACTGATTGTTGCAGCTATGTTGTTTTATACGATGTAGCAATTTTATATTTAATGCAACAAACCGTAATATCGAGGTCCCTGGCGGATGTTTGATTGAGTGGAAGCAAAACAACCCTAGTGATAACATAGATGGGTTCATCAATGTCAGGAAGAACTCCGACATCTGATCTCTGACTGACTAATAACAAACTCCAGTCTCCATCTGTCCAACACAATTAGTAACAGCAACAGTGATCAATGTGATTTGTAAAATATGAACACAAATATCCATCATCTTCATGCACAATGCTGTCAAACAATCGTTGCATTTTGATTAACCTGCACATCATTCTGAAGCTAAAGCAGAAGAAGACAGAGAAAAAGATGGATCGACGTCAAATACAACACTGAGGACTTGCGGATCAACTTGGATTACATAGAGAATAGAGCTGAGTGGAGAAAGAAAACCCATGTAGCTGACTTCTCTCCTGAGAGATCCAAAACGAAACGAAAAAAGAGAGATTATTCTAAAGTTAGTCTAGTTTAAGCTGCTATGGTACCTTAAGTAAACTTCTGGAAATTGTTGTGGCAGGCCAAATGTCCCTCCTGTCTTTCCAGTGTGAAGAAATTTTATATGCTAAAATATATTTAATGATGACCAAATCACACGAATGTTTTGTTTGTTTAACATGCACATCTTTCTGCTAAGGCTAATACTGCGCACTGAAGTAGACCTTTCGAAACTGCTGCAGCAGTGGTGACAACCTTTTTCAAATTCACAATACCACAAATATGGGGAAAATAACAAATGTATAATGACTTAATAGTGGAACATTCTACTACCTGCCAATATCTGAATCTTGCCGATTACGCCATACACCTTTCCAAGACAGACACAATTCCGACTTGACTCAATGTCAGTTGCTATATAAAAAACACAAAACAAATAAATTACAATCACAAATTGTTACTGAGTGTGGCAAATCAATCCACACAGTCTAATTCATTGTAGAAGCTATTATCAACCTGTGATAATGGCTGATAAATAAATAATAATAAGTCTATTATTAGTCTGTCGACACACGATATCTGTGTAAAGTTAGGGTTAGAGTTAGGATTGAAATAACAGAATTTTAATCAGTCGGATTGGATTGATACTAGCACCTAACGTAAGTCATGGTTCTAGTAATTTTAATTTCTGATACAAATGTCAACTCAAACTCAGTCACAGTCAGCTCGTCACTAGATAACACTAAAACAGAAAATTAGCCAGTACAGCATGGGCTGTTCGTGTCCCTCGGCATCAACCACAGCCAGAGTATACATCTTAGCATCTAGATGGTTAATAGACAGGGCCCCAGCTGATGCATCTTTGGACAGGAGACAGCTGGAATGTTTAATATTCGACAGCAAATCTGAAGTGAGTGATCTGTTCATGAGTTTGTTGTCTGTATTTAACAGATCTTGCTGATCTGAGTGTTCAGATCGCCGATCTGAAAGACCAGTTGTGGGCGCCTCTTATATATGGCTGCCGTGTTTGTTATTGCTGTCATATTTTATCGAATTTTTCATTGACCTCCGCTCGTTTTTATTGCGTAACAGCGTTTTGTCTGTTTTTATAAAACTTTGAATGAATGAATGAATGAATGAATGAATGAGTAAAAACTGATACGTTCAGATCAATCACCGTGCTTGTAAAAATATGTAATTTAATGCTTCGCAGCGACAAAATTTCACAAATGGAAACCTTCCACTGCATGTATTGATGGTCGTCAATGTTGAGTTTTATACACAGTATAATGGTCTTCCGGCCCGTGATTTGATGCCGTTTCTTGCCGTGATTTTTGCGATTTTCGCCAAAGTTTGCCGTGTTATTGCCATTTTTGCCGTGATTTTCGACTGTCCCTACTCGTCGCGCCTAGGTAACCTTGTTCGAATTATAACCCTAGCTCTACGTTGTGCTGACCGTTATGAGTTGACATGCTACTGGTATCGCTGTCAACTCGAGATTTATCATAACACGGACCTCTTTTGGGCTCCATGCCGCCATCAGCACGACTGCACCAAAGCGAAAATTCTCCATTTTTAATTATATAATACCCTTCTTTCTCGAATAATTCCATCGTCAAATACGATCTTGATCCTTCTCTCTTCTACAACTACATATCCTTTTATTCATAAAATTGATTGTTTTTGTTTACATAAGTTTAAACCTTTGACTTTTAAGAAACGAAACTCCGCCCACCAAATAGCGATTTGCATGGTCTCGAAAGAGTGCACAAGATGCATCATTAGACCTACTTTGCAAATAAAGTTGATGTCTTCTTTCGAGAGAACAGTTGAGAACTCCTGCAAATGTCTATATAAATCACAGAGGTCTACTGTCGATAACTAGAGTCCCTGCTCTCAGTAGGCCTATCTTTATGCATTTCCATCCAAATTAATGAATGGACAGATTTTAATGCTACATCAGTACTTGAAAATTTGGTAACCCGTGTTTGAAAAAGATAGCAAGCACGGATTACTGTAGCATTAAAATTGATTGCGAGATTGAACCCTCTGATCCGGGCTGCTGATCATAACGAGAAGAACTGCTGACGAGCTTTCAGGAGGTACAAACATATATCGACCGACTTTGAACTCCCAAAATCGGGGTTTTAGTATTTTTGCGACTTTTGGTTGCGGCGCACAGTTTAAGAGTGAATTACACAAAAACGGCTAGAGTTAGACGTACCAAGACAACCTGTGCCACGTATGAAATTTTTAGCATTAAACCATTAAACGTAGATTTCAACCCTTAAGTTCAAGGAGTTTTCCGTACGCGTGGACGTCAAATTTGGATACCTTTTTGAAATGCACGATTTTTGCTACAGTGCTACCACCCACTAATTTAGCGTGAAAACGGTTCTGGATGGACATAGATTTGCTGCTTAGGCCTATGGCAACAATCGCTAGCTTTCCATGAGTATATAGGCCTATATAGGCAAGCCAACATCGATAATCTTAAATGACCTTGAAATTAAAAAAATAGTCATGTTTTGCTATTCTAGGCTGTTAATTGCAGTTAACTGCAAATAAATTACTAGAGATAGACCAGGGCAACCTGCATATGGCCTATTCTGGTTCTGGTTCTGGAACAGTTGGCAAACTCACGGTGGGATATCACGCCAACGTGATTTATTAGCATAAAACATAGATTTTAACAGTCTCACTTTCGACCATACGTTCGAGGAATTGTCTATTTGGAGGCGTCAAATTTGGGTACCCCCTTCAAAACGCATTATCAGGCTTTACATGTTGTACACTGATTTTCCAGGTCGCAGCATTGATGCTGACGCGCGTCAGGTGAGCGTCGCTCAAATTATTTGTTGCTTTGGTCTACTACCTTAAATTCGAGCCGTCTGTTACATTGCTGGCTAGCACTCGCGGATTTCAAAGAGCGCAATAGTACATAATTATTCTCGTAGCCTACACAAACACGAGGCTGGAACTGTTGTTTGTTGTCAGTATTTAATTAATAATCAAAAACGCGTGGGCCTATAGACTGACGATGAGAAAAGTACAACATTCAAGCATACGTAAGCCTAACCACACTGCAGCCAGTCGACACGTGAAACACAGTACTATGACACCTCAGCTGGGTCAAGTTAATTTGTTTAGTGCATTGCGGGACGAACGTTATTTTCATATGCTCCTGACTGACTGAAAATGAAATGTAGCCTAAATAAAACACACAAAACAGCTCAAGACACAATATCTACAAAAATAAGATAGACTATAGATTAGGCCTAACGGTAATTAATTAAATGTTTGCATCAAAAATATGTAGGCTAGTTACAGCACAACTAACAGCAGAGTTGTGCTCCGCCATTTCATTAAATTGTTCGAATTGACGTAGGCTGTATAGTTATTTTGTTGTCTGTCGTTTTCAGCGTAAAATGTTTAATACCACAAAATTATTAAATTCCACGATGTCCTTTGTGGAATTGATAATGCACAAGACTGAGTGAGCAATCTGATACTGATAATGTAACAATTTGGAGCACCTGCGTTTTACATGGTAGTGCGTTAACATAAATTACGTGAGGCGAACAATGAGTATGCCTTACATAATTCTATCGTCTTGGCTATCCGTTTGCCAAAAATTATCAAATTTTGTGGAGATTTGGCGAAGTTCTGATAAGAACAATTGGGTCATTTTTTCTGGCACACTCTGCACATAGACATACGCGGAAGACATTGTACTCTTAACGCCACAATTTTCTTTTTTGCTAAAAAAATTAACGAAAAATATTAAAATATATAAACATTAAGATATAACGGTTTTGTGACATGAAGGCTTACGGACGATAAAAAATATACGAACAACCGAACGCCATATCCAAACTTAATTGCCTATTTGTCAATTCGTGAACAATAAATGGACAACATGCTGACGATTGTGCGGCAACCTATTGTTTATCGGTATAATGATGAAACAATAGGTCCCTATAACGGGTCAAAATTTTGCGACACCCTGTACATCCAAGCCGCATGACACACAATGCTATTGCACAACAGAGTGTATAGAGAGTGCGAGAGAAAATGACACAATGACGACAACGACTGGCGTGCTTGCATTTTACTTTACAACAACAATAGCAACAACAGTAATATAATCACAAGAACCATAATAATTTGGCAAAAGACGGAATCGCTGTCGCCAGTCCACTCAACTCCTTGTTTGTATTCCCCAGGTGAAAACAGCAGTTTGCCATTAGTTCGTTCGACCCCAAATCTCCAGGAAACTCATCTAACACCATGTGTCACTGGACCCCACAAGTGTAGCTACTGTAGAATTGCAGTAGGCCTATACAAATTGTACTACCGCTCGATTTTAGTGATGGGTAGTTTTGAAATTTGTTGGGTCGTGATTTTATTCAGAGGCGTTCTGCAGTGTCTCGACTTTTGCGTGTACATCTGTCAAGTTAGTTAGCGTGTACATTATGCAGCGTAAAAGATAGCAACAACTATGTACAGACAGCTAATGTGAACAAAACTAAAACGTCGTAGTTCGTCCGTATGTCTGCGGCTTTATTTTGAACGCATGCCACACGTCAGTCACTCCACTGACATATCGAAGTATCGAGCTCGAACTTTGCCAAGCACAGCCTCAAAATTCGCTTTTTCGACTTGTTGGGCAAGTCGTACAAGATGTTACAACATTTGGACATGTTAGGAACTATAGATTTTGTCGATTTGTCATAGGCGACGATTAGCGTGCAGGGGCGTCATTTTGAAGGGGAGTGGGCTGGTGAGAGCCTACGGACCACCGAAGGATTTGATTTTAAAATTTTCCCCGTAAATCATACGTTTAAAACAGTGTTACTGCTGCGAAAACAATACATTACGTAGAGTGAGATCCTCCAATGATTAACTGAAATGACGCCACTGTTAGCGTACATTTTTCACATTGATCCCTCGTTAAAAACTGCATCGAATCGTCGTAATTTCGTCGGTGTTATTCCTCTCTCGCCGGACCTGATCGAACACTCCGCTCGGCCGTGCGAAAAGACCGTAATTAGAACGGCGCGTCGGTTTCGGACAAGTTACACACATCCGTGGTCAGCGCGACGCCGCCCGTCTTGCTTCCGGTCGCCCAGTAGCGCACGTTCGGCACGGCCGTCGACGTCGCCGTCGCAGCCGCCGCCTGGCGACCACTGCACGTACTACCGCGACGACACGTGACCAGGTCACGTGTGTGTGACGTTAGCAGGTCACGTGTGACGCGCCGGAAGTCGGCATTAACGACCAGGTAGAGCACGAAGTTGACGGCGAAGTTGGTCAACAAGAGGAAGTTGGTGACGTGCGTCGCCGCCTCGAACGTTCTGTAGCTGGCCAGCCCGGCGGCGCTGCGTCCCGTCGCCATGACAACGCCGGCGTCATTGCGTCCCGTCGTCAAGGCAACGAAGACGAGCAGGTGCGACGGCGTGACGAGCAGCGTAAACAGAACGATCAGCGCGATGAGCGTCGGTGTGATGCGGTGCGCGGAGTCCACCGGATTCTGATGTGTACGGTATTGTGTCTACACATAACACAACACGTGGGCGGATGCTAGCTGCAGAACCGATTCGGGCAACGAAATTAAAATTGGTGTTTCCAGTAATCGAAATAGTTTAGTTAAATTATGTACAACTAATCAACTACAGCATTGCCGTGCAATATACCAACGCAAAAGCTACCGGTACAGAAAATGAGTTGAATTGCCGATGAAAATAGCATACAACAATAATGCGAACACTGTCCAAACGAAAAATGTTTCAAATGGCCGCTAAAGCAACTACTATAAAACTACGATAACCCAAAAATATGTGCGGAAACGAGCTTAGACTACGATATAAAACATTCATAATGCTAGTGTAAATGATTCATCAATAAGAAAGCTGTGGCGTTGTCGTAGTAAACTAAACTGACTTTAAAATGCTTCGCAGGTGCGAAAGGCGCCACTTTTTAGCTAGAGAAAAAAAATTAAACGGCAATAGTAAAACATAATAACAGCAAGCACATAATTGATTTAGCCGCCATTATGCCTGTTCGACTGCAGTCGGTCGGTAAATACGAAATTGGCATCCTCGCTTTGCGATAGTGACATCTGCAAACACATCCGTCCGAACTGACCATTTCCACAGGGTGACGTATGTCCCACGCATTTCTGTTGACCGCGCAATTGCGCAGTTTGGAAAATAGTGATAAAATACGACTGTACATAGCGGCGATCGAGGTGTCAGGAAGAGATAAATGGCCAGTATGGCGGAAAGATTATTATTTCTCACTGCTGTCTGACTTCCTTTGGGGTTTATATAACATTAATCAATAAATCAGTCCTTTATTTGCTCAGAAACAGCAACTGTTGCCAGTCCGGCAGATTAAGCCAACTCAGCTGGCTTTTAGGTGAACTGTGAATGTTTACTTACTTACTTGCGTACTTAGACCTACACATGTAAAAACCAGTGAGCTGCACAGCAAGGCTTCTGAAAAGAAACACTGACTGCTTCATATAAAAATTGAAAATACTTAAAGTTTTAAAATTTACTGACGCTCAAACGTTTGCAAACTCATTCATTCATTCATTCATTCATTCATTCATTCATTCATTCATTCATTCATTCATTCATTTTATTCTTTAAAAAAAGCTGACAAACGCAGCTTCTGAAAAATATAGTCAGTAACCAAGTAAAAAACTGACAGAAACAAACTGTTCCACACGTTGATGACTTAGGCCTAACCTGTACAGAAATTGACTCTGATTTTGCTACATTCGTTAACCCTTTCGGTCTTAGATCAGACTTGTTGAATAAACAAATATTTAAAATGCATTTCCTGCTCCACTAATAATGTTAGAGCTTACAAACGCCGTGGTGTTCCACGTTGTAACGGACTATTTTTACTGGGTTGTAATATAAATCTGTTTCGCTCAACAAAATGTAGTTTCGTGTCGTATTTAGGCTACTCGACAATGAGTGGATAAAAAAATCGAATTCATTTAGCTAGGCCTTGGCTTGACGTGGTATACAGGGATGACAGTCTATAGACACACAAAAGACTTCGGCTACATTTATACACAGTGTTTCATAAAAGGCACCCTTTTTGTTTCTTTTTTATAACTCAGTCCAATGGTGATCACTTAATATGAAATTTTTAACAGATGTAGCCGAAGAAATACTAATTCAAAATATTTCAACTAAATGTGGCTGTTAGTTAAATATTCTTTGCTAGTTGTGATGTAATGCTGACGTCATAGTGTGTCATGAGTACAAACTTGCTTGTCTCAACTGATGATGTCAGTTGCTACCGTGCTTTGATGGTGAACTTTATGTGGTTCACTGATAAAAAATGTAATCACGGCACATCATGACGTCAGCATTATATTACGACTAGCAAAGAATATTTAATCAATAACCACATTTTTATCAATATTTTGAATTAGAATTTCTTCGGCGACAATTGGTGAAAAATTCGTGTAAATCGATCGTCATTTGAGTAAATTATGAAAGAAAGAAAGAAGGTGTCTTTTTACGAAACACCGTTTATACTTTTAACTGCGTTTAATTTATTCAGTTAATTTTCCAAAAAATTAACTAAAATCGTTGCCACCAGGTGTCATTTTTAGGGCTAAAAGCACAAAAAAATTCGATTATTAGATTGTTAGCTGGATTTCAGTGGCCTTAGTTCTAAAGGAAGGGAGGGAAATGAAGAAGGGACTGGGACGAGAAAAAGGAACGTGGGACGGAAGAATGGAAAACTACCACACCGGCACTTATTTTTTCCACTTCGAGCCGTGAGTACACTATCCACCTGCATGCGGTAGGAGCGGCGCAGGGCTCGTATGAGGCAGACATTGCAGACGGTCAGCAGCAACAGTGGCAGGAATATTTCGACGAGCGTGCACGCCAGACCGTACCACAGACGAAACATCGACATCACGTACAGCTGCCCGGTGCTCTGCAGTTCACAATCCGACACGTCGCAAACATCATGACCAATCCATACCTATGACGTAACTCAACGGTCGAGTTGCGTCGTGTCGGCGTCGTCAGTGGCGTAGCCAGAAATTTCAATTGGGGGGCCTCGTCCCCTTTTCCCTCCATACCCTTTCCTTTTTTGCTCTTTTCCTTTTTGCTTCCCCCTTTTACACCTCCCTCCCTTCCCGTGCCCTCCCTTTTTTCTTCCCTCCCTTCCCTTAAAAGTAGGACCCCCTAAAAATCTAGCTAGAGGGTCTGGGGGAGCGCTGTGAGCTCCCCCAGCGGGGTCTGAGGCCAAACCCAAGCCGATATCGAATTTGGTGCATTTTCGCTTTAAAATATGAAATCTGGTGGCAACAATTTAAATTATTTATCCGAAAATAAACTGACCAAACTGGCAACTTTTGTGCGGTTTATGCGTATGTTTATCTTTAGTCTGGAAGATTGGAGGCTGGGCTTCCTGCTCTCCCCTTGGCTACGTCACTGAGCGTCATAGGACTGCAGTAAATCATTTGTGACACCAGTGCTTCAATAATTAGCTATGAGCGCTTAAATTTGCCGTTTTCATGGCGTCTAAAATTTACTGGTATAACTAAGATTGGCGACTTAGGCCTACACAGTTAAAAAAATACAGACAACAGCAAAAACTGCAAAAAAGCGGTAGCATGACATTATGGGTAAAGGAACAAAAGCCCATATTATACACAACACAGTAGCAGCAGGTCTAAAACGGGACAGCAGTGTGTTAGGCCTAGGCTATAATAATACCAAATGCAAGTCAGAATACATGTCATGTGAAACGAACAGTAGAAATCTCAACAAACAGTCAGAATATAAAAGTAAATCGGACGGACCGGTTTTAGCAACGCCGTTTTATGTGATTGTAAACCGGAAAAATCAATGACGCCAGTATTTCAGTTCCACAGTCGTATAACTCTCAGTGAAAAAGAAAATGATATGCATAATCAATACGGCAGTAAACAATTACTAAACATAAATTAACCTATGCGGGTTCCATGAGTAGAAAAAAAGCAACATCGAGAAACAAGAAAAAACATAGGCCTACTATCTAATATGATGTAAAAATCCAGTCGCCTAAGTCAAAGACTATGCGCTTAAAACTGAACAGTGGCGTCATTTCAGTAAATCATTGGGGGAATCGCAGTGATCTTTGGGGTCTCAGTCTACGTAACGTCTTCTTTGCAGCAGTGACATTGTTTCAACGCTAAAATTTACAGGGAAAAAAATTAAAAAAATTAAAATCATAAATTCTTGGGGAATCTCTAGACCTCTCCAGCCTCCCTTCCCCCTAAATAACGCCTCTGAAACTGAAAATCGGCAAATAAACGCCAAGTAGACCTATTTTTGCCGTCCGTTGACTATGTCAATAGGGCGCTGTTGTTTACTGGACTCGTACAGCAGCCGCAACAGCAGAATGACATATCGATTGATGTTTGCATCGCAACACTCGGCGGGCGCCGAGAGAATCTTTAATAGTTTATATCGGATCTGATTAAATAACACGTCTGCGTGCGTGAGTCAGTCAGAACCGCTGCTAAGAGATTAACCAGAATGCATCACCAACACTCCGGTGAGTGTCACGACCTAGAACTAACTAGAAGTTTCGTCGGAAATGAAACCAAAAATGGACCGTCGATATACACCAAAAGCGGCGACGTCGTAGGTCAAAAAAGTAGGCCGGACAGAAAGTTACATTGTTCCGACAGACACTGCAAAGTTCAGGTTCAGTAGTTCAGCTGAAAATTGGGGTGTTCACGCTAAGTTAATATATAAATACCAAATTCTCTATCTGGATCGCATAACGATAGTTCCGTGGCGCCACCTTGTGAATGATATAGACTTGTGTTGCAGCCCGAAATCGCCAAAAAAATCCATAAAACCCCCTATTTTGACGTTCAAGGTCATTCAAGGTCATTGAATTCGGCGCCAATCGAGAGCCAGTGTACGACTTCCTATTAGTGATTAATAGTAACCTAGGCCCTACATCGCACCGTTACTGAGATAGAGCGACTTATTGGCCAAAAATCGCAAATTTTGCCCCCCTTCTCTCATTTAGGGTCGTCGTTCAGAGTGACCCCCTTCGAATTTATGGGAAAGCTTTACGGTTTCTGAAACTAGAGTCTTCCGGGCAGCCGATGGTAAAAATTTGGTAATCCTAGCTTGCACCGCTTTTGACTGATCCACTCGTGTGACGGACGGACGGACGGACGGACAGAATTGCGATGGCTAAGACGCGCTGAAAGCAGTAGCTGCTTTCGAGCGTAAAAACAAATTAAGCCAATTCAATAAACCGCGACGATAACAAAGGTTCTACCAACTTGATTGTATCTTCGTAAGTCGTTTGCTGTAGCGAGTAGCGACATCTAGTGGCGAACATAAATCGTCGTTTCGAGAAAGGCAACAGCGATTGCCAAAACATCAACGATTCAGTAAACAAAGGCTGTACGATAATTCGTAAAAAAATAAAGTCCTTCCGAAGCCATAAGGCCCAAAGGGCGGAGCTCCATTTTCTTAGCCCTCAGCCAGACACCAGTTTACACTGCGAGATCACGGATACGGGGCTAGTGCATCGCGCGGTGTGCCTGTTTACGTCCCGGCTTTCGCATGTACTCATTGCGCCTACCCACGGAAGGATGGCCAGGCTGAGTTGAACTGAGTGTAATTCGACGAATTCGTATAATCTGTAAGAAGCTGCATAGAGTGACTGGCCTTGGAGTAATAAGCGCAGTGGCAGTCGGCAGGTGGCAGCATCAGCGGACCGTATGCACTGACGTTGTGCGTCTCATTTGCCAGTAGCCAGTCACAGCGCGTCTCGACCGCCCTGTAGTGCCAGAACCTCGGCAGGTTGAAGACGCCCGCTCCGAGGAAGATGAGGACCACCGTGAGACGAGTGCCTCTGGCGTTGATGTAGCCGCGAGCGTGCAGAGGCCGACAGATTGCGAAGTACCGGCCGAGTGCCATGTTGACCGTCAGCCAGGTACTGCTGACCTGGAACACGTTCACTAGACCCTGCACACATCACACGCACACGTTATAGACTGCAATCCACCGCAATGTAATACTAAAAGCACGCACAGAGCGACGTAACTGAACTGAAATGATCTGACACGGTTTTGTTTTTTGACGAACTGACCAATGAGCAATCAAGGCGAGCCCATTGGTCATTGGTTGACGCGTACGTCAGCGTAGACACGTAAGCCACCGACGCCTTTAGACGGTGCCTATTGTAATGCATTACTGCTTGCCCACTGGTCATTTCGTCAAAAACTGTACCATTTCAGTTCAGTTCAGTTCAGTTCAGTTACGTCGCTCTGTACGCGCCTTAACACTCACAGTTCGAGTGTTTAGCGAGAACGTCACTTGAAGGCAATGTATGATTCAAAATGTCGCTCACGGATATCAATCACACGTACAGTCGTATAGTCCGGATTGTTGCAATTAATCGGCCCTGCATAAAGACATAAAATAGCCTACACGGCGTCCGATTTCGTTTTTCCTATACGCCCTTTTGTTTCTAACGACTTAAGAGCTCGTACGAGACAGAAACAGACAGACACACAGACAAGACAGGTAATGCAACATGTCGACCGCATAATGATGCTCGTGTACCGTGAAATCAGTCGTTCGTTACCTCGTGGTAAATGTCAAAGTACAGCGTCGCGCGGTTCTCGTCCGGTGCGTACTTGGCTCTAGTCGGCAGCAGGAACGTCGCCAGAAGGTAAACGAAGCAGAAGACGGCATCGGACACGGCCAACGCGACCAGTCCAAGCCTCACGGAGCGTTCCAGACCGTCCATCGAGTGCTGTAGACGTCGACGCGTCAGCACGACCAGGTTGAGCGCGTTCCCGATGACGCCGAACAGACAGACGGCAGGTGCAAGAAAGTCGTTGATCAAAGTCGTCAGACGATGCGGCGAGCCGGTCGATGTCAGATTCGACATGGTACGACGACGAGCCTCGGCCAGAACCAACTCCGCCTGACGTACCAGTGACGTCATCGCTACCAGTGACGTCATGTTGGACACGTACGCGTCACACGTCACGTGATCTGCCATGTCAGCTGGCCTAGATCTGCAGCGACGACGCCAACGTTCTACGTGACGTTCTTATTATTGCTCGACCGGCGGTCGGCGAAGTGAATATTAACCCTGCAACCGACACCGCTCACAACCGACACTCAGAACTCCACTGACGTGCTTAAAAAGGGACTACTAATTTCAAATTTTAGAGTCCAAAAGTTGGCCGTCCGCGTGTGCCTGTAGATTTAAACGCGTCGGTGGAAGCCTGCAGACGGAAGTTAAACGATGATGCAGTCTGGTCTGGTACGGCAATGATACGATGTTGTTGCTGCTGCTGCTGCTGTAGAAAAAAAACTGCCTGCATCGCCGACGACCGTGCGCGCCCAGCAATCCGGTGACCGGTCAGTCACTGTGCACTGCATCAAGCGCGCATCAAGCGGTACGTAAGATTAGCCGGAGCTGACTGGCTGACGGCGTCTGATGGAACCGTGACGCAATGTAATGCAAACTCGTGCGTGATCAGCGCTCACGTATCGCCGCTAGTGATCCATCACTTCTGAGCCGCAGCAGAGCGCCATCTAGCGAGCGAGTGCCCTATTACAGGCACTCAATACCTCGTCATGAGAGAGCCTTGCCGACAGCCAGCTGCTGCCGTTGCTATTGCGACGCGCCGCGCTTCGCTGGGTAAACATTTTTTTACTCCGCACAGCAGCGACGGCTACTGCAGCGACGACGGACGGTCACACGACGTCGCATCCACGGTCGCATACAAAATGCCGATCCCTTCGTCCGTTCTAGGCTATCTCTCGCACTCGGTCGCCAAGCAATTTGCCCCCGACTTTCGCTGCGCAGTTTCCATAGTGATTCGGGTGCCTGGCTACGCGGAGCAGCGAGCAATTGCGACATAAATTGTCATTTGTCTGATGGTGGTCCTCGCGAAGCTTTTCTGCATTAAAACCCGCCGCGCGAGCGATATCCAAACGAATTATTAACTCTTTTCAACTTCACGCACGCACTCGGTCTTTTTTCGTGTCCCCTTAACCGTATGCATTTGTAATCAAGTTTTTTCAAAGTAGTTGCGATTACTCAAAGTACAGAAACAATTAAGTTCTTTTAGCAAAATTTATTTACTGTACATCTGCTAAAACTTATTAATAAGAAAGCCCAACTGTCGCTAGAAAAAACTCGCTAGAGCCTATGCAGTTCGTGTTGCAGTACTGACCTTCAAGGTCATCCAAGGTCATTGAATTTCATGTCATTTGAAATCCAATATGCGACCTCCTGTTAGCGATCAATAGCAACTTAGACCCTATTTCGCAGCGTTTATATGCAATACATCGGTGACGAACAGACGGACAAACGGACGGACAAACGGACACACGACAACTCGTGCCATAGACGCATACAGCATAGCTATAGCGCGTCAAAACTTGGTCTATGTGCAGCAGATAGCGACTTGAACCATTCTAGGATACCCTGCAGCACATCTCTCTATGTACACGTATTTGAGACAAATAAAGTGTTATCGTCGGTGTACTAAAATATGGTAAATGTCCACTAAAGAACGGAAACGGTTTCAAGTTTTAATACTGAGCTGTGCTTAAAGTGTTAACGTTATAAATACGAGTACGTAGTAAAAGAAGGCATCACAGCAGTAGGCTGAATAAAGATGTCAGTTCTGTACGACTCGTGATAAAAAAAAAGTCGACGGCGAGTTGTAATAAAAGTAAATCAAGTGTGGTTATTATGTGAATAGTACTTGTAAATTTCTTTCTGGTGAAATTTCCTAACAAACAAGCGTGGTTGTTGCATCTCTTAAGCCCCTATATAAAATTTGTTATGTTCTTTCCCAGTATGTACGCCGTGACTCAAAAAACGGATGTGCTACTTTCATTTTTTAATAACTCCGTAAAACATTAAACGATTTTAATACGAGTCACGCAACATCAGTCAGAAACTTAACGTTAAAAACTATAATACTGCCTACTTTATCGTAATACCTCATGTTACTGCACTACCTTGTGAAACGCAAAAGTTAGTTATGAAGTTATTGAGAAAAATAAAAGTGGCACACGTTAGGCTATTAGAGACACGACGTATGTTGTCAATCGGCGAAATAAAGTTGTTTAGCTATGTCAGACCGCTTCTAGTATATTACAAAATCAAAAAGTAACTAGAGCAAAGCTCACGTGACGCGCGATAACAGCGGTCCTGCCACTTTGGCAATCAATGTAGCGCAATAAGATATTAATGCATCATAAAAAATACTTAAATTTGAGACCTCCGTATGGAAGACTCCTTGAATTTAAAAAATCAAAACTTAGAATTTTAAAAATGTAAGCTCTACGCTAAAAATGTCATACGCAGGTTGTTCAGGTCCATCTCCAGCTATTTTGGTGCAAATCACTATTAAAATGTGTCACGCAAACGGAAATCGCTAAAAATTTACTAAAAACCCCTATTTTGGGGGTTCAAGGTCATTCAAGGTCATCGACGTCGACACCAATAAAAGTTTGTCACTATTGCTTGTTATGATAAGCAGCATGTCTGTGCCTATTTGCAACCGTTTTATGCTACACGAGTCATTGGCGGTAAAATAACCACTTTTTAGCGGGGTAGCTGTTTTGACGCCCGCCTGCGCTGGCCTCTTTGAACCTAGGGGGTCTGGACTTGAACTGCTAAAATCAACGTTGAATGTTAAAAATTTCATACGCAGGCTGTCTTGGTCTATCTCCAGCAATTTCGTCGCACTTCAGTGTTGAAATGTGTGCTGCATTCAAAAGTTCCGAAAAATTCACTAAACTTCTTTTTCCTTTTTGGGGGGGGGGGGGTGGGGGCGGTTCAAGGTCGTTCAAAGTCATCGATGTTGATAAATCTAAGAAGCCTATCACCAGTGCTTGTTATGATAAGCAGCATGTACACTGTGTCTCAAAAAAACCGGACCCCTGCTACCTTTTGCAATAACTCCAACAGTCCTGGTTCAATAGCAATAGTTTTTAATAAAAATAATCGTTAGAGAATCAGCACTTAATAGCATGTGTTACTTTGCGAGAAATTTTAAGAACAGAGTACCAGCTGAGGTTTTCCTGTGTAACCAACAGTAGAGGCAACTGCACTGCAGTACTCCAACGAAACAACAACGTCAGTTACGAAATCATTAAATGTTATAACGCCAACGTTTGAAGTTGAACGAACTGTTGATTAGCAACATCATAGTCAGAAGTTACAGCAGATGTTCAAAGTGCTGTCCCTTT
>Ga0056128_1000567_pt1 | contig 34232 bp, 25 predicted proteins | sample WorMetLIZISLAND2_FD_71113 | JGI IMG/M metagenome (GOLD analysis project Ga0056128, IMG submission 71113) | Marine gutless worms symbiont microbial communities from Max Planck institute for Marine Microbiology, Germany - Olavius geniculatus... ...
GTGTACTCACTGGCTGAGCGTGGTGATGGTTGAGATGACGGCTGCTGATAGTGCTAAGTACAAGACGAGCGTTCTAGCGTTCATCAACGCGCTACTGCATGGCTTCGACGACGTCGTCGAGCGCTGCCGAGTCAGAGAACAACTGCTTGCAGGTCTGCTTGCATCGACAGAGTTCGTATCTGGTACATTTTTCGTTATTTACTTATTACGCGTACAAAGATTAGTGCGAGCAGAACTCATCCACTAATTTACTTCAGGTTTATCGTGTATTCTGTGCCTGAGTGGCTTTGTATTGTTTGCTTGTATTTGCCGTTGGCGAATAAAGATGCCCATGACGTGCTTGATTATTTTCTGTAAAATGTATCATCCCACATAACAGATGTATTACAAGTGCTGTGTAAACTTGAGCAAATATTATACATGTATAACGCAGAAAATATTTTTTAAAATTGCAAACTTTAGCACCCACACTCACAATACACTATGCACGGTGCAGTGGGCATGTGTGCTGCTGTCGAAAACTAGATGGACGGCCGTTTATATGTGGGCACAAGTCATGCCGACTTTCTTGCTCATATATTCGTGTATTACTTTTAACGATGACGACGATGACGTTGTAATGTCGAACTTATTTCAGTGCATGCTTTACGCCTTTAAAAGCACTTTTTACGATGTAAGTTATTATCGTCTAAGATGTTGAATCGATTACGTGTTTTTTTGTAATTGACAGTAGGCCTGTTATAGAACTTGGATTAATATAACGTTTGGCAAGACATTGCACTTGTGCTGCGTGTAACAGGTAGTGTGTGCTTGGATTACATGCACAATATCAAGAAGCTAGAATCTGATCCTGATCTTGCCATCCAGATTCAGGTATATCTGATGAATACAATGCATGCAGTTGAACTGAACACGTCGTAGTTAAGTTTTCTTGAGCGCAGTGTTTATTGTGAGTTTATTTTATTTTCAGGTAGTGCGCAATTTCTCACCATAACCATAAGCACTAGTCACTGTAGTCATTAAACAAGCGACCAGAGGCAGACTGGATTATGCACATTATGAAACAGCATTTTCTTTTAAAATGTGCAGTACGAGAATGTCGTCAGCTACTACTATATGCTTCTACTGTGTCGTTTAGATATCTTAACCAGTTTTTTTTCTGTGCATTTAAGCAAAAGTTGGAATGGGCGCATTAAACACAATGTGACTCTTTATTTAGATAATCTTTTATGCCCCGTGACCTCTCGATCCCTCTCGTCGCAACCTATCTGCGTGAAAGTGAAAATAAAACTGTTTCAAGTCAACGACGTTGATGGGGATTGTTTGTATCTGTGTCTGGGATTATGATCACTCTTATGACTTGTTGAGCTATTGCAGCGTTGCAGTGTGAGTGAGTTAAAGTGCTTATAGCCGGTGCAATTGTGCAAACAAATCACAGTGAGCCGCAATCTGAACGTACGAACGTGCCTCAAATATAACTGCTCATAATCATCGACAGTATTTTTGTCTATCTCGATCGGCATATGGTTTCGTGATGTGATTAATGTTTCAGGTATTTTTGAATGCAAAGCATAACGACGACACGCAACTGGAGCGAAGTCGTCAATCGAATCTGTCTTGTCTTGATTCTATGTTTGAGTTGGTAACAAGCAAAGTAAGCGTCAATTTATTGGCATTATTTCTCTGTTAATTAGTCGTTTCTAGTTTCTGACGTACGACGTAACATATTTTATGGCATATTTTTTAAAATATTACCGACAGCGTCGGAATTTTTTTTAGCCAACGTTGACTGGCATTTTTTAAATGGCCTTTTTACAGTGTTGGTAATTGATATCAGTCTGTCTGGGTACTCCAAAATTTACCAAAAATGTTTTTTTAATTTTTAAAGTAATGCGTATGCTTGTTCTATCGACCAGCAAAAATTTTACAACATTAGATAGATATATAGCAGTTACATATTTTGACTGTCACCGTCAAGTTTTCAGTAAACAAAAAGATATTCTGGGGTGAAATTATATCAGCTTAGGGATTTTGTAATAGGATCAGTCTTTTATTTTTCTTTTATTTTTAGACACGATATAAATGTTTTAAGTTACAAGTTATAACAACAAACGTTTATACATATTCATACATATCAGTATGTTGTAGTTCATTCAATCATTTGAGCATGCATGTTATGTAGAGTGTTGTTGTTTGACGTTGCAGGTATCAGGTGATGACAGATCTTGCTTTCTCAGCATATTACAGGATCTCTCCTTACTAGTTTCAACCAACTCTCAACATAGGTATAAGTTGTTTAACAATTAGTATTTTTTATATTATGAAATTTTGTAGAATCGCACGTGTCAGTGACATTGGTTTAAATTTTAATGGTTTTAAAACATTTTTTAATTAGCTGTGTGTCATAATTAAATATTAAATACTAAAAAGCAAATTGAAGTAAAGTAAGACTGACATGCTGATGTAAAATCAGACAAAAGTTAACAACTTTAAGAAGTATGAAACAACGGCTGAACAAAGACAAAAATGCAATCTACTTGTGACAACTTTTTCAAATATTATTTCTCATTAGCCATATTATTTCGATTAACACACGCAAGTTATTGCTGTTGTTAATTGTGTTTTATTTGTTACATAGAAGGTCGCAGATTTGGCGAATTTTGATGGACGTGGTTAAACATATTTCTACCACAGACAACATCGATGAACTAATTCATTTGTACAAAGTGTCTAGAGATTACCATGCAACCAAAGACAAAGGTAATTGCAGTGATTTGCTTTATTATTTGAGCTTACTGATAGTTTTAAGACAGTTTTTGTTTAATGTTTGACAATACTGCGACGTCATGGTCGTTCTTTGGTTTAGCAAACCCGGTTTGTTGTGCATGATTTAATGTTTTTAATGTTAGAGATGATAGCAAGCTAACTAAGCATCTACTTTTATAGTCCATTGTTTATTAATTGTCTTTTTAAAACAACTTTGACGACAAAGCTAGTTTTTTGTATTCTAAAAAGTGCAATGCTGGCGAAGCTGTTTAAACATGAATGTCAATAATACACGTATTTGCTAGATAATTTGGCAGTGTTTTGGTTACTTTAGTCTTCTGCCGTTAGCGATCCATTCACAATCAGTTTTTATAAAGCTGACTTTTCGCTACCTTGTAGTATATTTGTCATGTTTTCGTATTTGTTTTGACTGGCAAGGAAGTTAAGTTATGGACTTGCTTTTCATGAACAACCCGGGATGGTACGTAATGTGAATGTACGTGTGTCGTCAGTGGAAGCTGATGATCGCGAGTCCGTCGCTGGCGTTCAGTGCGCGGTGATCGCTGACGTGACTAGCGCCAGTTGTGCTGCAGAAGCTGAAGGTAGACGTGATAGCGGCATCTCCGTCACCAGTTCACTCACCACCACGTGTCTAGCTGAGCAGGGGGCGCCGGTAAGCGCGCACCAGCCAGCTATACTGGAAGAGCCAAGTTGTGAGGTCTTGCTTCTATCAGAAGAAGACAGTCAGCCTTTCAGTAAAGTTTCTGCTGTACTGCCGTGGATCACTCTGCCCGCCGATCAAGGTGAATTACCAGTCGGCCGTCTTAGTACTAGGTCGCAGTATTACCGGTCTTGCCTTTCTCTTTGTGCATCGAGTACGGCTTCTCACGTGAAAACGAAAAGGCTTAGGGAAAACTAAAATCAATGTAAATGTTTTTTGAGGCAGGAGCAAGAAGTTTGGGAATTCTCAGCTGAAAAAGTCAAAGATCATATTCAGCAAATGGCAAAAACTTCAGAAATTGACGCATATTTTGCGGCTCGCGGCGCCACTTTGTAAGTGGACTTTTAGTTGACATAAAAAAGTTCGTGTTGCACGTGCACAGGTAAGCGGACGGCTGTATATGATGTTGACACTGGGGCGAAACTGTCACTTTTTGACGGGAGAAGATGTGAAACATTTGTCAAATTTATAATAGAATTCGTGTGTTTAAAAACGAAAGTTTCTGTGCTTTAATTATACCAGTGATTTCTTGAACAATGATTACTTTTACGCGACACTTGTGATTAGTGATACTGGTACAGAATTATGACTTGATGTTGCATTTGCAGTCGCAGACGACAGCATTTGGAAGTGTACAAGAGCTTTTTCATCGTCAACATTTTCACGACTTAATTCCGAGTTGATCAGATCAAGATTTATTACACAACAAACGTTTTTCTCACTACATAAGGTTTGTGAAGCCATTGATTCTATAGATTGAAAAGTGACAAACAACTGCGATATACTGAAAAATTGCTGTATGCAAAACAAAGTAGGTTTGTACTTACATATTATATAAATGTATTCCGAGATATGAAACGTAAAATCAGCTGTTGATGGCAGTTTATTCATTTGTGGGTATTTTGAAGAAAAACCGTTCGTTAACACAAAACTACCAATTTGTGTGTTTATTCATTAGTATATTAGATTACAATGTCGTGCGTTGGATATACATCCAAATTTTGTAGAATTGCACCTCATATTATAAGTGTCAAATTTGACATGCTGTGTCAGTGACATTGACTTAAATTTTAATGGTTTTTAAACATTTTTATTAGCTGTGTCTCATAATTAAACATTAAATACTAAAAAGACGTATGTCCGTGCAATGTGTAAAGATTGAACTGTTGACTGGCGACTCAAGTCTGGCATTAAACATCTTGTTGGCTCAACACAAATTTGTGCCGAAAGAGCTAGTGACCTGGATGACGCAAGGCAACGTCGATTCAGTCGGAGCTGGCACCCTGAAGCTGCTTATCAATTCGCTGCCTTCTGATGACGAGGTATCGAGTCAAACGTTCTCAAGCTCATTTGACTCAATTGCTTTGTTAGTTCTCGGTTCGTGGTTCTTTGGTTCCGTGCTGTTGAATGACGTGATGCAGTTTTTTTAACACAAAGTCAGTTTATTCTAATTATCTCACTGAAAGTAACTTTGTCATTCTGATGGTATATCGACATTCGCTTCCATACTATCATACACTGTTTTCAGTTTGTAATATTTTTTTTTAATTTTTGATGTTTATAAATTAATTTTTTTAGTTGCGGATTGACACATGTGCAGTAACGAATGTGATGTTAATATAATCTTACCATATTTGTCTGCCTTGTATGGATCTCGGGAGCTGTAAATTAGGCCCGATAATCATTTTTCTAGCCAACTGGCGTAAAAGACGCTTACACCAGGTTTTAATTGTATAGCTAGTTAAACTGTGATTGTGAATATTTTGTTTACTACGTAACATTATGTTTGCGTGTGCGCAAAAGTAGTCTATTTTGTTTTCATTTACATTTTGTGTTTGTTTGATTTTTGCTTTTTTGTTGTAAGTTTTCAGTACTAGCGCAAATGATTGACTGGAAAGACTCTTCCATTCCGTAAAATGACCTGTAACGTGTACTCTAGCGGAACGTAAAACTCTACTCACTCGCTTAGAGGATGTCTAATTGTGGAACTGTTGCACAACAGTAGGCACCGTCTGAGCGTGACGGTCGCTGCGACGTTGACGCGTACGTGCGCGTAGTCACGTAGTCGCCGACGCTCCCAGAGGGTGCCTACTGTTGCGTAATTAACAGTTGTACAATATTTGCACATGCAGGCACCCTCTTAATCACAGCTTTTGTATTGTCGTTGTAGATACGCGGCGTGAGTCGGTATTGTGGACCACTCGACAGTTTAACGCCTGCTTCACGGCTGATATTCGGCATTTCGCGCGTTGACAACTATCGACTGGTGTTGGACCGACTCGGGCTACAGGCTGATTTCAAGCTGAGCTATGAACGACTCAAGACTGACTTGGCCGCCAAGCTGGACTGCTGCAATGCTGTACTGAACAGTGCGACTCTGCGACGTTTTGCGCATCTCATGCTGCAAGTCGGCAACGTTCTCAACGAGGTAAATTATTTTGTGCCCTGTGTAGACTGTAGAGTAATAGCTGACGTTCTGTTGACTATCAAATTGTTAGTAATTTACGTTGGTATTGTTATTTTAGAATTTAGCTGAAACACAATGTCCAATTGGTATACAATACAATACTTGTTTAGTGAAGCACTGTCAAAATGCAGAGCGTACACTCATTTATTTTTTTATGTTAAAAATAGTTAAAATGTTCAACTGTTTTTTTACAAACGAAATAACATAACAAGAAATATTATTAGATTGTGACCAATTTAGTGTACTCCTCGCGCACATTATTTTCTTTTTTATTCTTCTCAGTGCTTTTTCGTTTTTTTTCAAATTGTATTAGAAACCCGGCGTCAATTTGAGACCGAACTAATATTATACTAATAGTGACTGTCTTTGAGGTCGTCACTGGAAATTGTTTCTCCATCTATCTGGCACCGTTATAAAAATATGGCGCCTCAAGAATAATCGGGTCACGACCTTGACCTTTTGGGGTCACGTGACCATTCGACGCGCGGTGGTCGACTTCCTATGTGTGGTCCGTAGTGACCATGCGTCTATCTGGCACCGTTATGGAGATATGGCCGTTTGAAGTTCTTCCAGGAAGGCTCTTCCAGGAACAGAGGTCGGTCGTCGGTCGGTCGGTCGGTCTGTCCTCAATATTACACTGATCTCATATACTCCTCTTTGCTAAGTTAGAAACGTAGCGCGCGAGGAGTCTAAATATAAAAACCAGAGTGACAATGTCAAATCAGTCAAGTAAAGTGTTTCTTCAATAAACAATTGCCATCATAATTGGAAGGTCATTTTTTTGTTGTTAGGGGCTTGAGTCAGCCGGAAACAAGCAGTATAGGTCTGTTCATGACTCATTTGGGGGATGCAAAAATGCAGAACCGTAAAATGCAAAATTGAAAAAGACGGACGAAAGTAATCTTTTAGGTCCATCGTTTTCCAGTCGTGCATTTTAGGCGACTTTTTTTCTCTTTCGTGACGCTATAATGATAATAAAGTGACCGTTAAAAACAACGAAAACGTACAGGCATGGTGTTGTGTGTGACAGAACACGCACTTGTCCGCAGCGCCTGCAGTGAAGCTGTCGTCATGGAAATCAATCGTACACGTGCACAGCAACAAACCACACGGCAATCTCCTGTCATATCTGATCCGCTTGCTCGAGAGGCACGACAGAAACGCCCTAGCGTTTCTACGAGAACTTGCGTCGCTGCAGACTGCAACTCGGTATGAAATTGTTTTCGTCATTACACTGTGCTTGCTTATGATATTTCGATTTTTAATCAAATCCTTAGTATGCAAGTCAGTATTTTCATGGCTTACTTTAGCTAGTGCCTTGGCGACGGAAACGTGGTCAACTCGCGCTGGCAGCACAACTTCTATATAGCAAATTTTTAACTGCTTTTTTGTATTTTTTTTCTAATTTTTTAGTATGTAAATGTCGAAGTTGGAAATATGATGTAGGCACATATTCAACTTTTCTTTATTGTTATCCTTCTCAAAGTTCTGACACTGGTACTGGTAGCTGGTCGACTTGAAGACTATTCAGAATGTTCTAGTCCAACCATTTCAGAACTTTACTTCTAAGGGACCCAGCTGTTTTCCAGTAACTCTGGAAAAAGGCTAGGTAGTGCAGGTACACTAAAACTGAACGTGGACGTAAAATTTTCTGACTCACACTGTAGTGTGAGCGTCTGTGTAAAATAACAGTAGGTAAATAAGATTTAAAAAATATATATAGCTCATAGCATAGATGTAAAAAACATTTTAAATGTTTTTATAAAAGTATAAAAAAACGTCTTTTTATGCTATTTATTTTTAGAATGTTTTGAAAAAATTTTTTTGTTATGTTTTTTTAATTTTTAAAAATGTTTTTTTTGTGTTTTTTAATGTTATGTTTTTTGTTTTTTGTTAAAATGTTAGAATAAATTGCTACAGATGTGTTAAAAACTGTTAACGTGACTAGTAGGGCCTTTACTTGATATTTGTTCTGACATTTGATTGTTTAGTTCATGATTGAGTATGTACCATAGTTATAATTACATAAAATGAAAAAAATGCTTAAAGTAAAAAGTAGCGATTAAAACATTTGCAGTTTAAAGTTTTTTTATAATGCTTTTATAATGTTTTTTATAAAAGTATAAAAACATGCTTTTTGTGTTTTTTATTTGCAAATGAATGTTTTTAACATCTAGGAGATTGAATGAAAGTGATTGTGATGTATTGTAGACGTTCATTGCAAGATTTGACGTGTGAAATTTCTTCGATGAGTGAACGTTTGAATGTTTTCTGCAATCATCTACAGCAGCTCGGCTCCGCTCGCTTCAGCTCTGTGTTTGGTGATCTCTGCTCGGTACAGTGGATTTCTCTTTCTCGGATATATTTGTTTTTGAAATAGATTAAAGTGTCTCTTTCTCGAATATATTTGTTTCTGAAATAGATTAAGAAGAAGTCAATATTATTTTGACGTTAATACTTGAAAATCATCATCATCGCAAGCATGCCGAGTACGTAAAACTCCACTCAGTTGAGCTGAGTCCGTGGTTGAGCGGCTGGAGGTCAGCTTTCAGGGTATGACGTGGGCGACCAGGTCGGCGTTTTCAGTCCTCAATATTTGAGAATGAGGTGCCATTGCTAGGCTGAATTGCCCTTTATCTGAACAAATGAAGAAAAACGATAGTTGAGTTTTTTCTGTTTTGCTGATATTTCAATATTCCAATAATCTGACCAAACTGCAGCTAAATGCCGCAACTTTTCTGCAGACGAACTCCAAAATTTTGCCGCGTAGGCTATGTGATGGTGATCCAGCTGTAGCTTACAGAGTGACGTTATATCGACTCCGCGAAAATGCCTGCAGCTGAAGGCGCATGTTTGTAAATTGTAACAGAAATGGCGGCAGCAGATGCGCAATCTGAATGATCAGCTGGTTGCGGTGGCAGAGCGGGCTGATCAACTGGCGCTTTATTTCAGTGAAGACAAGCGGACTTTTTCACTGCATCACTGCTTTGTCACCCTGTACGATTTCCTGAGTGTCGTCGAAAAGACGCGAAAGGTTATTGAAATTCTATACATGTATTCTGCCATTTGTACACACGAATATAATGAGAGTCAAAAGTGGATCTTTATCAACAACTTTAGATTGCTGAATCTTCTATTTTTATTCATTTAGTTTTGTTAACGTTCCAAAAAAATACAAAGTGGAATAATATCATCAAAGGCAAATATGCTGCTAACGGGTGAAAATAGTTTTCAGTTTTGTGATGTACGAGCGAAACTTTGAATAAAATTTTAGTCAGATTTCATCAAGAGCGGCTGATCTTTTGCAAAGCTTGAGAGTTTTTTTGGTTCAGATGCTTTATCTGCAGGAGATCGTTGTTCATCGGCAGCTGAACATGTTGACTGCTGGTCGAAGCAAAGAATTGGATGCCGACAGCTGTGAAACTGAAGCAACGGAAGCGTTCAACTGCAATATCGGTCCGTATGTTTTTACTAAACAGTTTTAATTATTCAACAATATCCGCTACTCATTTTGGCACTAATATCCCAGTTAAGATTTCTGTCATATGCTAAGTGATAATTAACGTTCATGTGGAAATCTGGTATTGGCTTGATAGTTAGCTTCTGTGTTTTTTATATATGAATGATTTTGTTTGCTTAATGGACAATTAGGCCTCAAAACGTGCAGCTTTTTGTTAAATTCACGCAGTGTATTAGGCGAGGTAATTAATTTGCTGAAAGTCACGTGTATTTTGTTTTTGTATTACTTTGTAATTTGAATTGCTCTGTCGAGCTTTAAAAGTAAATAGTGCTAGTAGTATTGAATTTTGGCACTAATTATTTTAATACGTCATATTTGTAATGCCTATTTTGTGTCAGCAATTTTCTCTAGTTTTTGAGCTTTTAACTCTTCATCGCTGGCTATAGTCAATGTCAGTATCAGTGTCAACATTAGATTTATATATCGCCGTACTCGTATCATGGTCTATGCAGTTGATGTTAACATATAAAATACGATATAAGTAGGCTAAAAAGTTTAACTGTAATCTTATTATTATAACTTGCTTCAATCCAGCATACGCATTTTAAAATAAAGCGAATAATTTTGACTGCGCTGTTTGCTCGTGTCATCAAGCTAACTAGTATCAGAGCAAAAAACTTCCACAGTTTACAAAGCTGTGTAAGGGCGATATGAGTCAAAACTCAAAAACAGCGAAAATGGTTTTGGGGCAATATTATCGCGTGTTGAATTCCATACTGGCCTTTACAACACTAGCTTTGTAAACTGTGGAAGTTTTTTTGCTCTGATTTTTGTTGTTTTTTTAGTCGAATTCTGTCCAAATTTTTGGTATTTGATTTTGTGGCAATAAATTTATTTACTGTTTTCAGAATACCTTCCGGCGGGTAAAGGAAGTTGGTGCAAGGAAAAAATTATGTTTGATGTAACAATGTCTGCTACAGCCAATTTTGTCTTTGAATAAGAACGGTTAGTTGCCATGGCAACAGAGGTCGTCATGGGACAAATTTAAATGACACTATCGGATAGCCCGAGCCCGAAAATAGGGGGTAGGTGCAAACAGCTTGCAGTTATTTTTATGGGAGCCGAGTTAGAGTCAATTTTGTCCCATCGTGCTGCACTGTGATTCGTTCTTGTTCGTCGGTAGATGGCGCCAATGATGCGAACATTGTGGACCGTTTCCTGCGAGATGTGTTCCAAGGACGCTTCTTTCCGAGGCAGTCTGATCTCTGTTTACCGGCCAGTCCTATCATTGCTACGGCCAAGTGTCATCGCCAGGGCATGAAAGACTGCGAACTCGTGTTAAGCAGTCCGGTCATCCATCGATCAGCTAGCACGGCTTTAACCTCACCGGGTTAGAGGTTTCTGCGTTAATTATAGTCAAAGGCTTATTATTCAACTTTGCTCACCATATAATAGGGGCCTACAATAGCACAAACAGAATAAATGAACATATAAACAACACGTTGGAATACCACTGCTATTAAGAAACTTGAAAAATAGGGACATGGCAAAGATATTTTACGTCAGGGCTGGCCTAATCCATCTTTTTATGATTAGCAGGTGCATAGAGCTCTCTAAATTAGGCCTAATGCAGTAGGCTACAACTGCTGCTAGATTTTTTTTTGTGACGAAGCCTTATAAAAATAGCCATTTAGAACTCGTTTGCTGCAGACATTAATTGAGTTTTATTTTTTTGTATGGCACTTTTATGATTTTATGTGTATTTTATATTGACTGATTTACTGACTGATATAGGCTGACGCTTTGCTATGTGTGTGCACCGCTTATGTGATACAGGAACGATAGCATTTGCTCGTTTCAGTCAACACATTCGTTGTGTTTGTTGCTGTTTGTTACAGCTCCAGACTACCACAACGCCAGTACGCCGCTGAAGTCCGGTGTCAGGATCTACCGCCGACTGGTGGCCGCCGACGTCGGCGGCGGCAGAAGTTCGTCGACGGCGGCCGTTAACTGCGGCAGTCAGCGCAGACAGACGTCCAGTCAGATCAACACTCTGCGGACAACTGACAGTGGTCGCGGTAACGACGTGAACGGTGGATTGAGAACGGCTTTTATTGACGACAAACCAGATGACAGTGACCGTCGTGTTTGTCCGCTCGCCGATGACGTTAAAGTCAGCGACAAGGAAACGGTGAGTATAAGGGCAAAAGAGTAACATCATAAATTACACCTTGTAATAAAATACGTGAATGACTATTTGCCGTAGGTGTTGAATTTGGCAGGTTTTCATATAGTGCGATGAACGCAAAGATATTGGGTGCAATCTCTCACAGCCATTTTACCTTCATAGTACTGTTTACCGCATCTTACCTTATCTTATTCTGCTTCTGCTTATAGTCCAGCTCGTGGTTTGGAAAGGCTATGAACTTCCGAGTAGTTACAACTGTATTAGGCCTACGTATACATTATGAGGTATTAAAACTCATTTCGTCTTTGGCTTTATTGTCAAAAAATATTACGTTACCATACTGCTCGGGTCAACCCGTGACTATAAAGGATATACGAGTACTAGTTAACGCATTGTCTCTTGGTGGATGTAGATAAAACACTGAGTTAGACAAGTGGTTTGATTTCTGGTTTATGCTCACAGGCGTTTTAAATAACGTTGAAAAAGTTTTTTTGTGTGTAGGCCGTTATGCATTTTCGTCACCTGTTACCTCATTTTTTTCTGTTTCCCTTGAGTCAGTGGGAATCTTCTAGCGGTATGTGCAGTAGGCTTTATTTCTCTGTTACTGATGAAATGCAAGCAGTCTTTATTTCATTGTTTATTAATCTTACTGTTTATGTCTATGAACAGATTCTGAGTGCCAAGAAAGATCCTGTTGCTAAACGCAAGAAGCGAACTCCAAGAGTCTGGCGACTTCTTTCTCGTGTCCTCATGAGGTCTCGAACTTCAAACACCTACCAGCCGAAGGCACAGGCATTAGCGCAGTGCAGCTGAACAACTGACTATCACAGCTTCCGTTAACTGACGCGTATGAACAGTTGGAGCGGTGTAGCAGTGATAGCATTTTGCAGTTATATTTCTGTTCTCTGTAGCAATTCTAAGAGAATCGTGTTTTTATTCTGACGAATTTTCGTTGATTTTAATTATGACATTTAGTTCAATATTGATGATTTTAACGAGAGCGTTTAAAGTTCGGAAACATTTAAGTGCGTATTTTTGTCACATTTTTACACAGTTAAATAACAGTTGTTTTACAGTTGCTTGATTGTGATCTGTGATGATATGTTCATGTACGTTCGGATTATTTACATTTTTATACAAAGATGAGACTCCTGGCGAAGTACAGTAGAGGTAATTCTAATGTTTAGCATAAAAGTGTGTCTGCAATGCAATACGAGTTTTTTGAAGGTAGACTTTATGTTCATAGTTTTAATTAATTTGAGAAGTACATAAAGGGGAAAGGAAAAAGAAAACAAATGAGAAGCAGTGACATATACCTAGACTTCAGCCAAGGGGGCGAAATATGCTGAGAAGTAGAACCGCTTAAATCTAACTGGTAGGGTTTGGGGAACGCTGTGAGCCGAATAACTAATATGTGTATTTATACAATTTTAATCTAATTTCTACAGCCACGGAATTGATAAAGAAAAAGTATCAAGTTGGCTAGCTCGGGCGTCTGAGGGTCGCTGTATGATAAGCTCGCCCAACGAGCCGAAATGGCCGTATTTAAGCGGGGGGGGGGAATTAACTGGTTCAAAGCCCCCGGAATTTTAAAGATTAATTTGACATTTCTGTGTACAACAGTTCAGAAAATTTTCTGCTCGCTCTGCTCGCAGATTATTTATACTTCCCATTTTTAAATTTGTTCTGCCGCTCTTGTTTGCTTCTATACTTTATTATTTAAGCTGCGTGCATTAAATTTGGTCAGTTGATTCTTAAGAAAATAAAATTGTTGCCAGCAGATGTCCTATTTTCAGGTTAAAATACACTAAATTTGATCTCGGCTGGGGCTTCGCTTCAGACCCCGCTGGAGAAGCTCACAGCGCTCCTCAGGCCCCTAACTGGATTTGATGAGTCCTACTTATAAAGGAAGAAAAGAAAAAGGAAAAGAAGAGGGAAAGAAAAAGCAAGAAAGGGAAGGTTAAAAGGGAAAGGGAGAGAAGGTCAACCCCTCCACCTCCCGAGAAAAATTGTGGCTACAGCATTGCATATAAAGTTGTAGTGCCACGCCACCCTCGTTTGCTTAAACTGTTTAAACTGCACTGAATTTGGTCAGTTGATTATATAAAAAAAATAATTAAATTTTTTGCCACCAGATGTCACGATTTTTAAAGTTAAAATCCACCAAATTCTATTTTGGCTAGAGCTCCGCTCAGACCCAGCTGGGGGAGCTTATAGCGCTCCTCAGACTCCCTAGCTGGATTCAAAAGGTCCTACTTCTAAAGGGATGGAGAGGGGCAAAGGGAAAAGTGGAGGAAAAAGAGAGAAAAAAAAGGAAGGAAAGAGGAAGGGGATGAAAAAATAAAAGAGAACGGGAAGAGGCAGGAAAAAAGGGAGGTTAGAAGAGCGAAAGGGGAGGGCATCCGAGTTGGAGGAAAAGGTTTCTTCCTGGTGCTGAGAGGGGATGGACGCCCCTTGTTATACACGATGTTATTAATTAGCAATTCGTCAATTATATACATGTATAGTGTTCACTCACGCATAGGGGCGCAAGTAGGACGTCTGCCTTCTTCCGCCTTTGCATCCGCCAGTGAAAGGGGTTGAATGAAAGCACATTATTCACTAGGCCCTAAATAGTACAAGAAATTTGAGCTAATGCTCACGAGAGGCGCGAAAGCCTATAGCAGTTCCTGTTCACAAACTGTCAGTCTATCTCCAGCCGCTTCGTCGCAGTTCATTCTTAGTATGCGCTGCAGCCGAAGATCGCAAAAATCAATAAAACCCGCTTATTTTTGAAGTTCAGGGTCTTTCAAAGTTATCGATGTTGATAGGACTGAAAAGATCGTCACTAGTGCTTGTTGTGATAGGCAGCATGCACATGCCTATCTGCAACCGTTTTCACAAAAGACTGGCCAACAACGGTAAAATAACGAACGTTTACGGGGGTACCGCTATTTGATGTCTTCGTGCGCAGGTTTCCCTGAACTTAGAAAATCGAAACTTGGACCATCGAAATCTACGTCTAATGCTAAAAATTTCACATGCAGCTTCTCCATGTCTGTCTCGATTGATTTCGGCGCAATATGCTCTTGAAATGTGTCTCGCTACCCGAAATCACCAAAAAATCCATAAAACCCCCTTTTTTGGCGTTCAAGGTCATCCAAGGTCATTGAATTCGGTGGCAATCGAAAGCCAGTGTACAAATTCCTATTAGTGATTAATAGAAACCTAGGACCTATCTTGCACCGTCATTGAGATACAGCGACTCATTGGTTAAAAATCGCAAACTTTTCCTACCCCTTTCTCATTTAGCGCCCTCGTTCGGAGTGACCCCCTCCGAATTTATGGAAAAGTTCAACTGTTTCTAAAACTAGAGTTTTCCAGGCAGCCGGCGGTGAAAATTTGATGATTCTAGTTTGCACCGTTTTTGACTGATCCACCCGTATGACGCACAGACAGACGGACGGACAGAATTGCGATGGCTAAGACGCGCTAAAGCAGTCTAGCTGCTTTCGCGCGTAAAAATCCTGTACTTTTGGCAAGTATCATGTAGTCCTCCCACGCTTCACGTTGACAGTTGGGGGTTTGGCCTGTAAAAATTCCTCTCCAAGAATTTTCTCAAATTTTCTTAATTGGAGAAACACCAAAGCACTATTCACACTACGCGCGGAGTCCGCGCGTACTACGCGCGTATAAAAACGCTACGCAGGGGCGGACATTGACACGGAGCGGATCCGCACGCATCTGTTGTGTTTCTCTGTAGGCATACAGTAATGTGACACTCTATCTTACGCAGAGACGACACAGTGTGCATTTTCTGGCATATTGTACTCTCGCTATCGTATTAGATAGATCCTGTTCGTGGGTGGCCGCTGAAACAGAGAACAGAACAAGTGCGTGTAGGCTAGGCCTATATAGGCTCGTAGCCGTGCGCTATAAAACACACACGGAAAGAAGGCGCTGCGCCGAGCGATGTTGTTGTAACATTAAAATCGAGGATGAAAATAAGGAAAGTGCCTGTCGGATACTTACGGATCTCGTGTGGTTTATTCGTACTGTGACATAAGCAGACCCCGTGAGTGAAATTGAAGGTATACTTGCACTTGCAAATCGGTCATATAACAGGACCTAGCTATACAGCGATATCCTCAACACGTGTCGATATACTTTTCATTTAGCTCACTGCCTTTGTTCTAATTTGCTGTTTAGTCAAATTTTAGCTTTTTATGTTAGCTATCGGATATACCATCTCAGTCTATCAACGTACGCCGGGTTCGGGTGACTGTGATGGGAAACAGGCTTATGTGCTGAAGGTCGGTAGCCAGCTTCGTGTGACGATGTGAAATAATATCTTTCTAGAAACTGAATGAAAAAGGGTCTCTTTCTACAAAATAACGAATAAGTCTATTAAAGATTTTTTTGGTTTACAATTTAACCGCGAAATGGTGCTATATAAGACCAATTTTACTGACAAATTATGTTCTTAATTTGAGTAGGCATATAGAACGGAGCATTTTGGAGCAACTTAATTTGCGTTATGCATTACTGCATATTGCTATTAACTTGCATAATGTGATGAAAAATGTCGCTGGTTGAACGTTGTTTATTGTAGAGTACGAGTTCACGAATCGTATCGCTGATCTTCATGTTCAATTGCAATTGACTCGAGTCATGACAAGTCATTCGTTCTGTGCGGAAGACGTCGTCAAAGAAGGATCAGTTCGTGTAAAGGCGAATATTTTTGGCGGCATTCTCGCGGTAATTCTCACTAAGCATTAATAACTCGAAAGTCATAAAAACACATTGTTATACTTCAACGCAAAATGCTTGCACGCGATTGGTCCAAATCGCGTCACGTGACGTTGACGTTAACCAACCGCTTAGCCAACCAGTCAATAGTTTTTCTCAATATTACCTCGAAGACAATATTGACGTAAACTAGTGACTGATCACGCCTAATATTCAAAACGTCTGTGACCATTTTGACGACAGACGGCTGGCTGACTGTATGGCTAAACTGTACGTCGCAGTGTCGTGTGTTAAAAAAAGAGCTACCAAACTCGTTATTACTTTACATAAAGTACCATACAAAGAACTCTTGATTTCTTTACACTACATAGACTAAAATACAGAAGATTGCGTTGTGACATGATTATTCCAGTTTTGTTGTAGGTCTACTGTCGTCGCAGATGGAGGCGCCAAATATACCGGTAGCCTATTATTGACCTGTATGCGACGGACGTCGAGTGTACCGGGAAATGTGTGCTGTGTCGTGCTGTGGTCTTGCTGTCATAGAAGTGGGATCGGCGACGTTTGGTGCTGTTGAAGCGGTCCAGCCGCGGTCCTCTGCGGTTAGTCGTCATCTCCGAGTCATCGGGCAACGTTGAGCAGATGATCTATCTGAGTGACTACATGTTTATCACGTGCGTTGATCCCGCCATCCGACCACACGCTCTCGCCATCAGCTTCCGTTCTAGACCCTGTTTCCGCTTTGACACGGAATCCGGTCCGTATATACTAGGCGCATTTGAGAGGCCGTTGTGCCTAGTGATTGCAATCCCGGGATCCGGGATTGAAAAATTTGTAATACCGGATTCTTGGATCCTGTTTCGGGATAAGGCTTACAGATTGGTCGTTATTTTGGTATCCCCAATTGACATATTTTATGCACAGGGCCGCCACAAAAGGTATATCCGAACTGTAGAGAGTGACAGTGACTGTCAAAATACTAATTTTTGGCGATAGCACGAAGTAGTACTCTAGCGCTCATAAAATATTTTATTCACCAGACGGCAAAAAGTTCTTAGTTCTGTCATTTAATACGCGAAAAGTACAATTTTAGCTAATTTTTGTAATCCCGAAATCCCGGGATTGAGACGCTGCCAATTCCGGGATTCGGGATTGGCGAAAACGGTGGGGATCCCAGGATTCGATTCGGGATTGCAATCTCTAGTTGTGCCTGCCCCTTTGAAACTAAACAAAAATAGTGAAAAAAATAGTCATAAGAGGAAGGGAGTTTGTCAGATTTAACGTTTCTGTTACAGGTACATATATGGGCTTTTTACGCAGTTTAAAATACGTCCCTGGGTATAGACACCACAGTACTGGCCTACTGTCAGTGAATTCTACATACAAAAAACGTGCAAGACTGCAAATCTCTATTATACTCTGCTACAGGCTAGACTGTGTATTGAGTATGCCTATTATAGATACGACGTGTAAAAGCAGCAGTCGGAAAATTATGCCTCGGTCGTCTTGGACTAGGATAAAGTTAAATTCTGTAGCCTACATAAGGCTCAGTTAAGCTGACCATGAGAAAAAATTCATATCTTGTCATTTATTACCTTTTCTGTTACTGTAGGCCTACTTTATTGCTATATTGTGTTAAAAGTTAAAGGTGGTGTTATAGCTCGTAATGAAAGCCCATTCCAGAGCTACGGAGCGTCACCTGCCGTATGGAATCACACAGTGTTACCTGACACCCGACACAGGTGAGCGCCGCCTGCCTTAACCAGATAGGCCGGTACTCGATTTACTTACCCCGGCGGGATGGAAGGCTGAGTTGACCTAGGCGGCTGGTTTACTTGTCCGCAGGCAGTCATCCATCCAAGTGCTAACCCGGCCCGGCGTAGAGTAACTTCGTTGATCGAATGAAACGCGTTACCGCTACGCCACGCCGCCAACCGGTCAGTGCTGTTTGCTGCCTCAAGGAAATAGAAGATTAATGTATACATGTGGGTTTGTTTCACGTAGACCTACAGTAAACTTAAGGCATACATACCGACTAAAATATAAACCAGACAGATAATCATCGTGCACTTGCAGATGCTGAGCAAGAAAGTTGGTATGCAGCTTTTGAACAACAAACGAATTTACCGAATGTCGTCAACGTAACTGTTGCTGATGGTCAGTCTAATTATAGCCTAATTCAATAATATTGAACTTTTGTTAGCAACAATAAACCTGCTTTTGCGTTCTTACTTTTAGAAAGCCTTCGCAGAATACTAGACTATTTTTCCGATTTCGGTTTTCCAGCTGCTCCATTTGAATATAGGCTCTAATGTGTTAGACATTTCTCGTTTGTCTGTTGCGATTTTGCAAAGCTCAAGTCTTCGTAAATTGTATAAGCTCTGACCTGCACGTTACACACATGAATTTCCAGACGTATTAGACGTTATATTTGATTGTACATTTACATATACACAGAGCTGTTCAACGTCTACCTGCTGCCGACGTCTCTGCTGAACTTCAGTGGCGAATGCCTGCTGCAAGTAACTGCAAACCAACTCAGTTTGTTGGACGTTCAGCATCCGCATCAAGTTCGTGCGTCCTGGCCACTCAGCACCATCCGTCGATATGGACATCCGAAAGACGAACATTTCCGATTCATTACCGGACGGTAAACGGCACTCTGAGCTTCGTGCGACAATACTAAGATGTCCCTGCCCCAAAAACTTCCAATGTAATTGATTAATAGCAGCCTGCAACTATCGTGACTGCAAGGCATGTAGCAAACGGCAGCTGCTGTTGATGTAGCATGCATTTTTCAAGTGGTAAAAAGTAATTGTTGCTCTTATCCCTTAAATGACGTCAATCTTGTTTTGAAGTCGCCCCGAGTCAATCGGGTAAATTACTACAAGATGTTTTAGAAAAGAACGTCACAATGTTTACGACCCCATATTTTTTCTAAAATATGCAATTTTTAGCAAAATTCCTTATATGACAAATATGAATACAGCAATTAAATATTTTTGTTGTGCTGGTCGCAAGTGAACTCTTTGAAAATAATATTAATTGTTGCATCATTAATGCAACTTTGTGATAGAAGCAAAACCCATTGTCTCGAGTAGGAGAAAGTGGAGAAACTGCGTTCAGTCTGTCCACTGCAACAGCGAACAACCGACGATAGTCGTTTTGCCTATGTCAGAAGATTGCCCCATGTGGAGCGAACGTGTGATCTGTGGATTTAGATCAAGTCCGACCGGGGAAGGTTTGTTTCTGTTCAACACAACTGAGGCAAGTTCAATCTACAGCAAGATTCGTGTTGTCACGCAGCGCCTAGCCGACGCGCGCCGTACCGCTAGTAGATCTATCAGTCGCGTAAGTGTAGGCTCTTCTTATTATTGTTCATAATCATATTTACTTGTATATTTTTAAAAGTTTTTTGCTTGTTTATTTTATTAACTTGCAATTTTGCAATTTGCTGTGTTGTATTTTCTGTTATTCCAATTGGCGTTTGACCGTTGTGTGATAAAGGATTACTAACTTACTTTTGACTGAAATAGTTAACTGTTGCCAAATCGCTACTGCTGACAGTAATGAAATGAATAAGGACAGAAGAAAGTTGAACAGAATGGCTATCGAGTCAACATTACATCAATGCCAACTATTCTAACGATTAGAGTTCCCTGCAGGAACAAGTGAGTGAGTAGTTTTTTAACGGCACATCAGCACAAAATAGGCCATTCAGTGCCATATGTGGTTAAAATTAATTAACAGCAGTTAATGTATGTATTAAAAGCGAAGTTAAAATACTTGTTAAGATCAAGGCTATTAAGGAACAAACACGCACAACCAGCCTTGTGACGGCGACACCTCTCTGTTTTTTGGGCAGCAAATTTTGTGAATGTGACTTAATCAAGCGAATTACCAAAAGCGTCAGACTCATATTCGCGTGAGACTGAAACGATTGGGGGTCATAAATCGCTGACAACTATCTGAAACAGTGTCATTTTTATTAGGGGCTTACGTCATTTTCGGTTAGAATAAATCAGTTGTAGTGCATGTACAAGTTTAAGTAAGTTATTACAGTCTTACTCTAATTATTACTATATTTCACGACAAGTTTAAAATTTGATACGGTCTTTAGCAACAATTGATGTATTTCGAGTTCATCACCGATTTGGCTAGTGAACAATATTTGAAACTCGGAAAGCTGTCGGCTAATGTTTGCTGCAGTTATGAATTTATGAAAGTTGGGGCAGTATAGCGGGCTTTGTTCTGAGGTGCACGGTTGTAGATGGAGGGACTGGACGATCACAGTGCACCACTTATATCTCGCTCAGCGCCAGAACACTGGCCATCACTCGGCCACAACTTGACGTCAGTAGCCAGTCACCCAGACTTCATCCAGCTCATGTCACAGGACATTCAGTACCATCATCATCATCATCATCATTATCAGCAGCAGCAGCAGCTGCAGCTGCAGCAGCAGCATGTCCGGCGACGTCTGCAGTCGTCGACATCGTTCAGAGAAAACGTCAACGTAATAACTAATACCAATTTTAATAGTAATTTAATAATTATAGTTCATCCGGTTTAATTTATACAAGAAATTTGTTATAAGTCACAGGAAAAGATCTGTTACAAGGCATTTTCGGTTTATGTAACGTTGTAGGCTAATTATAATTTTTTGCTACTGTGAAATTTGTATGGAACGTCTGATATTCCGCTACTGATAACGATTAAAAATTCTATAATTTAATAGTTAACTTGTCAAAAATTAGCAAGTAATTAGTCATTAATTTTGATCATTTACGAAGTCAAAGTTAGCTGACAACTGTCACAAACACAGTAACGTTTTTAGTTCAGTCTTGCATAAGCAAACTAGATCTGTAGCTTACGTGCTCTGGACAGTTTTAGTTTTCGAATTTGAAAAAAACAAACAACTAAATGATTCTACTTTACAATGCTTTGCAAGTCGGGCGACTCTTAATCAAAAATTTATCGCGTGATTAGTCGTCAAACGATCTCGGCTGCAGTCGAGCGTCATGAAGCAAACGACGACGACGTAGTCTTATGCGATTTCAGCGTGGCTTAAGTACGATATTGCATTGTCTGGAGTGGTATAAGATCGTACAGCGTACCCGCTTACCAAGTCTAGCAGGCGGTATGTATATAGTACTTAATGTTTAATCGTGTTGGTCAGCAATCAGCGAGTGACAGTCGCCGCCGGCTTGTTCTAGCACCGCCGCCGTACTGTAGCCGGCGCGATGACTTCAACCAGGAGCCAATCAGTCCAACCGCAGGCCCCCGGCGTCCTCTGTTCTCAGAGTTTACTGACTACGATGACAGTCCATCTTCACCACTGCCGCTGCCACTACGATCACCGGGCGCCGCGGTCAGGGTGCCTTGCACGCCGCCCAGATCACCTCGACTCTTTGCCTCTCCTCCTTCGCTGCGCCGCAACGCCGCCTCGGATAACTCGGTACCGTACTAGGCCTACAGCTGACCTGTCATAATGTCATTCGTCCCCGGTTTGAATAACTGTGAAAAGTAGGCTACTTGGAAGTTGATTTTTTGGCGGCTGGAGACCGCCTTAAGTTTGGTGGTTTCCGAGGCCGTCTGTTCTCAGAGTGACTTCCATCAGCGGCGTCGTGGGTTGAAAAAATCGGCGCGGCAGGAAGTTGCGAATTTCCGACAGAATACTGACAGACTGTTGCAAATTTTTTCATTTTCAACACAGGAGACTATAGACGGGCAAAAGTTTGATTTTGCTCCTATTTTTTCCCAAATGGGATTAATAGAACCAATTTTTGCATTTTTGGACGGCGATTTTTCGACAAGAAGAAGATTTTTTGACAATTTTCCGACAGCCAAAAATTGGGGGAGCAATCGCCCCGCCCCCTTTCCGCAGCCACGACGTCGCTGGTAGCCTGTCATTCGTCCACGGTCTGAATTGTGGAAAAAAATAGTTGGAAGTAGATTTGTTGGCTGTTGGAGTCCGCTCGAAGTTATGACGTTAATCGCATGAGTGCTGAAAAGCATGGCTTCCACCCAAAGCAACGCACGAAACGTACGTGGTGGGGTGTTTACACGATCCAGCAAACGTCCAGCAAACTTCCAGCAAATGTATTCAAAATACACGTGTTAATGCTGGACGTTTTCTGGAAGTTTGCTGGACGTTTGCTGGACGTTTGCTGGATCGTGTAAACACCCTATAATGCAGCAAACGCAGCGGACGCAATTGCGCAACGAGTCAAACCTAACGACCTTTTCTGTCTTTGTGTTTTGGCCGTTGCGTCGGCCGCGTTCGTTGCGTAATTTTCTTGCGTCACTTGCGTTCGTTGTTTTTGCTACGTACATTCTTGCGTTCGCTGCGTAGGTTGCGTGCGTTGCGTTGCCAGCAAACCCCGCCTAACTGATCTTCTAACACGTAGTCTGACTGGTTTGGGGGCAGGAAGACCGCTGTGATCTGGGAGTTCAACGCTTCAACTCTGCGGCTATTTATCATCATCGTCATCGTTCATCATTATCATTCAGCATCCACGACCAAATACGGATTGGAAATAAGAAAGCGACGTGTCACTTAGGGCCTCTCACTGTGTCATAATCTTGCACCATAATAAAGTTAACATTGACCACAATAAGCCTACTCGTTTTGAAAATGTGTAGAGTGTAGACCGTTTCCACATCTTCGTCACAATTCTTAGTTCAGCTTATCGGTAATGTTTTATAAAGTTATCTCTACAAATATCGTGACATGTAGGCCTAACTAATATGTTTTTTTTTAAATTTCTGATTTGTGCAGTTAGCTCTATTACCCGGATACGTCTGCGCTCCATTATCAGGTTTGCATGTTCATATTTTTGCTGTTAATCGATGAAGTGCAACCAAAGTAGATTGGCATCATATTTATCTTGTTTACTGTCTGAAACATTGAATGTTAGGCCAAGTACACTATGTACGCTGTGTCTCAAAAAACATCCCGAACATTTTTGATTGTAACTTGAAAAAGGATTTCCAGATTTTAATAATTTTTGGTACGAATATTTCTGATACAACTTGCCAGTGAATAAATGTTAAATAAATAAATGTTCAATTTCCGACCTCACCCAAAATCTGTTTGTGCACTACCTGGGGAAAACAGAACCAACGAAATGTTGCTTTTTTACCCAATGCTGTATCCAATGCTTAATCAAATAATGCACAAAAACATACTTTGTTAACTTTCTTGACACTGGCTGACATTTCATCTAAAGCACATACAGAGACTGTAGAACCATTTTAAATATAATGATCAGCCGTAGTTTTAAACGCAAATATAGCATTACTGCAACTTGATTTAGATTTAAATCCAAACTGCAATGAGTCAGATGATAGCTGATCTTTAAACTGTAACAATAGTACCATTTCAAACAAATTGCTCATAACTGGACTGAGTGTGATTCCTCTATAATTGTCACTTGTGAAGCTGTTGCCATCAGAATTTTCAAGTAACGGTGTTATAATACCCTTTCCTAAATCATCTGGCACCAAACTATGTTTATATAACATTGAGAAAACATACACAAGATGCATTGATAAGATGGGACGAGCAAAACAAACGTGCTCAGCCATCAATCCATCACAACCTGCAGCTTTGCCCGTCTTCAAGTCCTCAATACATTTCTGCACGTTACTAGTATTAATACCACTGAAGCACACAACAAGTATACATTATGATTATGGGATTATGATTCGCAAGTTGGTTTTTCAACTGCCTACAGCTGAATTGCTTGAAATATGGATGCATTATGCAAACACAGGCATGGGGATACTTTCCGCAGTATCAGTATCGATAATGTTCTGCTTCAGACTAATCCCGACTTTACCAGTCACTTCTTGAATTCATAAACATTCCTAAACGTTATCTGCTTGACACACTGCTTTATGACAGTCAGACCTTGTAATTGACTGGCTGTTTGGAGCCAAAGATCTGGATAGATAAAATTTATTGTTGGAAGTTTTATCATTCATTTCAACACAAGATTTGCTTGGTCGGTTTTCCCCAGGTAGTGTAAGAGCAGAAGTTAAATGTAGTGGGAATTTAAGCAATTATTTAATAGCCAGTGATGTCAGAAATATTTGGACCAAAATTTATTAAAATCTGATGATGTTTCTTCAAGTCATGATCGATAATGTCGGGGATGTTTTTTTTCACATTTACGAGTATTTCAAGTTTTCAACGCATATTTAGCTTGGTCTGCATTCCCTTGGTAGTGCAGAAGCAAACATTGGATGAGGTGGGAAGCTGAACGGCCATTTGATGGCAAATTGTGTCAGGAATATTCACACCAGAATTTGTTAGAATTTGTTAACTTTTTTTGAAGTTACAATCGAAAAAGTGGGGATGTTTTTTTGAGACACAGTGTAGTACAATAAATCATGCAAGCATAGGCCCCTGTAGTTCTTTTAAAGTAGCCCATGTATCGGGTCTTGATTGCTTCATTAAACATTCGTATAGGAGCTCTATACGTAGGGCCCTACGCTTAGTCGTTTTAAAAATATTATTTTGTTTAGTGCACTCTATATAAACTGTCTGGTGCTTATTTAAACGCTTTTGCCAATTGCATATAATTTATGTAAAACTACACCGTGTCTCGGAAAAAAACAGTCAAAATTGTTTTTTATCGTAACTTTGTCAAATTTCAACTGACTTTGATAATGTTTGGCCCAAATATGGCCAAAACGATACAATTATGTAAGATGTACTCATTTTTTTACCTAACCTAATTTCTGTCAATGCACTACTTTGCAAAACATAGATGCTCCAAATTGCTGCATAACGCTTAGTTGCTGTCTCAAGTAAACGTTGTAATGACTTAATTCAGCATAAAACACTTAAATGTAAATTATTTAGCAAAATTCTAAACATATATAACTAATCACTTGGTAAATTATCAGCATTTATGCTCATAGTGTGCTCAGCATACAGACACAATGGCTTAGGTGCAACGCCACTGGCTGATAGCGGAATCAAAGGTTGACTGATCAAACGGTATTCATGTATCGATTAGACGTGTTTTAAGCTCATTAGTCAGCTATTTTGTTGTCTGCTGTTTCTACCGTAAAATAATTAATACCACAAAATTATTAAAGCACGTGGCACTCTCTGTCAAATTGATGATGCAAAAGTGAGCAATCTGATACAAAACAAACCGTGTAATGTAACAATTTGGAGCATCTGTGTTTCACACGGTAGTGCGTTGACATAAATTGGGTGAGATAAAAAAGTAGTGCATTTTGCACAATTTTATCGTCTTGGCCATCTTTGTGCCAAAAATTATCAAAGTTAATAGAAATTTGACAAAGTTATGACAAAAAATTCGACTGTTTTCTGAGACACGATGTATAGTTCACTGTAGTATTTTAGGCAAAATCGTTGTAGCGCCATCGATTTCGCCTTTATAGCTATATCCGTTTTCCGTAGCGTGGTCTGTCTGTCTTCTGTCGTCTGTCACATTCGTGCATCTTGCTTAAACCGTTGGACGAATTTACATTTTGTCAGGTACACTTGCAGGTTCCAATGACAGATTGTGTTGATGGGGGTCCCTGATCCCAAAGAAAGGGAAGATTTGAGAGTTTAATCCTTCAACCAGAACTTGCACTTGCCTACTAGCCTAATTCGCTCGGAGGCAGCACTGATCAGCGATTTCGCTTGTCGCCTAATTACTTTGGTCACTTATACCCCGTTTACACGATCGAGCAAACATCGAGCTGGCTCGTCGAGCTAACACATAGCCAGCTCGTCGAGCCAGCTTGATCGTGTAAACGGAGTATTACTGCGTATGTCACAATTCTGTACGTTGCATGTGTTCAAACGGCAGACAGAGACGTCGAACAAGCTGGACGCTGTGCCAGGCCTGCTGCGCCGTCACTGCCGACGAAACCCAGCAGACGTCATCAGTAGTGAAAGCCGTATAATACAAAAGACCATTAACAGACAGCGATCCACTGTATGCCTACATCAACTTGAAAAGCTTATTCGTTGGTAGAAAGACGAACTCGTTCAGATTCTGTTATGTCCAGTTCCATTTTTTCTGCGTTTTTTATTGTCATTGAGTAGAGTTTACCGCAGCAAACAACGCGTTACTTATGCTATGAATAAACTGACTAAACTGAACTGAATGCTTGTTACCGAAAGTCGGCGCCGCTAGTATTTGTAAACGCTCCATGCAGTGTCTCAAACAGCGCCAACTTTTCCTTTGCTCATAACGTTGACATTATGTTCAAATACAACCTATTTTCATATTACTGACAGACATACGTAAACGAAGCATGTGATAAATAACCCACTACAGACGGCTCTAAATAACAGAAACTGACAGAGTATGCCTAACTGTTATTGTTAGCCATTTAATGTTTGCTATAGCTCCTTTGGATGCGTTACATACGTAACATTTGATGAAGGGCGCCGCAAAATTTTTAAAAATGCAAAACCCATATATAGCTCACGCGCCCCAAAAACAACCCTGTTGCGTTCCACGTAAGCTTACTGCACATCACTGGCATTGTGACGGGAGAGACGTATAGGCCTACGTCGTATGTAGAAGTGGACACTGGTCCTGCTGTAAATTTTGGTCTGTAAGAAAATCTTAAATAAGAAAATCTTCGTCCAAAGTGCAAAATTTGGGGCTATTCATTTATGAACAGAATAATTGAAATGTCGGTCATTTGCAATGTCTGCCGGAAAGTTGCAATTCCTGTCTCGTCTAGTTTTTAGCCACGACGCCGATGACACTGCACACTGTGGATTTATAAATAATTTTGTGTTATAAAATAACTAAACTGTAATACCGGTATTAAACTTAAAAACAACACTGTGCAAATTAACGCAAACATTTTTTAATCGCTGCACAAGTTCAACAGACTAGATCGAGTAAAAAATCAGAGTTAATGTCAGAATTTAGACAGGCCTAAAGATAAAGTTAAAATCCAATACCACACAATATCTGTAGCAAAAATAATTATATGCTTCACAAAACGATTCCAGCGTCACGCGGTTTTCTCATGAGTCGCGACTGCACGTTTTCTTGAGTTTTTAGCCGACCGTTATAGATCGAGTCGAGCGGTCAAGCCTATACCCCGTTTGCACGATCAAGCTGGCTCGACGAGCTGGCTATATGTTAGCCGGACAAGCCAGCTTGATGTTGGCTCGACGTTTGCTCGATGTCTGCTCGATGTTTGCTCGATCGTGTAAACGGGATATTAGGTACGATGTGTTGTCTGTCGACGTCGTCGTATGTAACACATGTATTGTGGCTAAACCGTACGTCGTAGTGGGTCGACAGGTACCGTTGGATAGGGCGCTGGCGATCTTCTTGGCTGTCAATAGTAACCATATCTCCACCTGCAGCGGTTTGGCCGCAGTTTTTATTGGAAAGTTGGTATCTGCAGCTATCACGTGCGCCCAATTATACCGTATTATACTTAAATTAGTGTTAATTGTAGCGTTCGATATAGCAGCGTCACCATAGCGTGTATATATGACTGTACTCATTCTGGGAAATCGCTTTTTTCCGCGACCGAAAGTGGAACGCTGGCCTTCGGATATAGTCAGTACGGTCGACCCACGATGCAACCCCGGCGACAGATGGGCTTTTTGTCAAAAGTATATATGTCTTGCTGATTATAGACCTATGATTATTACACATTCACAAAGTGCGCTCGCGTCTACCCTTAAGTTCATAACTAAAAAGACCGACAGTTGGCCGACAGGTAGGTCAGTGAAAAATTCCACAGGTTATATTCTTTCGGATAGGGTAATTAGCGAGGCGGCGTGCGAGGCCGCCCGCACTGTGTATGACAAAACTGCTCTTGAAGATATTACAGTAAATTTACACTGCCGGTGCTGGAGTGAGTCAGTAGATATCATTAGCGGTAAATTGGTGTTATTAACAGTACTTTAGAGGCCAAACTGCTGGATTTGTTTGCGTATTTTAATTTTTAATTATTGTTTCACGTTGCAATGCGAGCGGAATTATTAGCAGCCACCCGTGTCATTCTGCGCTTGTGATCTGTAAGTTTACTTATTTACTGATGTTTGTTTACATTTTATGAATAGGTATTCTATGCGTATAGTGTAAACATAAACAAACGGCGAAACATGTTTGGTGGCGGCGTGAAGAGTTTTAGCAGCTTTCAAAAAAGATCGGCGAACAAAAATACCATAGCTGGAACCAGACCGTCTTTGTCAAATAACCAATTGCTTATATCTACAGGGAACCCATCTTTAGATAACGTGCTAGGTGTGTCATTTCGCGTGATACGGTGCCACTGCGGTCTGGAAAGACCCCACCGGCCGGTGCGAGGTGCGAAGAGGCTATAGTGCGAGGGAACGTGCGAGGAATTCGTGCGAGGAACGGGGTAATTAGCGAGGCGGCGTGCGAGGCCGCCCGCACTGTGTATGACAGCGGCGCACAATGGCTGCAGGCGGCGGCGTGCTTTGATCTAATCTGTAGCGGCGACGACCGGTAATTGACGTTGATAGGTGACGTAACTCAGCGTGGGGGAGCAGAACACGCGCAGCAGGAAACCCAAAGGGACATTATCATTTGCCCTATGGTACATACAAACTGATGATTTATAGATCAGTACAGTACACAAAATGATCTTGAGTTTATAGTGATTTACTTGTTTGCTTTGTGTTTAGGTGGAGGACTGGCAGTGGGTTCTGTGCTGCTTTTAGGTGAGTAATTTATTTTTTTGTTATTGTCTGTCTAATGCTATGCATAGCATTGGACAGAGTATAAAATCACCTGAGTGTCCGTGCGTGCGTGCATCCTACTTTTCTTAAGCTATCTTCCTTCCACCCACCCTTTCCCTCCTCCTTTCCCTTCTCCTTTCAGCTATTTGCTTGACAATAGACAGCAAGCATGGGATGGCAGGCTGAGTTGGCCTTGTTGGTTGACTGATAGCGGATGCCGTACCCACATAGTGGTCAAGCAGCCATCCATCAGTCTAGCGCAGGATAAGGAAAGTCCGCCGGTCAGGATTGATGTTCTAACCACTATGCTACGCCACCAAACCCATGCGTGCCTGCATATGATTTGAATATAAACTGTTAATGTTTTACCATGCTTGATGTCTGTTCTCATGCAAATAGCTGGTATTCTGCAGCATATACTATTGTACCACCAGAAAACATTAACTATTTTTTTAAAAACTTTTTAAATCATAATGCCGTATTAACTATTTTATTGCAGCTGTCTAATTAACATGTTAACAAATGTGTTATTGTCGACTTGAAGAATTAGTCGTGATTAACATTATCAAGAAATTAACATAGTTAAAAATATTTAACATTCTGATATATAAAATGACCTTGATTAACACATGCAATGTTTAAAAATATTGAAAGAGTTATAGGCTTATATTTTACTTTTTTATGCATGTTTTGCCTTGTTTTAGTGACTACTTTATTTTTAGAGGAGGACAAACATAGCTATGGCAAGCTTATGCTGAAATATTACGTCGCTGAAGGTGTTATAAATAAACATGAAATATTTCTTGCCAGTGCTGAATGTAAACCAGAAAGTTTCCTGCAGGTTTGTTTAACAAATGTGCATTATTGCAGTTTTTAACAATTATTGTCCATTTGTGGGTGTTGTGCTTCTTTCATTTAGAAAACTTACAGGGTGGGCCAAAAAAACTGGACCTGTTTGAGTGTTGATAACTCAGCGATGGTTAGTGATAGAAAGTCATGTGATACGTCAAAAGTTTCAGAATGCTGTAAAGAATTAAAGACACATTTGCATAGTGAAGCATTTGAATATTCTTTGCCTAATTTGCCTAAATATTCGTCACCCCCAATATTCTGCCAAATTTGGCTGTAACACATGGATTTAATATGGATATTTTAGCTTTTATAACTTAGCGATGTTTATTGATGGAAAAGTGCGTAATATGCCAAAAGTTTTGAAATTGTATACAGAAGAAGTGTACAATGTGCAAGTCTCAGCATTTAAATATTTTTTTCCTGATTTAACAAATCTGCCCCACCACTAAAATTATGCTAAATTGGCAGTAACACATGAATTTAACTTGATTTTCATTCAACATATAGTGAAATATCAACAATCATTAACACATACGTTGAGTTTGGATGAAATTCAACATAGGCAGTTGCCCAGCTTTTGCATTCTTAACTGTCATTAGTCCTTTTAGACAGCTGATCGATTGCTGGAGTCAGTGTGCCGGATCAGCTGAGCCCCAGATTCGATTAGCACACATTTTAGCTGGTCAGTTACTGAAGTTTTGTGACCATGCTATCTGTTGCAATGCCCCCACACTGAATAATTCAGAGAATTTAAATCTGAACTTTTTGGCAGTAAGTTTTTGAATTCTATGAATTTGGGCACATGGGAGTGCATGCAAATGCCTAATTTCAGGGGTAGTGAAGACTTATACAAATTAGGCAAAGAATATTTAAATGATTTGCTATGCAAATTCGGCCTTCTTTATCTACAACATTCTAAAACTTTTGACATATAACTCGTCTTTCTATGGGTAATCATCGCTGAGTTATCAACACTCAAACAGGTCCGGTTTTTTATGGCCCACCATTTTTGTTTTGAGTATGACGTGCTTTGGTGTATTTTTTGTACGAGTTTTTGAGCTTTGTCAAGTCTATCATGCAGAATGCGGATAAAATGACTTCTTGAGGAAAATTGTATTATTCTCAGAAAAGTTTATTATTGTTTATCAAAATTTTTAGCTTGCTGGATTATCATGGACTTGTAGACTGGAGTGCATTAATAAATTTTTGGGCAGCACATATATTTCTTGCTACTGGGAAATACTACAAACCTAAGGTGAATTGTGAAACTCTGTTGATTTGTAATTTTGTAATAACTGTAGGAGCTACCAGCAGTTGTGTCATGTGATGTCAGTGATGACACAGCAGAAGCCAGTCAACCAGTTGTCGACTGTGCTGAAACTGATGTTGGTTGTATACATAGTTCCAATACAAGTACATTACCATGCTGTGCTGGCGACGGCAACAATGATACTCTGAAAATTGCATGGAGATACAAGAATCTTCATTTGCCGGTTTGATAGTTTTGATAGTTTTTACTTTGCTGCTTCTGAACTTCTGAGCTTAAACAAAGTACTGGTGGACAGTATGTTAGTAACTATGTTCAGTAAACTCATTAAGCAGACTTCCACCATCTTTTACAAGAATTCATTTTACTGTGGTTATTGTCGAGTGGGAAGAGAACTGTGTGTACAAACAGTACTGATGTACAGCATTTTTTCCAGTTTACTTTGAAACGTGTATAGTTGATATGGAAGTGTAGTTTTGGTCAGGCAACTAATAAGTGTACATTGTCATTTTTCAGCAGGTGTTTGCAGCCTGTTAAACTATTACTCTAGCAGTTTGCAAAAATTTTGGGGACATGGCCTAACTTTGAGTGTCTGTGGAAAAATTGACAATTTGAACAAAAACTAGTATCAGTGGTAGTATGTGAAAGAATGTGCAAATCGACTATGCTGCCCACACTAATATTTTTGTTGAAACTGCTCAACGTTTGCTCAGAAGGTTGTTGCTAATCCTGTGGTGATTGTTACTGATTTATTTGTAGAAAACAGAGAGCAGTACACAGTTTGGTCATCACTTTGATCTGTCATGTGCCATGCCTACTGCATTACTGGTCTCAGCTACGACAACAACTTTTAATCCTATTGCTGACCAACCTGCAGTTAGGTGAACATGACTTTGTTTGTTGTGAATAGTACTAGTAAATAGCAGCAGCAGCAGTGTGCTTGTACTGAGCTTGAGGGAGGGAAAGGAAAACGAGAGTCAAGTGGATAACCAGCTAAGGCTACGTTCACACAAGTACGAGTACAAATCCAGGTTTTGGCTTATGGCTCATAGCAGTTTTATTCATACGATGATACGAGTGAAGTGTTTACGGTCGCTTGTACAAAAACATAACTCAATGCCTGTCAGCCATATTGAATGAAATCGAATAGGGAAAATGCTTCGCGAATAAAACTACAATATTCTGCTACAAATTTACTATTTTTACTAACCGCGCACGTCTAATGATGAACAGTTTCACAATGATGTCACTTCTGATGTCAAATATGCACCATAGCTTTTATAAATTATATTAATGCTATTTACGGGTAGTTTACTTCGCACAGATTGGATAAAAACATGAGCTGCACAGAAACTACTCGTACGAGTGAAATATACAGGTAACCCATTCTCGTGTGTATGTGAATGGCCTCTCTACCGGCATTGAAATACATGACAGGTAGTTACCCAGACAGTGACAGACTTGTACTTGTGTCTATGTCAACGTAGCCTAACCCAGGTTTTCTTGAAAAGTGGCCATTAAGATGATGTTAGCATGTGAAGAGTAAGTTACAGGTGTTTTAGTTGTATCAGTCATTCATGTCCTGTTGAGTGAGACCTTTGTATCTTGGTCATCATAGGTGAACTACTGACCAGTCGAAATTGCTTGCAGACATGTCATGTTTTAAAGTACTGTAACACATAAAACGAGAATTTGGTAGCCTACTGTGCAGTAACTTTAAGCTGGGCTAATCTTGCCCTCCCTGAGTTAGAACAACAAGCCTTTTTTGCAGGTGTTGAAGCTTACAAACAGGTGATTGCATGTCATTAAAAATTATTCTTTTGAAAGCTGAAAAGCATTGCAGTGTGAAACGTTTGCATATACTGTTTTTACTGCATTATGCATTAACAATTATTTTTTGGTTTGTTTGTGTATTTGTGCTGACTGTTGCAACGTGAGATATTTGTATGCATTGTTGCTGTGTTTTGACACATCTTTCACTCAGATTGCTCAACCACATAGTTTGTCTGTTTTTAGTGATGAGTCGCCATTGGCATCTCACTGTTATAGCCGATTGCTGAAGTCGGTGCATAGTGCTATAGAACGTGGGAAGTATTCAACAAAATCTGCTATGAATCAGCTGAATATTTTGCGTATTGGTGAGTAATGATATAATAAATAGATAATGGATAGAGTAATGCAGGTTTGACACATGCAAGCCATTGCAATGTTCAACTCCACTGTAGACTCCAGTAAGCATGCCATCTTAAGAGTGACAGTATGACAAGTCTAAGCAGAGTTACACCGTTAACTAATGAACAGTTTCTATCTTTCAGTGATACTTGTGGACTGACTGTTTGCACCAAAAGTCTATCGGTGCTGTGGTACAGCATGCAGACAAGGCCTTTATTTTGTGGCCTATACCAGGCAAGATAATGCTTATTTTCCATCCAGTGATTGAGAATCAGGAAGCTGGGCACATAATAGATTAACAACATGAATGGTTATGGGAGCATTGAACCTGTGGCCAGTGGTGGTTCTAGCCCCCAATATCTGGGGGGGGGCACGGCCCCATGGCGAGCGTGGTAGCGTGAGCCTAAAATAGGGATCTGGGAGTGGAGTCCCCAGCGGGGTCCAGGAGCAGAGCCCCTGGTCAGAGGGTTCTGAAGCTGAAGCACTTTTGATTTTTGGACGTTCAATGGAACCCACAAATTTGCCCATTTTTCTAAAATTTGGAAATGCAAAGAAATCAGATATTTGTGTTATCTTTGCAAAAAATCATGGGCTGCCACGAAACTGAGGGGTGGAGCAAAAATGGGGGCCTGTGCCCCCCAGCCCAGGCCTAAAACTGCCACTGCCTGTGACCTTACAGTTGTGAGTCTGTAAAACTCTACCACTAGACCAAAGTACTGTACCAGACTGCGTAGTTGCACATGTAGTTGTGTTATGTGTGCATAGCATATACTGGACTAAAAAACATAAAGTCTTTCTCGAGCCTTACGGCCCATAGGCGGCGCTGATCTCCGTTTCCTAAGGCCCTCAGCTAAACACCAATTTTTACACTGCGAGACCACGGATATGGGGCC
>Ga0056128_1000570_pt1 | contig 34183 bp, 16 predicted proteins | sample WorMetLIZISLAND2_FD_71113 | JGI IMG/M metagenome (GOLD analysis project Ga0056128, IMG submission 71113) | Marine gutless worms symbiont microbial communities from Max Planck institute for Marine Microbiology, Germany - Olavius geniculatus... ...
GTGTTACTCGTTGAGACATCTGCAGATCTGCGCATCTGCTTTTTTACTTCTAGCGCAACATCAGAAGGTAAGACATCAGATCATACCATTTTTATGATTGTTCCTAGCCTTTAACCTAGTCTGGCATCTATGCCGTGTTTCAGGAATTTTATTTGATAGATATAAGAGAATATAGTGATTAATTGTCAGTACTAAATTATCAGTATAATTATTATATAATAATTATCAGTAATAAACAAGAATGTTGTGCTGTGTGTGCAGGGCTTGTATCGTCTGTTCATGCTGCGAAAGTTGACCATGAGCGATAATGAAATCACTCGACTCTCAAATGACATCGGACAACTGACTAATCTACAGGAACTGGACGTCAGTCGAAATGGTTCGTCTCTTCACATCTTAGGGCCGGTTTTTGGATCTTTTAGTTAACTGATCAGTTAGTAAACCGTTTGTTTATTGTAACTCACTAGTTAAGTTTATGCGCGTTTCTGAACAAAACCTTGAATGGCCATCAGCTTGGTTCTGCACTGGTCTGCTATATCCTGTATACAAAAAGTTTATTATTGGTGCTAAAATGATGACAAATCTTTTCACTTAATTTCTCATATGTGTCTCCGGATTACAAATTTCTTAATTCCAGATCTTCAGATTGCAACCACTAGCTGACATTTCTAAGTGATTATTTTATGTAACAGCAAAATGATTGTTTAATACTGTGACAAGTGTACATGAAATTATTTGAAATATGGGTAGAGAAAGCCTGAGTCAAATGAGCTGTAAATGAATTTCATCGTTTTGAAAAAAGCAACAGTGGCTGTTTTCACTCAAATGTAACCAGTTTAGTGAATAAGAATGCAAATGGATGAATTTTGTACGGCTATTGAACAGTGATGCATGTTGACGTTTGTGTGCAGATATCGGTGATATTCCCGACACCATTCGACTGTGCAGGAACCTTCAGAATGTTGATTTGAGCAGTAACCAATTACAGCGGTGGGTAATAGTTCTTTGTGAGTAATGTCTTCTGAAACGAGATTATGACATCATAGCAACCTTGAGCAAGTTGCTAACCTACTGTGTGCTAAGGTCAACTCAGCCTTCTGCTCCAAGCGGGATGGGAAATGAGTAGTAGCTTGCAGGTTATGGGGTGAAGGCCTAGTGTTACTGATTGGGGCGGTGGTATGTCTGTTAGCTGCGAACTATGGATCCAGTTGGTCACTGACATGGTCAGTAGATGGCCGCATAGTGTGCTGCGGTATTATTAGCTCATGCCAATCAGCTGCCACTTTGGAGATTGTAATGCGTTTCCGGTCATGAGTTTGACTCGTGTAACTAAGAAGTGGTATATAGCAAGTATCGGAACTTTATTTTTACTTTTGTAGAAAAACTTGCTTCTTGTAGTAATGGTTTGGTAGTAGGGCTATACTGAATTTGGTAGATTTTACTATTTGGCCAAATAAAAATAATTTATGATATCATTCGGCTCAATACGAATAGAATATAGATAGTTGACGCAAGTTCAGACACACTGCACAGTGTCTTGGTTTCATCGCAGTGTGGTAAAAAAAATTTCAAATCGGACATTTGAGAAAATTCCAAACCGGATATTTTGTTATGTGTATTCATGTTAAACGAATGACACTAGCACAGATTACTGATACTAACAAAACATGACGACAGTGATTCACAGCAGACTCTTTACAGTGAGCAAACTAAATGGTCAAGGAAATGCCACAAAGCAGTGTTTTTCAACCTTTTTGCTGCAGCGGAACCCTACGTAAGTGTCAAAATCACTTACGAAACCCTATGCATGAGTCCAGCAGCGTAAGCGTAGTGAAGGTTTTAGTGTGTCTGAGGACCGATGTTTTCAGCGGAGTCAAGAGACAGAAAACCTCTGTGGATCTGGGGGCAAAACCACCAAAAGCTGACGATAAGACAGCGGGCAAAGTTAAATTTGCCTGTAATTGAAAATATTATTTAGCAATGTTATTTCACCAGTCGACAGCAGGAGGTTAAATTGTATTCAACCAAAAACAATTGTAATTGTTGTTTGGCTACAGATTGCCCGATGGCTTTACACAGCTTCATAACCTGACTCATGCCGGCCTCAATGACATCTCTTTGAATCGACTTCCGGCTGACATTGGATGGCATGTTATTTACTCATAATCCCTCATAAGCTATGCACATTAGTTTTATTATGACTTTGTTGGAGTATTGTCAACTTTTAAGCTGTACAAATTTGCCAAATTCATACCTAACTTTGCCGATTGTTGAATTATGAAAACTTCTTAGGAATAAATTTCACTCGTCACTTCATTTTGCCATAGTGAACAAATTGTCATAGATATGAAGTTGTTACAATTCGTCATTTTGGTTTGCCAGTTTGTTTTGTTTTCTCCCACATCATTAAACCTGGACACCTAATATATGCATCATTTTGCTAACTTAGTATTATTTTGTATATTTTGTATTGTTATTTGATGCAATCCAACGTTTTAAGGCTGGATTACTGCAACAAATGATCATTTAGAACTTACGCATTTATTATTTTGTACACAATTATTTATCAAACAGGACATTACATAGTGGGTGATAACTTTTTAAAAATATTAGCCAATTTTTTTTCATTTTTGCACAATTGGAAAGAGAATTAAATTTTTAACAAAACCCATGTAATATTTTCCACCTTGCTTTTAAAACTGGATAAAATTAATTGACTACGGTGTATGAATTTTTGCTTAGTGCACTCCTAGCTTTTTGAACTATCAGTGATAGTATCAGTTTATTCACCACACAGGTGGTGGCCTGGCTTAGCGGTGACGCATTTCGTTCAATTAACAAAGTTACTGCATGCCGGGCTGGGTTAGTACTGCGATGGGTGACTGCCTGCAAATAGGTAAACCATCTCGGTATGTAACCAGCTGCCTAGGTCAACTTAGCCTTTCATCCCTCTGGGGTAGGTAAATCGAGTACTGATCTGTCTGGCTAGGGTTATGGTGGGGCAAGTTCACTTGTGTCGGTGGTACTGTGTGATCTCATATGGCAGATGATGCTCTGTAGCTCTGTAATGGGTTCACTCTTGTAAAGAGCTATATTCTGACTTTTACCTTTAGCTTTGGTCTTTACAGTCCATGCTGTGTTGTATGCTGGTGCAGCCTGTCAAACCTAGAAAGCCTGGAATTGCGTGACAATGTGCTCAAAACGTTGCCTGCTTCCCTTTCGTCTCTCACTAAACTACGAGTTCTCGATCTCGGAAGCAATCTGCTCGAAGACCTCGTAAGTTCATCTGTCCGTGACGTCAGCTGCGCTTAAAATCAAATCGTTTATTTGCTCGTCAGATTTCTTACAGAAAGTTGCAAACGTATGAAACCAGTGTGCTCGTCAGCAAGATTCTTAACAAGAACGGTTGTAGCTGTTCTTTGAACTTAAGCTTACGTAAATCTAAAACACGTTTGAAAACTAGTTACGTCCGTCTTGATAACAGAATGCTTAGAAGCTGGAAGATTTTTGAAACTAATGGAATCCAGTAAACTATTCCACACATTTATTATCTTGGATGAATAAAAATGCAGTTTGTTTTAGATTTAGGATTATACAACTTGTACACATATCCTGTAGTATTTTTACGTGCGAAAGCAACTACTGCTTTCAGTGCATCTTAGCCATCGCATTCTGTCTGTCTGTCTGTCTGTCACACAGGTGGATCAGTCAAAAGTGGTGCAAGCTAGAATCACCAAATCTTCACCTTCGGCTGTCTGGAAGACTATAGTTTCAGGAACCGTAAAGCTTTTCCATAAATTTGAAGGGGGTCACCCCAAAAGAGGGCACTAAATGAGAGGGGGTGGGCAGAATTTGTGATTTTTGACCAATAAGTTGCTGTATCTCAGTAACAGTGCGAGATAGGGCCTAAGTTACTATTAATCACTAATAGGAAGTCGTACACTGGCTCCCGATTGGCGCCAAATTCAATGACCTTGAATGACCTTGAACGCCAGAATAGGGAGTTTTATGGACACAGGTCTATATCATTCACAAGGTGGCGCCACAGAACTATCGTTATGCGATCCAGATAGAGAATTTGGTATTTCTATATTAACTTAGCGTGAACACCCCAATTTTCAGCTAAATTACTAAACCAGAACTGCTATAGGCTTTCGCGCGTCTCGTGAGCATTAGCTCAAATTTCTTGTGTGTTATTAGGAGTCTTGATGAAGTGATTTGATTTGAGATTTAACATTTAGTCAAAGGATTGAAATTGTTTCGATACAATATTTGGTATTTGAATACATGTCTGATTTGGTATGATTCGTATATTTGCATAGAAAATTATGTAAGTTAAAGTGTTGAATTAACCAGTAGTTAAGTAATTTTTTTCTGGTTTGTTTGTGACACATGGCATGTTGCTGTACAAATGTGTTATGATTGATTTGTTAATTGATTTGAAAGATTGACAAATTTGTTTTGATTGATTGAAAAAGTCTCTATCAAATGTTTTATGACTGCTATGTGTATTATGCGGATAGCCGGAAACTATCGGTCGATTGCCATGCTTGGAAGAACTTCTGATTGATTCCAATGAACTCGGATATATACCCAGGGTACATTTTGCTGTTTATATTCTTAGATCAGCTAATAATATGTGCCAGGGCTAGTAGCGATGCTTAATAGTTACTTTTACGAAAATTAATGATGAATGAATTATCATCAGTTTTGATTTGAAACTACTGACGATAATTTTTCAAGAAAATGCATCTTTTTTTTGGCAAGTTTGTCCATTATTTGGCCATCAGATGTCAAATCCACCAAGGCACAAGGGTAGGCTGGGTTGGCAAGATTTGGCTTCTTTCTCTGTCTTTCGTTCCCAGTCAAGGGGGTGGTTTACCACCCCAGTCCATTCCAGAAAGTCCCAGAGGCGTCGTGGATCGGTTGTAAAAACACGAACAGATGCCTGTGATCTGATCCCAGGGGAGGGAGGGGGTTGCGGCGCTTTGCTGGGTTAGTAAAGTCAGAGGCGAGCGGCAGGTGACCGTTGCCAGTGGCACTGTTTGCTCAGTCAATTTCGGGCCCAGTCACTTCCACCACGAGAAGGTGGCCACACAGGAAGCAAGTTTCGGCTTCTCTGTAGTCACATGTAGAGATGCTAATGATGGGGATTTCCGGAGTAAATGGTGTGGCAGTTTAGACTCGGAAAGTCAAAGGACGGGTTTATAGTTAGGCTTGCGCAGTGCAGAAAGTTGGCCGCATAACACATTGGTCCTGGGCTGACACATTTTAATACGGTACCACACTTTTCTAATCAAATTTGTTCTTTTTTCTTGCATTCTGTTTTTTATGGGCAGGCTTTCGTTTTTATCAACTTTTTTTGCTCTTTTCTGTGCCAGTTTTTTGAGTTGTGGATAATCGATGTTTCCTTTACTTGTTTCCAATACCCAGCTTGGAAACATTTCTTTTATGCTTTTTCTCTGGCAGTTGTCCTTCTAATACTGTTTTCACTAGAGAATCATGCATAATCTGGTTAAGGTTTAGGTCTCAAAATACAGCACGAGGTGTCTAGTGCTGTTTCGGTCGAATTAAATAAGCGTTTAAATTAATTTTGGGTTGTTTTATTTTATTCATTATCAAGCTGCTCATACATAGTAGTGGGAGATGGGTGGCCTTGTTTTTACTTTGGTTTTTTGTACTTTTTGTTTTTTCTTATTTTTCGTTTTTTTTTGAAACGGGACAGCAAACCAAGACCAATATCGGGGGAAGATGATTTTTAGTGGGAGGGAACTGAGGCCGAATTTCAGCGAGATATGTTGAGGGGTTATAGAGGGAGGGAATATTGCCACATTTGTAATCAGCGGCTTGATGAATAAGCAGCCATAGACCAAGACTTTCCCAATCAGAGTCACGGTGCCGATCGGCTTCACTTCTTCACTTCTAGTTGATGGTGATGTTTGTTTGACACGTGACATGTAGGAGATGGGACAGTTGCGTCGGCTGTCACAGTTGGACCTATCGGACAACAAGTTGACCAAACTTCCCGAGGAGCTCGGTGGACTTGCTAACCTCACTGATCTGCTGCTGTCTCAGAATCAGCTCGAGTATTTGCCCGACAGCATAGGTACTCTCTAGTTCAGTTGGTTAAACATCTTACATAGATTTGTGCATGGAAAGTTTGTCTGTCTGACTGTCTGGCGCCATCAGTGTTGCACGATCGTGGACCCTGATCGCGGCATTTGAGTCCCACCTTGGGTGTCCTGACAAAACCTGGACACAGTGATATAGGGTTAGGTTTAGGAAATAAGGTTAAGAATATGTTTAGGATTAGGGATTAGGGTTTGGGATAGTGCTAGGTTGGTATAGTACTGTAGGGTTAGGGTTAGAGATCAAGGGTAGGAATAGGTTAGAAATAGGGATATGGTTAGGTAAGGGTTAGGGTTAGAGATTATGGATTAGTAATAGGGATAGGGTTCGGATGAGGGTTAGGGTTTATGTAGTGGGCTAGTTTTGATGGGGAATTCCCACTTCCCCTCACGGGCAGCTTGAGGGGTTGAGCTGTCGGGTAACGGAGTGGACCCACTTGTAGTGCGGGAACTTTGCTAGTGTACAGTATACTGCCTAGTTCAAGAAATCACATTATGTCAGTTTTAAAAATTTACAAAAATAACCATAAGGTCGAGTCTTTGGTACGCAGTGTTGTGTCCATCTGTCTGTCGTCTGTAACGTATGTATTGTATCTAAACGATAAACTTTTTGAACAAGTAAATCGGGTTGCCCAATGGCTACCCTGTGCCACTTGCTATGTACGCAATTCTCACTATATAGGGATAATTCTAAGCTGAACTATTTGGCCTAACACACGTGCTCTAACTCTAGGACAATACTATAGCTTTTGCATAGATTCTTTGCTGTCTAGCGGTCTGGTGGCATTGATCGGCTATTTTAGCCACAGCTGAGCTTCTTTTTGCAAATGTTTTAGCAGGGTTACCTGCAGATAAATGAATAAGAAGAGATTTGTGGGCTGGTCATAATCTGAATGTTAGCATTGTTTCGATGAATATAAACATTTTTTTATATGTTTTTATTATATTTGCTGCATATTTTATTGCAGTAAGCATTAGTTGTTTGTGTGCGCTGAACACAATTTATTGTTATTGCAGGCAGTTTAAGAAAACTGACCATTCTTAAAGTAGATCAGAATCAGGTTCTGCATCTGACATCCAATGTTGGCAAGTGAGTATAATAGTAATCAGTAAATCAAGATTGCAATTCGATGAATTTAAGCAGTTTATAAGTAGATAAAATAATTTCGTTTTTGCTCGGGAGTGGAAAACAATTATACACGTCAGTAGGTTTGCAATGTTTTTTAAAAATATTTGTTTCTGTTTTTATGGCTGCATTGCGTTACCTGTAGTTATCAGTGGACATGTTACATTTTAGGTTGGTCATCCATATGTCAGCGTTGATAAGCGATTGCTTTTTTAGCAGCCCGTTCACAGTGTGTAGTATTTTTTGATAACATTGCATTTGTGTTTTGGCAAATACATACTCTCTCTATATATATATCATGAGTGGAAAGTTGTTGACGTAATATCTTTGAATTCAGTGGAAGAAGTGATTTTTACCAAATTTTGGATTGGTCGATGATGTATTTAAAGCTTATGCATGTAAAAGATGCTGCTAAAACAATTTTTGAAATTTTATTTGTGGGTACTAGTCGGCATAACTTAACTCTAGCCATAATCAGATTATTAGAACTGCCATTACTCTTATGCATGCACAATTATAATGGCAAGTTCTTACAATTTTAGGTTTAGGTCGTTTCTGTGTTTTGTGTTTTGTATTAGCTTTTTCTGTAAAGTTTAAACTTTCTGTTTGATTGTTGTCAAGGTTAAACTTACTGTTTCATTATTATGTGTATGTGTGTGCATTCTGCCTACAAAGGCTGTCCACAAAATGACCTATACTGTGTCGGGTGGGACGTTAAACCCTACTCGCTCACTCACTGCTGATAGAGCTAATTAACATTGTCAATGAATTATTGACGATTTCCGTATCGATTGGTTTATTGATCAATTGTTTGGTGATTTATTCAGCTGTCAGTCATTACAAGAACTCATCTTGACTGAAAATCTCCTCACCGTAAGTTTTCTTATCGGAATTATATATCTATACTTTTGATTGTGACCTTTCTTCTGCCAGATTACTCAGAAAAGTTAGGACAGGATTTTAGTAAACTTGTACAGTTTTTCAGGGCTTCAGTACGAGTGGGCTTGGTGTCAAAATCTGATGACCCTCTGTGCTACTTTGCACCGTTGTTTCTTTCTCACTTGTACATAACACTCTGCTTATTCTGCTTTCCTCTGATCGGCCTGGATGATGGGTCTTTTGATCACTTTATTTTTTGATTTATGTATTTATCTATTTGCTTACTGAATGGTTGACTGATTGAATTCAATCTGCTCCTGTCGTCTGGAACTCCCTTAACACTGACACTTTATGTTGTAGCTCTCCAGCTCTGTTCAAACATAAAAAAGTTTCTCTTCCGTCACCGCTGTAACTGTCTATCCAGCACCTCTGAAGTCAGTCGACTGACGACACACTCTGGTGCTATACAAATTAGTTTATAATTATTATTGTTGTTCTTAGTTATTGTGTCTGCTTTGGCAGGAGTTGCCGTCAACAATCGGGAAGCTAAAACTCTTGTCAATACTCAATGTTGATCGCAATCGGATGGCCGTGCTGCCTTGTGAGGTATGCATGTTCATTCTTCCTGAAGTTAATTCCTGTTTGCTACAGAGCGTCATTTGCCATATGGGATCGGAGTGTTACCTGGTACCTGACACAGGTGAATGTGCCCTGCATCAGCACCAGCCTGACAGGCCGTGCTCGAGGTACTAAAGGCCGAACTTGATAAGTTTTGGGTTTTCAGTTCATGGGTTTTAAGTCGCATGATGGTGGGTTAACTAATAAGCTGTGTGAAAGAAGGAATGTTTATATATTAGTGTACTTTTACAGGTTGGTCGGTGCACAAAGCTAGGGGTGCTGTCGGTGCGTGATAATTACATCCATATGTTGCCTCAGGAGCTCGGCAACCTTAAACAGCTGCGTGTACTTGACGTCTCCGGAAATAGGTTCGCTATTTTGTGACATGATTTATGGATTAATTAGCATTTGATTTTCTTATTTCTTTCTCACGCTCACCTGGAAATGTCCGGAAATTTTACAGATGTCAGGGAAATGTCAGGGATTTCAGTAATAATCAGGAAATTGTCGGGGAAAAAATCTTGTCGGGGAAAACTGACCAAAAGCTTTACTAAAATTGAATCAGCAGGTTTTTAGTGTCACTCACTTAGTACTCTTTGTTAATTATTTTTTGCTGTTTATTGCTGAATGCTGCTTACCTGTGTATTGGTTTTTAATATTTAGATAGCGGGTGAACGAATGAGCAAGTAAAAGAATGAAAAAACGAGTACCTTAAAAGCTTGAATAGAAGCTCTAGGCTTCCATTGGTACAAGTTACCTTGACCCCCGACATGTATCCGGGATTGGAGGTGGGTTAGCAATAGCCCCCGGCTGTGTTGATGCAGAGACAGTCCTGCTCGTACTAGTGACGTGCAAGCACCAGCTAGCCCACCCTCCCCCTGGGGACGAAAAGGAGGGCAGCCTTAGTGAGGCAGAAGCCCGTCCCTGTTGGTGTAGCCTCTCATACAGCAGACCATCTGATACCTCCACGAGGTCTCCCTTTGGCAACTACAGCCAGTCAGTGTGCTCGCACATGGCCAGCTGTAGGCTAAACTCAGGTGGTCACCTCATCGTCGAAGTCCGACGACCCAGACACGGAGCACCAGTGCAGTCTGACAGCAGTTCAGCAGCCGTTGAGTCTGGGGGTGTGCAGTCTAAAGGCAATGCACCTCATTCCAACAGTAGTTGGAGTTGGAACATTACTGCTGCTGCTGCTCCTACTACAGCTACTACTACTACCACTATTACTACAACTACTGCTCTGTCTGTGTCTATACAGATTACATCATCTGCCATTGAGTCTCGGTGCGTGTAGTCTAAAGGCGATCTGGTTGTCAGAGAATCAGGCTCAGCCGTTGCTCAAGTTCCAAACGGACGTCGATGAAGAGACCGGCGAGAAAGTTCTGACCTGCTTCCTACTACCACAGATTGCCTGTCACACTGAAAGCACCGGTATGTGGTGCTATGTCTGCTTGCTGCATTGCGAGTCAAGTTAGGCCCCATGCGTATTGTGTAGTAATAGGACGACTTATGTTTTTACGTTGTTTTTTCTACTTCTGTATTTGTATTTTTATGTGTTTTTGGTTCTACTTCTTCGAAACCGGTCAGCAGATCAAGACCAAAATTAGTGAGAAGAACGACCCTTACCTTTAAGGAATTGTAGCAAGATCTGTTGAGGGGTTTTGGAGGCAGGGGTTTTTCCACATTTATAATCGATGGCCTGACGAATCAGCAGTCGTGGGCCAGGACAATCGGGCTTATGGTGTGAGGCGGTCTCACGTTGGACCCTGTGCCATATTTCTAGTTATCGTTGTACTGTCTAATAGTCCACAAGGGTTAGGAGGCTGAGATGGCCCGAGCACACAAGAGACCTGGGAGAAAATTCTTACCCACTTCTTACGGCCACAGGTTGCTTGTCAAATACCAAATGCACTGGTTGGTATGTGGTGGTATGTCTGCTGGCTGCAGCATCAATTTAGTTTTAGAATACACTGAAGAGAATGTTTTGACCTGCTTTCTACTGCCACAGATTGCCTGCTGTGCCGAGAATACTGGTATGTGGTGGTATGTCTGATTGCTGCACCGCGGGTCTACATGCTCGTTTTTTACTGATTTTAAGTGTGCAGCTTGGTGCGTGGTGCAGTGATTGCTGAGTATAATTTGGTATTGGCCCTATCGCCAAAAATCAGCAGCAGTGTATGGGAGAGGTCTGGCCTACCGCCCATATAAAGCCCGAATTCCATTACGCCCACTTTGCCACAAAGTCCGCGACAAGTTCCCGACAAAGTCGCTGACTTTCATGATTTGTGTCCGCAACTAGTTCGTGACTTTGTCGGGAACTTGTTCCGGACTTTGTCGCGGACTTAGTCGCCGACTTTCCTCGTGCATTTTAACGGACCAAATTCCATTAGAGCGACACAAAGGGGTTTGTCGTGGACTTTTCATGGACTTTGTCGCAAACATCTCGAGATGGTTTGTGTCCACGACTTTACCCGCGGGGAAGTTTTGGTGAAAGTCAGCGTATGGAATTTGGGCTTAACCGAGCTGTGTCTGCGCTCACTGCCGACTCAGGGCCATGCGAACGGAGATAAGCATCGAGAGTTTTGAGAAGGCAATGCCAACTATGGGACCAGTTCACGTTTTTTTACGTTATATCGTGTATGTTGATTGATGTGTAGAGAATTTACTGCGCAACGTGAGTACCGACAGTCAGCTGAACTGGCATGGGGACCAGCCTACTCGCATTTCCGCCGTTCAGTTTCCCGACGATGTTATTGACCATGATGAACATAAACAAGAGGTCTGTCATGGCACTTATGGCATTTAGTTTTGTATAAACAAAAAGTTTGTCATGATGTTTAGTTCTTTATAAACAAGACTACAAGAGGTTTGTCACAGCACTTAATGATTTTAGTAGGACGTTTGTCATGGTGTTTAGTTCTTTTTTAAGAAGAGATCTGTCATGGCATTTGATTCCTTAAAACAAGAGGTCTGTCACCAGGTTTAGTTCTTCTTAAACAAGAGGTTTGTTTGACGTGGCACTTAATAATTTCAGTAGAATATTTCTCATGGCATTTAGTCTTGTATAAATAGGATGTCTGTCAGGGCAGTTAATAATTTAGTAGGACGTCTACCATGGCATTTAGTTCTTATAAACAAGAGGTTTGACATGGCATTTAGTTATTCCTTTAACGATAGTTTAAATTAATCTGATGTAGTTGTTAATAATTACTATTTGTGTCTTTTCGGAACTGTTTTTTTCATATTACTCCTAATATTGCTCTTATTCAGTCACATTTCTATCTACAATTTTTGTGTTTTTATCTCATTATTGAACATTACCAGGATTTTTACTGATATGTAATTTATGTATATGATTGGTTCTTGCTCTGCTGAAGACAAGATATTCTTTTTAAAATGAAATTTTGTGTTGTAATTTTTGGCCAATAACAACAGAGGCGAAGCTGGGCTGTAATGGAAGATGTAAGTGTAGCATTGGTAGTAGTAATTGTCACATTGTCGTGGTTTTGATTTTATTTTTGTCTGTCCAATGCAATGCATAGCATAAAAAAATCAGAGTAAAAAAAGAGTAAAAAAACAGAGTAAAAAAATCACCTGAGTGTCCGTGCGTTGGTGCGTTCAACTCTTCTAAAGCTGTCTTTCTTCCACCTTACCCTTCTCTTTCTCTTTCCCTTCTTCCCCTTTTCTTTTCCCTCCCCTTTTTCTTTCCTTTCCTTTTTCCCATTTTCCTTTCCATTTTCCTTTCCCTTCTTCACCTTTCCCTATTTCTTCTGCTTTTTCCTTCCCTTTTCCCGTCTTCTTCTCCTTCCCTTTATCTTCCCTTCTCCTTCCCTTTATCTTCCCTTCTCCCTTCTCTTTCCCTTCCCCCTTCTCTTTCCCTTCCTCTTCTTCTCCTTTCCTTTTCCCTTTTCCTTTCTTTTCTCCTCTCCCCTTTCCCTTTTTTCTTCCTTTTCCTCTTTCCCTTCCGCTTCCCTTCCCCATTCCCTTCACCTTTTCCTTCCCCATTGCCTTCCTTTTCCCTTTCACTTTTTTTCCCTTCCCCCTTCCTCTTTCTCTTTCCATTCTTCCATCTTTCTTTTCGTGTCCACGTCTGTGCCTCCAATATTTGAGGCTTCATATCTCCATAACGGTGCCAGATAGGCGCGTGGTCACAACGGACCACTCATAGGAAGTTGACCACTGCGAGTCGAATGGTCACGTGACCCCAAAAGGTTAAGGTCGTGACCCCATTATTTTCGAGGCGGCAATTAAACTTTTTAATTTTTACCACTGGCCAACACAGCTCACTCGGTTAATTTATACCGACTTTACTGTTAGCTATTGAGATGCATTGGACAGACTCCGTGTTTGTTTGCACAGTATCTTGTTTTTATTTTCTGTTTGTCAAAGTCATATGTTCAGCTACTATCTGGGTTTTAAGGGTCACAAGAGGCCTAGAAATTGCACTGCTGTCTTAGTGTTTGCTGTCATTTGAGCGCTAATGTTCTTAATGTAAGATCTTATCCCTTAAAAAGTCATGACAGCCAACTTTGAAGAAAAAGAACCAGCTATAGTAGAATTGCTGTTTGATACTGAATTGATATTAATAGTTAACATGCTGATAATGTTTATCGGTATTTATAAGAAAAGAAAATTGTGACATCATGCAAAAAATACAGATTGAATGAAAATGCTGAGAATATAAATACTTGTACAGCTCAGTAAATTTTGTGTCCGTTTTTTCAAAAATTTGACTAAGACTGGAGGTGTTTGGTAGGAAATTTCGGATTTTGTGCATTACTTTGAAATCTTGTACTTTTTCATGAGATTTTGTAGTAATTTTATTTTTTTGTGTTGTGGCATGCTTGTATTTAGCTAGCTTTTCTGTTTGTTGTTACGCTTTTGCTGTATTATTTGGAAATTGTTTGTTGTGTATCTCATTTTCGTTGCTGTTGCTTCAAGTGTTTTTTGCTGTATCTATAACGTATCTTGATTGATTCTTACCAAACTTTGGTCTGTGGGACATTTGAGGGCAGAACTTAAACTGTAAATGGACGTCAGCCAGGCACTTATTTGCAAGGCCATACACCATCCAGCCATTTCTTGTGCCAATGCCGGAAAATTGTTTTCTCACAGTAATTGGAAGTTGCATGCTGGCCTTCCGATATAGGCAGTACGGTCGGCTTACCCTAGCAACAGCTGGGTTTCTTGAGTACTGCATCAGTCAGCAAGTTGATCATGTCTGTTTGGTGGTGCTTAGGGCTCGTTCGTACGTCAGAACACGCCGTTTCCTAAAGACCTGAGAACTCGGCACGTCAAAACACCACCGAAGTCGATCGATGGTCACATCGTGCCACATAATTACAACAAACTGGTTTGTACGGCACTTGTACTGCTTGTACAGCAGATCTGATTGTTACATTTTGCTAATAATTAATGAAGAATAACTGATAGTTGTGGCAATGGTAGCAGTGTTAGAAATGTTAGCAGTCGTAGTGCTTGTTTGGCTGCCGTGGTGATATCTAGCGGCAAACAAAAATTGTTCTGAGCAAGGCCGCAGCAGTTGCCAAAACATCAGTGAATCTCTAATTTATGGGTTGTAAATTGATGCATATTTATCACTTATAAGTAAATGGAAGAATTTTTGAATGATTTAGCTAATGTCGTATACATCTGCCATGTTAGGATGATGGGTGATTGATGTCTACACGGTGCTTCAAAAAAAGGCACTCTTTTTTTATATTGCGGTCGAATGGTGATCAAATTACATGAAATTTTTGCCAGTTGTAGCTGAACTTTCTGCTATCGCATGTAAAAATGGCACATTTTTTGAGACATGGTGTAGCACTACTGTTACACGGTAACGTGCCGGACTTGTAATCCGTAATCCTGAGGTCACTCAGGGGCGCAGGTTCGACTCCGCACCAGGACACTGCCGGGTAACGACCTTAGTCAAGTTGTTCACACACATGTGCCTCTGTCACCAAGCAGTGTAATTTGGTACAGGTCAGAGGGCGGTGATGCCCCGAGGCTGGGAAGGTTACCGTAGGTCTGGCGTGGCGTTGCACTGGCCATGCATCACGGACTTAAGTGGTTTATCCACTTACGGGCTCAAAGGCCTAAGGAAGGGAGATGAGCACTCTGCCTGCGCCCCAGTTGGGGTATGGCATCTTTCTCCTTACCTTATACATTCTGCATTGTGGCGCAGACGTCGTTCGTGCCACAGCGCAGCTCGGATGTGCCAGAAGACAATCCAGCAGCGGTACTACGTCGAGGGCAGCAACCGAGGGGAGAAGTGCCGCAGACTTCATCGTTCGTGCCGCTGAGAGTGTCGGCCACGCATCCCGCCCCTCCCGCTCCCGTTGTCGTTAGTCGTCGTAGTGATACACAGCCCGGGCACGATGATGATGATGTTGATGAATCTACTGATTACGACGATGACGAAGAGGAAAATGCAGATGTTTCTGATGATAATGCACAGGTTTGTATTATATGTAGGGCTGTTAATTGATCAGGGTGGCCATAAACCTGGAAAACCTGGAATACTCAGGGTTTTCTCTGATCTTCAGAAGCTCAGGTATTTTAATTTGGTCCAACCTCGGGGCAAAATTGTAGCAAGCAAAGTAGTTTTTTTCGTCATTCAGATATTTGTGTAAAACCACTGTTGACCGGTTAAGCACTAACATTACGATCTCAGTTTTTTTGTAGCAATAACCTATGGAAGTTTATGGCTTCAGAAAAACCTTGAAAGCTCGGGGAATTTTTTTCTACTTTGTGGCTGCCCTGTTGACGAATGACTAATTGGATCGAGGTTACCGCATTACTCAGTTATCGAACTCAACCGACTAAACAACAACAAAATTTCAGTTCGTTTTAATTGCGTATTGTCAGTTTTCGGTCATCACTCCATGGCAAATTTGACTGTGGTTGCACTGCTTGTAGATAATGTTGGAAAAGCCTTCAGTCATTTGCTGACGGATGTCTACAGTATAAACACGACAAACAGAATGTTTATGAAAATTGCCCTTTCAGATTAAATAAATTTCATCGACCTTCTATGATCTTCAAGGTCAGTGACAACCAGTACGGTCGGACCCACCCTAGCGTCAGCTGAGCTTTTTGTTAAGTAATTTGGGACAGGCGCACATATGATGATGCATAGATGATTTGATTGATTGAATGGTTCGTTGGTTGACTGACTGGTTGATTAATTGCTCTGTGTGAAACAGAACGAGGTCAAGTCGTCTGAGAATCGGGTCGGGTCGGCAGTGAATGGTCGGCCGGCGAGTGACAAACTGCGACAGGTAATCACTGATAACCCGGCTTTGGTTCGCTCGACGTCAGCATCCCATGGATCAGCTCAGCAACCGGCGACCATGGAGCAGGAGTCCACGTCTGAAGAAGAAACAGCTTCTGAGGTACAGGCGTGATCTTAATGCTTCTCTGAGATAGTAAACATTTTTTGCTTTTTCTTCTTCTGCTGAATTTTCATTTACCAGTTCATTTTAAGCATTATTTTGTGAACGTTACTTTAACCTGGCTGCGATGCCGTGGTTAGGACATTGAACTCGTGATCAAGAGGTTGTGAGTTTGATTTTTACTCAGGCTGCTATCTGGTGGTTATTATTTGGATAGGTGACTGCCGGCGAACAGTTACTTCAACCAGCTAAGTCACTTGGTCAACTTAGCTTTCCATGCCTCTGGGGTATGTAAATTGAGTACCAACCTGTCTGGCTGTCTGGCAGAGACCATTTATATGTGTCGGGGGTGGCAACTAACACTGTGTGATATAATAATAATCACATAATAATATAATTGTTTGTGTGTTAGGATGATGAACAAGCTGACAGGATCACTACTACTGCTACTTCTTCCACTGTGACCAATACCACTACAGCCGGTTCCAGGCCTCCGAGCTTGAACTTTGTCAAAGTGTCCTCCGCTGACACTGTAGGACAGCCGGCGAGTGGAAATTACAATGGAGCACCAGCTGCCAGGCCAACTCAGCCTAGCCATCCCTCCAGGACAACTCAGCTCGGCCATGCCTCCATGGCAGCCGAGCCTGACCATCTTTCCGGGGCAGAAGAGGTGGAAACGATAATGCGTGTTGTGAGACCTCTCGGTACGGGGCTTGGTATCAGCATTGCCGGAGGCCTGGGAGCTACGCCGTACAGAGGAGGCGATCAGGTAATAGTTGTAGTTGTTGTAGTAACAGTAGTAGTAGTTGTTGTTGTTGTAGCGCAGGCCTTCCTATAAACATTGCTGGATGCCTTGAGCTATGCCTTACAGAAGAGACGACCGGGTACTAGTTGTAGTGGTTGCAGTACTAGTAGTATCAGTAGTAGCGCATTAGAGGTTAACTTTGACGTTTTGCGCTATAAAAATTCACGTTTTACTTACTTGTTTACTTACGTTACTTAGTTGTGACAGCTAGCTTTCTTATTTCAACTGCTGCGGTTAGTCGTTGCATAGCTATTTTGCTTAGATGGTGAGCTTCATACGATTCATTGATGACAAACTGTTCCATTTTTTTTTATTGCAGTTTTAAGAAATGCCCGTAATGATTGCTTTTTAAGCTTGTTGTCATGACACGTTTCATGACGTAACAGTTACGTCACATTAGCAAAGAATATTAATTTAAGTTATAATCAAGTTTTGTTTAAATATTTGGAATCGTTATTTCTGTGGCTGCATTTGCTGAAAATTTTCTGTAAATTAATCGTTTAACTGAGTTATGAAACAAAGAAGAAGGGTTTTTTTGCATGAAACAGCATATATATTGATGTTGTATATTGTAGGGAATATTTCTGTCAAAGGTCAACGAGGTTGGACCTTCCTATAAGGCGGGACTGAGGCCCGGTGATAAACTTCTTATGGTATGGATGATCGTCACATTATCATTTTTATAACATTTTTTGTAATATCGAACAAGTTTCCGTTTTATTTTTTTCAGAATCGTCGTCTACTCGCAAGTCGTGAAGTTTTTTGCATACCTTCTGGTTCTAGTCGTACTGCTGCTTTTTCTTTATGTTATATTTACTTTTATTTTAGTTTATTGTCGCTAGAAATATGTTAGTTTGTTATTTCTTGTTTTGTTGTTGTTGTTGCTATTGTTTTTAGTCGACCGTACTTATGTAGCGGTAGTCATTCATCTGTCTGATTGTCTGTTTGTCTGTCTGTAACGGATGTATTGTGGCTAATGGGTAGAGCATAGGGGATAACTTTCTACACGAATAATTAGCTATGTGTCTTAAACTCTGGCACGCAAAATTTCAGCCGTCTACTCCAAGGGGAACATTTTCAAGTTGTGGGTTGGATAAAAGGGGGGGGGGCTAGGAAGAATGTGCGTTTTTTCAATGGAAAACTGGCCATATCTCAAAAACAGTGAGAGATATGGCGTAGGTTACTATTAATCAGTGATAGGAAGTGGCATACGTCCTGTCAGATTAGATGGAAATCATTGACATTGAATGACCTTGAAGGTTGTTACACTATATTGTGGCTATACAGTGCGAGATAGGGCCTAGGTTGCTATTGATCATTGATAGGAAGTCAGATATTGGCTTTCAAATGACATGAAAATCATTGACCTTGGATGACCTAGTAGGTCACTGACAACCAGTACAGATAGCTATCCCAGCAACAGCTGGGCTTCTTGTCATCATCATCATCATCGTTGTTGTTGTTGTTCTGAGCCTATTAGGCAGAGATTGTCTTATCATGTTGTTGCTTTAGAGATACAGTTGGTGAGGTCAAGTTTTGCTAAGACTTTGGTCTAAGACTAAAGTCTTGACTTGACTTTGGTCTAAGCCAAAAATCAAGACCAAAGTCAAGACCAAAATCAAGATTAAATCAGCTGGCAATTTTTAGTGCCAAAACAATACAGTTATGGCTTAGCTTGACCAAAGGGACGTCCCAGTTCATTATTTGTTTGTAATATTTACTTTTTGTTCAGTAGAATAACGTGCGGCGTCTGGTGATAGGCATTTTGTTACTTACTGTCTACCGGCGTTAACTACGCAGACGACACAAGCCTAAGTAATGATGTCATTGCTGGCACAAATATTGCACAAAATTCCTTTTATATCCACACGTTGGCCATATAGGCAAACAAACTAATATTGCACACATCACCCGATTAATATAGGCCTAGAAAACACTTCTATAGTGTTAATTAAACTAATCATATTATTGCAGTTATTCGATGGTTGCATCAAAAAGATGGACGGCCACAAATGAAAGTCAAGACTCAAGTTTAAGCCTAGCTCGTAGAGAAGTCCAAAGTCAAGACTTTTTTAGACTAAAGTCTTAGATTAGAAGTCTTAATGAAACTTGACCTTACATAGAGTATGAGGAATTTTACCACATTTGAGTAATCTTGAAACAGTCATGTCTGATGCCTGTGAATGTGGGCAAAGTGTCGCTCAGATTTTCTAAACTTTATTTACTGTCTATGCAGTTACGTCTATGCATACTTATTAGTTGCTTGGTGGATTAATTCATTACTCATTTATTTATTTATTCACTTTTTCATTTGCTTAGTGATATCTGTTTCTTTTTTCCACATGTTCCCTTTCTCGTAGTTTTGCAGTTGCAGCTGCCGCCATATGGAATACCCTTCTACTGGATATTCTTTATGATGTTTTTATCACCAACTCAAAAGATTTTCTTACAGTCGATCTTTTAGCCCCCCCCCACATGACCCCTTTGCAACTGAGATTTTGTGGGTTTCTCACAGAATTTACATTGTGCACCATACAAAATTATAATACTTACAAATGAGCTTGCAGTACTATTTTTTGGCTGACTGTATAGTGATTTGTTGCGAAGCATTTTGGATTCTGCATTATTTCATGATCTGCATAGTTTTCCTACCTCTCACTACAGTGTCTGGGGTGTTATAAGTGCGCATGATGTCACTTCACTCAAGCATGACGACTGATAGTGTCTCTTGTTTGTATATCACACATGCATTCAGGCAGAACACGCAGTCGATCAAGGCCATGAAATAAGTTCATTTTAGCATGGTCTACAGTGTATTATGCCTCATTAAGCCCAAATTCCATTACGCTGACTTTCACCGAAACTTCCCCTCAGGGAAAGTCGCGGACACAGATCATGAAAGTCGCAGACAAACCATCTTGACATGTCAAGATGTTTGCAACAGAGTTCGTGACAAGTCCGCGACAAACCAGTTTGTGTTGCTCTAATGGAATTTAGTCTGTTACAATACATGGGGAAAGTCGGCGACAAATTCCACGGACTTTGTCGCGGACACAACTCGTGAAAGTCGACAACTTAATTTGTGTCGCAGACTTTCATGATTTATGTCCATGACTTTCCCCGCAGGGAAGTTTCGATGAAGGTCACAAAGTCGGTGTAATGGAATTTGGGCTTTATACTGTTTCTAATTTAACAGTGTGTGTGTTTGAATTGTGTGTTTGACAGGTGAACGGTCACAGTCTAGTCGAGGTAACACACCACGAGGCTGTCGACGTATTGAAGGAAGCCGGTAATGACATCACGATTTTAATTTCCCGGCTCGCTGCAGCACAGGAAAAACCCAGAGCATCGCTGACAGCGGAGGAAAAACCCAAACCACCATTGACCAATCAGCCAGGTAGGACCAGTTGCACGAATATGCGGTCTTTCTATCACTGACTAGTTTAAAATTAAAATTAAATTAATTTTTCAAACTTGGATGTATCAGTAATTTTTATGCATGTAAGCAGCTACTGCTTTCAGCGCATCTTAGCCATCGCAATTCTGTCTGTCTGTCTGTCTGTCCGTCCGTCCGTCCGTCCGTCTGTCACACAGGTGGATCTGTCAAAAATGGTGTAAGCTAGAATTACCAAATTTTCACTGTCGGCTGCCCGGAAGACTCTAGTTTAAGGAGCCCCCAAGCTTTTCCATAAATTCGAAGGGGGTCACCCCGAACGAGGGCGCTAAATGAGAGGGGGGTGGGAAAAATGTGCGATTTTTAGCCAATAAGTCGCTGTATCTCAGAAACGGTGCGAGATAGGGCCCAGGTTACTATTAATCACTAATAGGAAGTCGTACACTGGCTCTTGATTGCCACCAAATTCAATGACATTGGATGACCTTGAACGCCAAAATAGGGGTTTTTATGGATTTTTTGGCGATTTCGGGCTGTGGCACAAGTTTATATTATTCACAAGGTGGCGCCACGCAACTATCGTTATGTGATCTAGATAGAGAATTTGGTATTTGTATATTAACTTAGTGTGAACACCCCAATTTTCAGCTAAACTACAAAGCCGGAACTGCTATAGGCTTTTGTGCGTCTTGTGAGCATTAGCTCAAATTTTTTGTTGTATTTATCAGCAGTGAGCGTATACCAGTACTACAGTTACTTAGGTTTTTTGTTTTTTTTAAATCTCCAGCCTGCATGTGATGTGACAGTGGGCAGTTTTCTGTGACTAACATTTTTATTTGGGCCTAAAACATGAACGATAGTTATGCAAGCATCAGGTCATTTTGCCGTACTGTTTAACTTCCATCTTTTGCATATTTGCAATATACGTTCTGTTTTATTTGCTGTTAGCTGTCTGGTATTGTTACATTTCAGTAAGTAAGTAAAATGTCAGTTTATGTGGGGTGGCATATATGGTCGGTTGTGGTGGAATTAGATTGGCTTCATTGAATAGCCAGTAAAGCCCCTGATGTGTTGCTTACATTAGAACGCACTTGCAGTTTATCTCTATTGTGGATGCATTAATGGGTGTATAAACCGTATAATAAATAAATAAATACCTTGGAAACAAAAATGTTTTCATTACCAGGTACTTATTTTAGGCAAGACCTAGACCTTAAGCAAGTTGTTCACAACTTCTCACACATGTGCCTCTGTCACTAAGCAGTATAATTTGGTACCGGCTTCACCGCTGGGATGTAAATAGGCACACCGCGTGATACACTGGCCCTGTATCCATGGTCTCGCAGTGTAAAAACTGGTGTCTGGATGGGGGCCTTAGGAAACGGAGATCAGCGCCGCCCTATGGGCCTTAAGGCTCGGGAAGGACTTTGCGTTTTACGTTTACGTTTTTATTTTAATCTGGTGATTGACTGCGGTCTACACTGTGTCTGTTTGTAATTGCTACATGCCAGATATCCAGAGAGATGGGTCTAACACAGTCTAGGATCATACATATCATTCACTGCGGTTTTGGTTCGAAGTGTCTCTTTTGTGCACCATCATTAGTTTTTCTCACATTTATATTTTACATTGTAGTGTAGGGACATGGTCAAGTTGTAGTTGGGTATTCAGTTAGTGTTTTATTGCAAGCTGTCCACAGAGTGCCCCCATGAAAGAACTTTGAAAATGGTTAATATTTGGTAAAGATATGGACAAAGACGAGTGGAAAGTTTTTTTTCGGAGATGCAGTGTGGTAGTAATGATGTTCTGATTCATACAGGCAAAGTTGAGCAGTCAAAGTCAAGCGAATGTTTGCCAGCTCCAGCAGCTGCCAGCGCTGTAGCATCTAGTCACCAGGGGGAGCCTACTTCTCCTCAGCAGTCAATAGCCAATCAGAGTCAGGGGGCGGTGACTCAATCAGCCAATCAGAAGCCATCGGTCAAACTGTCGAGTCCTGTTCGATTGTCTGGCACTGTGGCTCCTCCGCATGAGGTGAGTTTATTGTTTGTCGTTTGCTTAAGGGGATGTCAGACAAACGACAAAGTCGGCCGATTTTATCTGTCGATTTTATCTGTCGGCCGATTGCCCAACAGAAATCTGTCATATGTCGTGCAAAAATCGTTCGATTTTGTCGGCCAAGATAGAACATGTTCTATCTTCAACGATTTTGTCGGCCGACTTTTTGGTAAATCGGCTAACAGATTTTGTTTATGTTGCCATGGTGATTGTTTGCCACGGAAGATGAATATTTATTTTTAGTTATTTATTGTGTTTTATATTTATTTGCATTTATTAGAAAAAGTGATGCAAGTATTATTTTGCGATCAGCATTTTGCCATTGTGCTAGCTGATATCGTACAAAGTTGCAGACGAAAATATCGGCCATGTGTCATGGTTCACCGATTTTATCAGCCAATTTTTTCGGGCAACTAAACCACGCCCACAGAAGTCGGCCGACTTTGTCGTTCGTCTGACATCCGCTTTAGACATCTTTAGTCTTGTTCAGTTTAGTCGGGGTTTAAGTTAGCTTTGCTCAGTTGTCAATGGTAGGTTAGCTTGGTGGCGTAATGACAGGGTGTTAGACTTACTATCAAGAGGTTGTGGGTTTGAATCCCGGCCAGGTCACTATCAAGTGGTTACTACTTGGATGGGTGACTGTCTGCAGACGGGTAAACCATTTCGGTGTATAACCAACGTCAAGGTCAACTCAGCCTTTCATTCCTCAATTGTAGGTAAATCGAGTACCAACTTATCAGGTCGGGGTTGAGGTGGGGTGCGTTTACCTGTGTCGGGTTGCAGGTAACGTGTGTGATCTCGTATGGCAGGTGATGTTCTGTAGCTCTGTGATGGTTTTTCTATTAACAGCAGCTATCCATCACCTTTACCTTTGCCTTTTAGTTGGTAACCTCTTTGGTTGCATCAGCGAAGTCAGTCAACTCTGGGCCAAGTTATTACTTGGATGGGTGATTGTTGTTGGAAATGTAAATCGTCTCGGTATGTAACCAGCCACACAGGTCAACTCAGCCTGGCCAGCCCTTTGTGGGTAGGTGCACTAAATGCCAGTTAAAGCTAGGACGTAATCTCAGGCTCCTATCTCTATCATTTGATTATCTTTCAATTTTTACGTGGGACAGCAGCTACTGCTGTTGCATGTGTTAGCTATTCCAATTCTGTCCGTCCGACTGTCACACGGGTTGATCAGTCCAAAACAGTGGATCATCTATTCTTCACCATTGCCTGCCTGGAAGACTCTTGTTTCGCGATCTGTAAAGCTTTACCATGAATTTGAAAGGGGTCACCCTTAGCGAGGGCACTAAATAAGAGGGGGTGGGAAAAAATTTGCGATTTTCAGCCAATACTGAAATTCATGCACTGGATATGGTGCTAGGCAACATCTGCCATCGAGTCTAAATGAAACATCTTTGTGAGCTTAGATTTCGTTCGCACTGGGCATTCACATATGCATCACTGTCACGCGTTCCCCTTTGCATTAGTTGGGCTTTTCTTGTTTACATTCATTATATTTGTTTCATTTCTTTCATTTACATTCTGTTTAAACAGTTTTAGTTGTTTTAGTCTATCTCACGCTGGACTAAACTGCCAGATTTTTAGCGCAAAGCGTGTATTGTATCTCATGTGTTTAATTATTTATTATTTCTATCTATTTAGCAAGTTTTTTATGCTTGACTTTAGTATTTTCTATCTAGAAGCCGTGATTAGGCATATCTTACATCTGATAAAGAGTTTGTGTTGTGTATGTGTATTATAATGAAGGTAATTGAGACAACGCTGCATCGTGGTAAGAAAGGTCTCGGCTTTACTATCGCCGGTGGAGTTGGTTCTCAACCCTACATTGAAGCTGACGAGGTATGTTACTTGCTTACTTAATATCTGTACTTACTACCGAATTTTGATCCACTGATTGATGTGTTCGTTTCTTTCTGTATGATTCAACGAGAATTTATTAGATCTGCAGTACCTCTTGTCTAGTTTATTTAATTTCCATCATTTGACGCAGTCTGCATTTCATTTGCATCCAGCAAGGTGTCAAATCATTTTAGTTATATAAGTTTCTTACTTAAGAAAGTATTTTCACATTTGCAGGCTTTCAGATGCGGGCAATACGGTCACCCCTAGCGACAGCTTGGCTTCTTGTCTATCTTATTTACTCTCTATACAGTTGATTGATTATTTATTTATTTAGTTCATTGATTTATTCATTTATTTTGCCATCTTTTAGTTTTTCTTTAATATTTATGCTAAGCTGATTGAACCATCTTTGAGTAGACTCGTAGTTAAGGATTATGTCTAAGTTATGCATTGAAATTCATCAGAATTCAACGTTTATTTTATCGTTTTTGTTGGGGTTTTGGCAATTACTGTTTTCTTTGGAACGACTCTCCATCAGGTGTTACTGCAGCGTTTTGTGGGCAGTCGTTCCAAGAAAACTGCAGCGGTTGCCGTGATAAATTTGATAAATTTTCACATGTAACTGATTGAATAGTGCCTGTCTGTTACAGGCGGTGTATATCTCGCGACTGACTGAAGGTGGACCAGCAGATGTAGACGGCAAACTGGCAGTTGGTGACAGAATCGTCTTCGTACGTTTTCGCTTCATCTTAGTTGCATGCAGTATTACAGATCTATGATAAACTGTTTTGCTTGTTTATGCAGACTTTGCTGTCAATATAACATGGATGGGGTCTTTAAGGACGGGCTTCGATTTAGAAGGCAGCTCAATAACAAAATTTGGTGGCTTTGGCCTCAAAAAGATTTGTTGTTGGCTTCAAAGACTTCTAGTTACTTGTAATGGATGTGCTCAGTACAATACGTTTTTGTAAGGCAGTTGCATTCATCTCTGTCGGGTGGCAGGTAACGCTGTGTGATCCCATATGACAAGTGACGCTTCGTAACTTTGTGAGGGGTTTGCTCCTTAAGAGCTATACATCTACCTTTACCTTTGCCACTAAGACCACTGACTTAGGCCTCAGCCAGAGTCTCTTAGATTCACTGTTCCATTGTTGTAAAGGTTAAACTCACTGTATCATTTTTATTTGTATGTGCATTGCCTGGAAAGGTCGACCCAAAATGACCTGTACTGTGTCGGGTGGGACGTTAAACCCTACACACTCACTCACTCACTCTAAGATTCACTGGAATAGAAATGAGAATTTGTATCGTTGCAGATAAATGGAGAGAACGTGGTCGGCGTGACCCACGAGCAAGCCGTGTCGTTTCTACGTGGTCATTCGGTGATCAGTCTTGTGGTTCAGCGAGACATCATCACCGGTGCAAGTCCACGGTCTTCTACCACAAACACAAGTCCGGACCGGTCGTCCTCATTTGTCTCCGGATCCTCACCTCAGCGCAGGATTACACTGGATCAGCCGCAGAGTCCAGCCAGATCGGCTGTCAGCCCGGCATCCAGCGGTATACAAACTTTGTAGCTAACTTGGAGTTTACTTATTTCATTTCAGTGTACTAATATATCGGTCTTTAGTGACCAATATATTATCAGTAGCAAACTCACATAGTTGGACAGACAAACAGATCAGATACAGAACGGAGACTAATACTAATGTATGCATACTAATTTATGCAACTTGCTGTTGGCTGTTTTGTTGTTGATGCCATATACACTGTGTCTCAAAAAAGCATCCTTTCTTACTTTCTTTCTTGCTTACTTTCTTGCTAATTTTGGGATACAGTATTGTGATGTTACAGCGATGTTTTTAGTGTGATTTTTGCCACTTGTCGCGTTATTTGCTTCAAGAAATTTGATAAGCTGTTTCTGTGTGTTTTTCCATTCTTTAAACAAATTTAGCTAGATTTTCTAAATACTATGTTTAATGCGATCGTGGGAAGGGCTTTATTTTTAGGTAGCTCATTTGATTCATTTTTAGTGTCTACTCTCAATTTTATCATTGTTACAAGTTCAGTCTCCACTCGAAAAAATCTCAGTCATAGAACTATTATATTCAAGTGTGTAGATAATGAAGTTTAATTTCCGCAGCCTCAATTTTTAAATTATTGCATCTTTATGTGTAGAAAATCAAGGTCAGTCTCCACTTCATCAGTCTTTGCAAACATCAAAACAGCAACCCTTGCCAAGTCCAACCCAAACTGCCCCGGAATCAACCATCCAACCGGTTCTGCGAGCTTTTGCCGCTACAAAGAAAGAAGATAAAGAAGAAGAGGAGGAGGAGGAATCTGAAGAATCTGAGACAGAATCGGAAGAAAGTTCATCGGAAGAGGAGGAGAAGGTGGCGGGGTCTTCCACGCCGTTTGTCGAGTATGACTCTGAGCCGCTGGCGAAAAGTCGAACGCAGAGTCGCAGCATGGTCCGCAGTGTGGCAGATGCTGTCGATGTGCAGCCGCCAGCTGGGAAAATTCCTCCAAAATCCCTGCCACTGTTGGAATCAAAGTCGCCCGTTTCGGACCGAAGTTCAGTAGCATCAGTTTCTCCGCTGGGAAGAGTATCGCAGTCTTCTTCGGGTTTTTCGCCGTCGGTTAATACGGAGTTAGGTCATCTTGCAAAATCCCCGAGGTCATTGGTTGCTGCGGTGCCGGTATCGCCTGTTGGAAGAGCATCACAACTATCTCTGGTGGTTAATACCGAGCCTGCTTACTCTGAGAAAACCCATGCATCACCAGCCGTTAAGTCTCCGGTGCTCAGTAACGAACCCGATTATGCCGCTGGAAAAACCCAGGCATTGCCAGCCGTTCGTTCCTCACCGACTGTTCATTCTCCGACGGGTTATTCTGAACCCAGCGTTGCTTTGAAATTCCAGCGATCACCACCAGCGGTGGCTAATGTTGAGTCCACGTATTCCGGTAAACCCCGGAGATTACCATCAAATTCTGCAGGAATGCCACCTGAGGAGGTTGTGGAATACACCCAGTTCGACAGCGAGCCGATGCAGCGAAATCCCCATCGGAGAAGTATTCCGTATGCAGACGACGACGATCGTCGGTTTTCCCCGGCCGTACCAATACCAAGCAGCCCTCGTAAGCCAAGCTCTCCGCAGGTTCAGACTTTACCAGCTGCGCCGGTGATAATTACCCAGACCGGATATGTCCAAACATTTGAGGCTCCGTCCGTGTCAGTACCCAGGGCAACGGCAGGACCCATTCTAATGCCGCCGCCATCGTCTGAACCCATGGCAAGGATAAGGGCTTCACCAGTGCTTCGTCTTAACCGGAATCCGACCCCTGTATCTACGTTCTCGAATGATTCGGAATCCAGGGGTCGTGTGCATCCACCATCAGTTACCCAGGTGTCACCAAATCCACCCATACAGACTGAAACTGGCGGCGATGCAGTGTCAGACTTGTTTATGAAGTTGGAAACGGCTAGATACACAAATCGACCGTCACAGATAACAGTCCAAGGTGGGGATCAGATGGTCCCTAGTCAGGAAGCATCGTATGGGCCGGGATACAGGCCTTCAGCTCACGGAGCTATAGTCAGGTCACAGGAGCCGTATCCTGTTGAGGTAATGCAGCTTTGTTTTCTATTTGTTTTGTTCATTGTTCTTTTCTTTTTTTATATGTTTGTTGTTGGCTTCTTTCTTTTGTCTTTTATTCATAGATTATTACTTCTTTGCTTATATGTTTGATTGTTGCTTTTTCTTCCTTTCTCTCTATTTCTTGGTTTGTATATTCGTTTGTTTTTTCCGTCGTTGTTTGTGTATTTGATTGTTTGATAGTCTGTTACTATGATACTGTTGTTGTTGTGAAAGTATTATTTTTTGATTGACTTTGTGGCAATTCACAAGGCCAGTGGTCCACTGGGTCTAAGCATAGTCGGTGGTGCTGACCGCACTAGTAGTTGTAGTAGTAGTAGTAATATGTTTTTGTAGTTGTTGTTTATGACTGGTATATGTTGTTGATATGAAAGCACATAGTCTCATTGACTTTGTGTCTGTAGACTGTGGTAATTCATAAAGCTGGTGGTCCACTAGGACTAAGTATAGTTGGAGGTGCTGATCACACAAGTCATCCATTCGGTATTGATGAGCCCGGCGTCTTCGTCTCCAAGGTGACAGTGTTTTGCTTAATTTACTTGTTTTTATGTGCGAAAGCAGCTACTGCTTTCAGCGCATCTTAGCCATCGCAATTCTGTCTGTCCGTCTGTCTGTCTGTCACACTGGTGGATCAGTCAAAAACGGTGCAAGATAGGATCACCAAATCTTCACCATCAGCTGCCTAGAAGACTCTACTTTCAGGAACCGTAAAGCTTTTCCATAAATTTGAAGGGGGTCACCCCAAACGAGGGTGCTAAATGAGAGGGGTGGTGGGAAAAATTTGCGATTTTTAGCCAGTAAGTCGCAGTATCTCAGTAACGGTGCGAGATGGGGCCAAGGTTACTACTAATCACTAACACTGGGTTTATTGGATTTTTTTGGCGATTTCGGGCTGCAACACAAGTCTATATCATTCACAAGGTGGCGCCACAGAACTATTGTTGTGCGATCCAGATAGAGAATTTACTATTTGTATATTAACTTAGCGTGAACACTCCAATTTTTAGCTAAACTACTGAACCGAAACTGCTATAGGCTTTTGTGCTTTTTGTGAACATTAGCTCAAATTTCTTGTGTGAACAAGATAATGTTCATATGAACACGGAGTCTGTCCAATGCATTTCGATAGTTTACTGTATATGTCTGTATAAATATAATCAGTTAGCCGTTTAGACCGGTAGCAAAAATCAAACGGTTTAGTTTTAAATTTTACAGCAGCAATGATCCTTTCATCCATCTGTATTATTTTAACTAAACAATGTACATTGTCAGTCACAAGACCATTCGATTCGTCACTAGCACTTTACTATAAAAGGTCCATCGTCACTATGCGTCTATCTTGCACCGTTATGGAGATATGACACCTCAAAGATAATGGGGTCATGAGTTTGACCTTTTGGGGTCATGTGACATCATCAGTCACGTGACCATTCTACTCCCAGGTGTCGAGTTTCTATGGGTGGTCCATAGTGACCATGTGTCTATCTGACTTGTACAGATTTCTGTGCAGATTTCTGTCCAAAAGTGCAAAACTCGAGGCTGAGAACTTCCATTATGGGGAATTTTATGGGCGAAATCGGAATTCTGAGCACGTGTGATCTCGGCTGTCAGAAATTTTTAACTGTCTGTCAGAATTCTGTTGGAAATTTGCAGTATCTGTTTCAAAAAAAATTGCAGCTTTTTGCCCCGCGTACTTTACTGAGCGCAGGACACTGCTGATTGTGTTCGCCATGTGGTGGCACTATTCTCAGCATATGTTGCTTCTAGTATGCAGCTGCTGTCTTAGATTTGTTCATAATTCTGATATCTTTGTTAGTTTATCCTGCATCTGACTCGTGTTCAGATCACGGCCGGTGGTGCTGCGTCAAGAACATCTCTGAGAGTTGGAGATCGCATTCTTGCTGTCAGTATACCTCTTGTTTTTCTACTTTGCTTCTTCTTGTTTAATAATTGATCTGTGAATGAACAACACGTTGCAAAGGAGTTTTTTAGTGGTGTTACCAATTAAAAATATGTTAGTCGACTAGTGTCCAAGAAGTAATTGAAATTAATCGATTAATTTCAGTAAATTTTTGTAATCAAAAGGATTGCGAAAGAGTTCGATTTTGGTTCGCTATTCTAAAGGTCCACTCTTTCAAAAGTCCACTATTCCCACTAACCTTAATTCCAACCCTAACCCTAACCCTAGAGCCAACCTTTACTCTAGCACTGTGGGCCGGTACTGAGAATTCGACTACTGGGTGTTATTTTTCGCAAACTATCGCATGATTAAAAAGTGACTACTGCTGCACATGTGGTGTTAATGGCTTACGTGTTGTTACATTAGCCGCTGTTGTTGTTGTCTGATCCGTCAGGTGAATGGTAATGATGTTCGCCATGCCAGTCACCAGGAATCTGTCACATTTCTCATAGCACCGGTGCCCGACGTCTACCTTACCGTACGACACGACCCACCACCCAACGGACTACAGGTCTGCTATTATAGGGACTAAAGCCATCTGTAGCTTCTCGTGTAAACCCGTTTCAGAGCCATCACCTGCTATATGGGATCACACAGGTGAACGGGCATGTTCACCTCAACCCCAGCCAGATAGGCCGGTACTCAATTTACTTACCTTGGAGGGATGGAAGGCTGAGTCGACCTGGGTGGTTTGGTTATTGCTGAAGATGGTTTACCCGTCAACTAACAGACAGTCACCCAGCCAAGTACCGATCACTTAATAAGTAACACAACTGAGAGTCGAGCTCTACTGCTAAGCCAGCAGGCTACTTTGTTATTTTTTACCCATGTCTGTTGTTTGACTTGCATTTTTGTAGTTTTGTTTCCTAGATTACTACAGCGTTCACAAATTTGTGGAGGGATTATATTTTTTAGACGGGTGGGATTTGGTGATCAGAAGTTACTATTTGCAGTGGTGTCTTGGGGTGAAAAAGTATACGTGGCAGGACGTTACAACTTTTCAAATTTTGGACATAATTCTGACAGACAGCTACAAATTTTTGATGGAATGCTCCGGAGTTTAATTTTGCTCTTATTTTTTTACAAATGGGGGTTTTCAGCCCCGTATTTTGCATTTTTGGACAAGAATTTTTGCACAAGATTTTTTTACAGCTTGAAATTTTGTGGGGAGAGAACCAGCGATCCCCTCTGCCCCCTTTGGTGGCCACGACACCAGTGATAATTTGTGACTGAGGTGTGTTACTGTGACGTTTGGTTTTTATCCGTCTGGTTATGTAGGATCTGGTCATCAACAAAGCTCCCGGTGAAAAGCTGGGCGTCAGCATTCGCGGTGGTACGTCCAGCCAGTTCGGCAATCCCTTCGACAAAACCGACGAGGGAATTTTCGTCTCCCGAGTAAGTGTCTTGCTAAGTGTTTTTTTTCAGTCGATCATATTAACGATTGCACAAATACAAGTCTAGCACTGTCTGGGTACCCGTCGTGTATTTCAGTGGCGGTACGAGAACGGATTACCTGTAAATTTCACTTATATGAGTAGTTTCTGTGCAAAGTCGTGTTTTTATCCAAACCATAATTCGCATAATTAAATTTATATATTATGGCATAATATGTGATGTCAGAACTGACGTCAATGAAAAACCGTGCGCTTAGTAAAAACAGTAACTTTGTAGTGGAATATTCGTCATTTTATTCACGAAGCATTTCCTCGATTCGATTTCATTCGGTGTAGCCGACACGCATTGAGTTATGTTTTTGTACAAGTGACCATCAACACTCCACTTGTACGAGTAAAGCTTCTATGAGCCAGGTCATTGAAAAACACAACGGATACCCAGACAGTGCCGGACTTGTACTCATGTTTATGTGAACACAGGCTAACACAGTGTTACTTGGGGCCCACGTGAGTGTTCCTATCGATAATGTTCTCCTCCAGACTAATCCAGACTTCACCAGTCGCTTTTTTGAATTCATCAACATTCTTGAACGTTATCTCATAGTCACGCTGCTGCATGACAGTCAAACCTTGCAATTGACTGGCTTTTGGGGCTACAGATCTGGATAGATGGAACATATTGTTTTTTTAATTCATTTTGTCGCGTATTTTGCTTGTTTTTTTTTCCAGTTAGTGCAGAAGCTGATGTTGGGTGAGGTGGGAAGTCATTGGTTAGCCAGTTGTGTCAGGAATATTCATGCCAAAAATTATTTAAATCTGTAATTACTTTTCAAGTTACGATCTGTGATGTTGGATATACTTCTTACTCTTTTTTTGTTCATCCCTTTTTTGTTCATTAGTTTTTTTGTTCATTTAATGGATATATTTTTATTTTATTTGATATTTTGCTTGGTCTGCTTCCCTTGGCAGTGGTTGAGGTGGAAAACTGACCGGTCCTTTCAAGGCCAGTTGTCTCAGCAATATTTGTGCCGAAAGTTATTAACACACGAAGCTTTATTCACCATAAACATGGTAGAAACAAAGGCAAAATGCAAATAATAAAAAAACACACGACATCTGGTAATCTTTCTTTAAGTTACAATCGAAAGTGTCAGGGATGTTTTTTCAGACACAGTATAATAGTTCAGTATGACCTGTGTTCTGTAGATAATTCCGAACGGTGCCATCGCACGGGATGGTCGCCTGCATGTCGGTCAACGCATCCTGGAGGTTTGTTTCACTAGTAATCATCATTGCTCAGTCTTGCCTGAATATTTTAAAATTATATAAGTAAGTAAGTAAGTAAATGATTTGTAAAGCGCCAAAGTCTCAGAAAGAATCAGGGCGCATAATTAATAACAAATATTTGTCAATTTATGATAGAATTCTCGTTGACCATATATGTTGCGGTGAAGCAAAAAACCGGTAATGTAACGCAGTCGAAAACTAGAAGGTGCTTGAGAAAGTGCATATCTCCACCAAGTGAAGTGATTTAAACATTACTAATACTACTACTACATCTACAAATACAAAACACATACAACTACACGATGCGACAAGGAAAGGGGAGGGAGAAGGAAGAGCCATTTTGCGGAGGGAGGGAAAAGTAATAGCCGGCATTGTTGCTTGTGCAGTTGTGCCATTATTAGTCATCATGTACACAGAACAACGGAAACATGGACAGAACGACCAATCTCTTTATCTCCTCCAATTTTCTTTACTGCGTTCACACTTGGCAGAGATAATTAACTATCCATATGTCTGTCCATCTGACCCGTGCTGGTTTTTAACTCAGAAACGGAAAAATGCAGAAAAACCGATATTGAAGTTCTGAACCTTTTCCCAAGTGCACTAAATCTTCATTAGAAAAGGTCAACGGTTAGTGCAGGGTAGGGGTTGCACATTTTTAGTTGGATGGCTGCACATAATGTTGACACTGGGTCTGTAATTCATGGTAATGGCCTAGCCTCATGGCAGCATTATTGGTCGCATCAACAAAGTTGCTTGATGCTGGGCCCGGTTAGTACTGAGATGGGCAGTAGCTTCTATCCCCCCAAATCTGGAATCGAAATCAGGCGCAACTTCCCCCCAGTTTTAGGCTCAGGTTTCCCTCCAATTTCTGACTCAAGTTTTTTTCTCTATTTTGGGTTTCTTTCCTTTCTAGGGAGAAAGTTTTGTAAAAAGTATAGATTGAAAAATAGGGGAAGAAATAAAAAATAGGGGGAGTTTTGTTAAGGGTGTAGTTTGTCCAGTGAAAATAGGGGGGGGAGTTTTGATCTGCAACCTTAACAAAACTTCCCCCCCCCATTTTTCACTGGGTGCAAGCTGCGCCCACCAGGTATGGGGATAGAAGCCACTGGAGATGGGTGACCATTCGTGGAAGTATTGTTGTTGTATATGTCCAAGCTACCCAAGCCAAGTTAGCTTGGTCATCAGTAGGCAGAATTAGTAGGGAAGAAACAGATAGTTCTGTGTAACAGTAGGCACTGTGGCCAGGACTGCTGGTATACTGATTCAGTCAGTTGAAGGCGCTGGCTGTTAATTAGAGCTGGCTATTCCGCCGACTTAGGTCGTATGTTAGCTTAATTGGGTTAAAACCCTTGCCAGCTCAAAGTGCCGCAGAGGAGATTAGTTCCTATGCAACGGACCTCTAGCCGTCTTGAAATTTTTCTTCTTCTATTGTTGTGTTGCCGTTTAGACCCCTATTACAACTGCAATAACACATGCAACATGCAACTTGCAACAATGCAACTTTTTACATGTAGCATGCAACTTGCAACAAAAGCTATTACAACTGCAATAAAACTTGCAACACTGCAACAAAATGGGCGGAGTATCACCTGCACGATGTGCACTGGTAGGCCTAATAGCGCACATT
>Ga0056128_1000571_pt1 | contig 34113 bp, 16 predicted proteins | sample WorMetLIZISLAND2_FD_71113 | JGI IMG/M metagenome (GOLD analysis project Ga0056128, IMG submission 71113) | Marine gutless worms symbiont microbial communities from Max Planck institute for Marine Microbiology, Germany - Olavius geniculatus... ...
GAACGTAAACAGGCACACCGCGTGATACACTGGCCCCGTATCCATGGTCTCGCAGTGTAAAAACTGGTGTCTGGCTGAGGGCCTTAGGAAACGGAGATCAGCGCCGCCATATGGGCCGTAAGGCTCGGGAAGGACATTACGTTTTTTTACAACTCCCGCTGTAGGTATGCATAACAACACTGTTTCCGTGGTCCGGCAGTGTTGACTCTGTTGACTCTGGCTGAAAATCGATGACACAAAGTTCAGCACCACCACCTAAAGGATCTCGTGACTCTGGAAAAACTTAACGATGACTACAATGCCAAACGGATATGCAACATAGCGAATCCTTTACATATATTTACTAACAGACGTTCTGCTTTAAAAATACAGAAACACTCTGGTTTATTCCAGCTCTTTGACACTAATGTCACTTGGCTCGTAGAACTTTTCGCTTCAATCCGTCTTAGTTGTAAAAGTGGAATCAAGTGAGAAAACTAGACGCCTGGCACCCAACCAATTGTGTTGCAGCACACCGGGGCAAAAACAACGGCAAAATGTACCGCATTTTTATTCTACATGCAACCACAGTCTTAGGAAAGTCAGTTACGACAATGACTAACGTAGCATAGTGGTCATGGCCGGCGAACTTTCCCTATCCTGCGCTAGACTGATGGATGGCCGTGTGACCAATCTGAGGGTAAAGCGTCCACTATCAGTCAACCAACAAGGCTAACTCAGCCTGCCATCCCTCGGGGTCGGTTAAATGAGTAGTAACCCATTATATGGGCTACGGAAAGTGGGGACCTTGGTACAGCTGACTGGGGCTGCCTGACCTGGCCGCTGCGCTAGCCTGTGTCTGCAGACTGCACGCAGCGGCTGGGCGGCCGGCGGCTCTGGTCAGTGACGAAAGCACATTAGAGGCGTGTATACGCGACAATGCGCTATACAAATTGACGATCTTTACCTTTACCTTTTTTTTAGTAGCCAAGTCTACAAACCTGTTTTGTCTGCAGAGGCAGAAAGAAGATGTGGACTGGACTGGAAATAGCACGCACTGTACACAGGTCCTGAGTGGCCATGCATCACAATGCAGTCCCTCCCCAGTGCAGCTGTTTGTTCCACGGGCCTGGTTGAATAATACAGCCCCAAAGAAACATGCAAATAAAGTCCAAATAGCAAAGCGGAGTTTTAGACAAAAAAAGAAAGCATGAACCTACATATGCGTACCAGCAACGATTTTGTAATAAGAAAAACTATGTCATATAGGCTACACTAATTTCTAATCCATTCAATTGGACATTCAAGAGAAAACCACTTACAAACATACAAAGTCAGCAGATATATAAAAATATGCAAAATAAAAGAGCACAAAAAGCAATCTCCATATGTGATGTTCCTACATCACCAAGAAATAGCAAATAATCAAAGACGACCAAGCAGTATGCTTTAGACCTCACCAAATAATACAGTATCATTTGGTAAGTTTCAGAGCTAGCACACAATACTAAACAACATAATCAGTCATTTCTTGAGTGTCATTCACGGAAATGTCCAGCAGTGCTTACGCGACAGAGTTTGTACAAAAAGTTCGGCATTCCACTGAAATGTAAGCAAAGTAACAGCTGCATACGACGTAACAATATCCATGCCAGGAATGCAAAATTCCAACAGAAAACTAACGAATAACCAAGAACAGACCTTTGCTGCAAATCGTCGGCATTATCGCTGGTGTCGCCAGCTGCTGCAGCTGACAATGTGCGACTGTTACTAGATGCATCACTGACTTGACATCGACACGGCAATGACTGCGGAGTCAAACTCCACAGCATCAGATGCGACTCGGCAAAGCCAGCACACAACATCTTGTCATCAGGAGAACAACAGACAGATGTCAGTCTACAAAATACATGAAAACACCACTGCAACTACAGCTACAACAACAACAATAACAACCACCGTGAGTGGCCATAAATGAGTAACCAAGATGGCGCCACTGCATAATTGCCAGCAACTGGCTGACATGATTAAATGCATGTTTGTGAGAAAAATACTAAAAAAGATCATCTGTAAAGATAAGCACTTCGTCGAATAATTTTTGACCGTAACGAACAATTGCAATTTTTCAACAAGGAGACATATAAGCTGCGAATATAAGCAAAAGGCAATGGCACCCAAATTCCGATGACTGCTCCAATTAAATCTTCTTGCATTTCGACGTTGGTCAGTTTATTCCGGAGCCACAATTTAACTGTCCACCATAGATTTTCTGTTACGTTTAAATCTTACCTCTGCACGGGCCATGTCATATTAGATATCCATTTTTCCATTTTCAAATTTTTTGGGTAAATTTTTAGTGGTGCGCTGGAGCTGACCTTCGTGGAATATAAAAGGCTTTTTCGCAGCATAATTAATAACAATCAGCAATAAATTAACATCTAGAATACTTTTAAGGCTTCTTAGCATCAACGTTACTATGGGCTGGAATCAGTATTCCAACACTATTTTAAGTCATGCATCCAAAAAGCACAGTGGATATTTGCGAAGGAAACCATTTTGCCCTTACATTCTGGCAGAAACACTTCCTGGCTGATTTTCCGTAGTACTTCCGTTGCAATATTCCTGATACAACTAACCATCAAATGATGTGTTAATTTCCCACCTTACCCATTGTCTGTTCCTGCACTACATGGGGAAAGAAAACGAACAAAATATTGCATTTTTAACCATTTTAGTATTATTGCTTAATCAAAACAACACACAAAACACACATTTTGTCCATAATTTCATCATTTTAGCTAATAGTTTTATCTAAGTGTCTATTTTTAACTGCCTACAAAAATGTTTGAAATGTTGGCCCACAAACATGGGCACAGCTCGGAGACACTTTCTCCATGCGTTGATAACGTTCTGCTCCAGACCAATCCAGACTTCAGCAGTCGCTTCTTTAATTCATCAATATTCCTAAATGTTACGCCTATTTAATAAACGTGCTGCTGCACAACCGTCAAACCTTGTAACTGATTGGCTGTTGGTGGCCACATAACTGGAAAGATGAAATTTTATGAAGTTTTTTTGTTGATTTTAATGCATATTTTATCTGTTCTGTTTTTCCCAGGTACTGCAGAATCAGACGTTGGGTGAGGTGGGAAATTAAATGGCCATTTGATGGCCAGTTGTGTCATGAATATGTGAACCAAAAATTATTAAAATTAGATAACCCTTCTTCAAGTTATTGCTAAAAAAATTTGGTGTGTTTTTTATGCCCCACAGTGTATAGCTACAACAACAACTACTACTGCTGCTAGTACCAATTAGTTTATAGAACAGGTAGTGTCAGATACACCAGGTAACAACAATACGACACATTATCAGAACTGTAGACAAAACGCAAGACCATAAAACATGAATTCAGAACAACCGAGCAATTACACATGTCACATAATGTACAGGGTGCGGCAAAAAAGTGGACCCCTAAAGTTTTTCGCCGTTTTCTCAGCAACAGTTCGACATTTTTATATGAAATTTTACAGCTTTATTTACGAAAGCTTCTACATGTAAATGTCAAGCAAAATATGATTTTGTTGAAAAACGACAAAGTTATAGACTTTTTAATATGGCCGCCTACCGATTTTTCAGCATTAAAAATGATCAAGCTAAAAATGTAATTTAATTTTCAAAAACTGGTTACACGTTACTGCCGATGACGTCACAGTGACGTTTTGATAAACAGTCATTTATATTGTTTATATATTATCATTAAATTATCGTTCCTTTAAAGCAATCGCCGGCTGCCTACCAGATTCATCTTCCAGCAGGACAGCGCGTCGGCACACACAGCGCGCAACGCCACACAGCGCACAAAACTGGCTGCGGGCCAGCTGTCCATATCACCACAAAAGGCCAATGGCCTCTAAATTCACCGAGTATAAACTAAATGGACTATCATGTATGGAGTGCAATGTTGAAGGCTTACCGCAAGCTTAAATCAAAGCCGAAAACAAGCGCCAAACTCAAGGAAGCGCTTCAGGTTATCTGGGGCAACCTGCCACAGGGACCGATCGACAAGGCTGTAAAACATTTCTCAAATAAGGCGACTGGAGGCTGGTGTTGTTGCTTGGAGCTGGCGGTGAACACTTCGAACATTCGCAGTGACATGGAATTCTGGCATCTGATCATTATTTAACTCTGTTGTTTCAACAATGTTATTAAATTGGTGTTGTAGCCGGAACATTTTTGAATGCTGAAAAATCGGTAGGCAGTCCTGATAAAAAGTCTATAACTTTGTCATTTTTCAACAAAATCGCATTTTACTTGGCAGTTAGATGTAGAAGGTCTTATTTAATAAAGCTGTAAAGTTTCAAATTAAAATTCCAAACGGCTGCTGAGAAAACAGTGAAAAACTGTAGGGGTCCACTTTTTTTGCCGCACCCTGTAGACACTTCACATTTTGATGCAACCGCACAAAAGCCGCTATAACTATTGTTTGCATAAATAGATTTAACTTAAATCTGGCACTTTGATTGCTAATAGATGATGCATTTTTGATGTAAAATTTTGCCAGAATCAGATGTTGTTTGTTAAAGTTACGCAAATAAACACAGGAGTTTACTTACGTAACACCATATTGGTAACAGATATATTTTGTTATCGATATTCAACAATTAATAATTTTGGTCAGAAATAATATTTCTCAATGAAATTTGGCAGTCGCATCAAAAATCTACTGGGAATTAAGCGTGCGAAACGTTATTCATATCCGTTTAGATTTGACATTTTTATTGCACGACGTCTAGGGGGTCTGTTTTTTCACTGGACACAGTGTAAATATAGTTAGCTGGATAGAGCTCCAGCAATAAAATTCTACTTTTAATCACATCTACAGCAAGTCTGGAGAAGATCAGTACGACAAAAGGCAGTATCTGACAACCAACCCTTGATGCGTATTGAGCAGCGTATAAAGACATATTGACGGCAGTGACTGCGGCCCATTGTTAACTCTCTGTATGACGTTCTGTAGGTTGGTCAGGTTAACGTCAGAAGAAGACTTGAGCCCGGGATTCAGTGGAACAACTCCAGCACTGGACTGATGCTCCGTCCCATCCACGGACTGCATCGGATCGTTATCAACAGCAACTGCTCACACAAACACATGCCAAGCATGTTATATGTCGATTATGTTTGACTACTCTTCGACGCACGTAAATAAATAGACAGACAGAATGCATGGGGCAGCTTATAGCGTGGCCGCATACTAACAGCAGGGATAATGCATCTGATTAGAACTTGTACAGCAGGATAATATTCCATTTGAAGTAACATACAATTACTTCATTACTTCCGCCAAGGAGGTAATGTTTTTGCCGGTCTTTGTTTGTCTGTGTGTGTACAAGATAACTCAAAAAGGTATGGACAGATCTTTCCGAAATTTTGAGGGTATGTCGGGCATGGCATAAACTACCAGTGATTCAATTTTGGGCGTGATCCGGCAGGAATCCTGGATTCTGGATCACTTTAAAATTTTCGTTACCATTGCATTAAAGGGGGCATAAGGGAACCGCTGGCAAAGCGAAGACGGTGACGCCACCTGGCGAATAGCTTTGCCTTGGCAAAGGTACCTGCGGGCTATGACTGCTTTCTAGTTTTCATATGCTTTCCCTGGACTGCTTCCTCTGTACCAATCTTGTCACTGCCCCGACATTTCACATGCATTTGTCATACTAACAAATTTCTCTACACTGCAACAGTGACAAATAAGGTCAGTGACTGTGCTGACGTAAAATGTGGCTGTGACCGTGACTTTCTGATTTTTATGCATGACTGCAGGTACTGCTATATAGCACATCTTAGTCATCGCAATTCTGTCTGTCCGTGCGTCCATCTGTCTGTCACATGAGTGGATCAGTCAAAAACGGTGCAAGCTAGGATCACCAAATCTTTACCATCGGCTGCCTAGAAGACTCTAGTTTTAGAAACCGTAAAGTGTTTCCATAAGTTCAAAAAGGGGTCACCCAAAGCAAGGGTGCTAAGTGAAAAGAGTGTGATAAAAATTTGTAGCCAATAAGTCACTGTATCTCTGAAACAGTGAGAGATAGAACCTTTTTTACTACCTGGTATTAATCATTAATAAAAAGTCATATACTGGCTTTCGATTGACACCAAAAGCAATGACGCCAAAATGGGGTTTTTATGAATTTCTAGGCGATTCTGGGCCGTAACACACATTCAAAAGCAAATTACGCCAAAATAACTAAAGATAGACTGGGACAACCGACACATGAACTTTTCTGCATTAAACGTAGTTTTCACTTGTTCAAAATTTGGCCCCCTGCATTCAAGAAATCTTCCGCATGAGGGCGTCAAACTTAGGCACCCCCTTGAAATGCATGATTCTGGTTGCTCGAATGACAGCAACCGCATGAGACCACTTGCGCCATCCGGCATATGCAAATGAATGAACAAAAATCATTGTATCCAATGTCAATTGCTAAGATCGGTGAGCTTAGATTTTGTTCGCAATGGGCCTTCAAACAGGCACCACTGTTGCGCATTCCCCTTTGCATTCTCTGGGCTTTCTTGTTTTTTCTAATGCTGAATACTTGTGTTACTCCTGACCTGGGTAACGTTCACACAAATTTTGGCGTTTCTACACCTTTTTGTTTTTCTAGTTAGTCAGCTGTGTGACAGAGATGGATAAGCAGAATGGTGGTGGTGTGGTGTAGTTGGTAATGCGTTTCGGCTGAAACGAAGTTACTCTACACTGGGCCCGTTTAGTACTGCGATGGGTGACTGCCATCTCGGTGCAAAGCCTGCCAGCTAGGTCGACTCAGCCTTCTACCCTCCGTGGGACGGTAAAATGAGTAGTAATTCATTTATATGGGTTAAGGAAAGTGGGGACCTTGGTACAGCTGACTGGGTTGCCAAGCCGGCTGCTGCGCCAGCCTGTGTCTGCAGGCTGCACACGGTGGCCGTGCGGCAGGTGGCTCTGGTTAGTGACGAAAGCGCATTAGAAGCGTGTTTGCGACAATGTGCTATACAAATTGATCACCTTTACCTTTTTACAACATGGGTTACAGGATGGCGGCATACTAACAACAGCAATAATGCATTTGATAAAAACTTGTATAGCAAGATGGTATTCTCTTTGAAATAACTTCCAACTGGCATGAAATGCTATGCTCTGCATTAGAAGCAAGATAGTTCATTACTATTTAGCACTGACACAAAACAATGCAGTTCAACCACTGAGGCAAAATAATCAAAAGTACACTCTGACACAAAAAGTTTCAAATCACTAACATCGCCCAAAGAGTACATTTTAATTAAATAAATGAATACTTAATTATTTTTATGCGATATCAGTTCATTCCATAGGCCAATGTTCAGCAGCTACTGGATTCTCAATTTTGAAGAAATATTAATGAAAATCCAACTGGTGTAACATTAGTGAAACGGCCCAAGTCAAGCCAAATATTCAATGGGTTGGGCAACAAAGCGGACTCTGACAAAATGGCCAGAAAGCAAAACAGGTTGGTCCAGGTCTAACAATACCAATCTGTGAAAACTGAACAATGCAGGTCTGCAGCATACCTGACAAGTCTATCCACAGATTGACAATCTGCAGCACTAACACATTGTCTTCATGCTGACATGCGACATACACATCGCCACACTGTACAATACTAATCAGAAATCATCGTTTGCAGATACAAAATGTAACTCTAAACAAGCAAGGAATGTCGCTGGTGCTGACAGCATATGTCATATCACGATCCACCCAGTTGCCAAATGTGCTAAGCATCTCAAGCACTGACAATGAATTAGATCAACAACACACAATGCACACTTGTAAGCAACATCACACGTAATGCTGTACTCAGAATAAACAATCATTCCAGCGACAATTTTCCGGATTTATTTCGCTCAACCGTTCGATGCATAAATCTGTGCAGATGGATGTACTCATGCTTGACGACCTTCCATCTTGATTACATCCATCCAATAAAAACAAACCACAGAAGACAGCCAAGTGGAGTCTCAACATGAATATACTTCATATGACAAATGATGAATTTGAAGACTTTACTCATGATAAATACCGAGACAGTGTGCTACAATTTCGTTGTCGTTTCCGTCACTTTGTGCTATCTGCCATGTATGACATTACCTGCAACAGGATCCACACATTATTGGAAAAGAAGAAGAATACGACTAATGATGAATTCAAACATTAGACAAAAAGCTGCAACAAATACCGAGATATTACAGATGTGATACGACTTACTTTGAGGTACTTCATTAAATAGTGCAATGCGCCTTCAGACAGAGATATGCTGTATTTGTGAGACCTGAGCATGCCAATAATGCCACACACAAATTTTTATGCATCACCTCATAAATAATTTAGCTGTTACCAGTACAATAAATCAGCTAATGCAGTGACAAATGGTTAGTAAACAAGAAATCTAAGCTAATGCTCATGACATGCGCAACAGGGTATAGCAGTTTCTGTTCGCAGGTAGTCTTGGTCTGTCTCCATCCATTTCATTGCAATACACTCTTCCGCAGCCAAAAATTGCAAAAAAAATCACTAAAAACACCTATTTTGGGGTTCAAAGTCATCCAAGGCCAACGACTTTGATACCACTAAAAAGCACGTCACCAATGCTTGTTATGATAAGCAGCATGACTCTGCCTATCTGCAATGGTTTTCACGCTAAACAGGCCAATAGAAAAAAAAATAATCACCTATTAAGAAGGTACCCCTCTTTGACACCCATGTGCGCAAACCTCGTTGAATGTAGGAGATCGGGACTTGGACTGCTAATTGCTAAAATAAACATTCAATGGCAAAAATTTTATGCGCATGTTGTCTTGGTCTATCTCCAGTCATTTCAACACAATTCACACTTGAAATGTGTGTCACAGCCCAAAATTGCAAAAAAAAATCACTAAAACCCCCTATTTTTTGAAAGTTCAAAATCATTCACGGTCATCAATGTTGACACTACTAAGAAGCTTGTCATCAGTGTTTGTTATGTTAAAGGTAGTCAGAATATAGCTCTTAAGCAGCGAACCCCTCACAGAGCTACGGAGCGTCACTTGTCATATGGGATCACACAGTGTTACCTGCCACCCGACAGAGGTGAATGCACCCCGCCTTAACCCCAGCCAGTACTCTATTTACCTACCCCGGAGGGATGGTAGGCTGAGTTGACTCAGGCGGCTGGTTACATACAGAGATTTTTTACCTGCCCATAGGCCACCCATCGCAGTACTAACCTGATAGAACTACGTAGTGTGAGATAACATAGTCTGACATTGAACAGGCATTTAGCGTACGCAGCAACTCGACAACAGCTCGCTGTGATTCAGTCGCTGCCGTGCCGTTGAAGCAAGCACATCTCGCTTTATATTCATTGCTGAATAGATAGGGAGAAACCCGGACTGTATACAGTGTTGAGTGTGTCTTATAATAGTTTCCCCAAATATTCTATGGCCCGTTACCTCAGCAGTTAGATATTTCCCCCAATTAAACAGGGCTAATAAACCGGGCCTGGCGTACAGTAACTTCGCTGATCGGATCAGACACATTACCACTACACCACGCCACCAACCCAGCAGCATGTCTGTGCCTATCTGCAACCATTTTCATGCTAGACCAGCCAATAGTGGCAAAATAACGTCTTTGTAGGGTGATGCCCCTCTTTCTTCCCTTCATTCGAGAGGATTCTCATCACCCAGCAACTTAAAATTTTGTCACAAAATACTCAAGACTCTAAGCTATCATATGGTGATAACCAGGGGCAGTATGGATAACAATGTCATAACTTTACTTCCAAACTAAAATCGATTTACGTCAGTCGTAGTGCTAAGTCGGTATGCATAACGACGACGTAGCACTAGTCAGACGCCTACTTCCGAACTAACTCTAGTCGCTCCAGCGACCTGTCGTAAATATGTAGTCCATCGTTGTCAATGTAAATTAACATCGCTAAGGAAAATCTGCAATCACGTCATGCGTTGTAAAGGACTTCAGGTAAATCAATTACACTATTGAAATTAACTGCAGTATTAAAAGTTGCTGAATAAAACTTTTAGCATTCGACAATTTTCATTTATTCGCATCGCACATTCTTACGTAGCCCATGGACTGTAACTAGGCTCGAGCACGCCCGAGACTGCAGCAGACGACAAGTCAGGCCATATCTATTTTTAGCTGCAGGCCGGCCGAGGCAGAGTGCGTTTAGCCAGGGAATTCCAGAGTCAAACTACCTGACGTCAATTACGTCGGTAGTAGTTAGTCGCTCGCTACGACAGCGTTTTGCATGCCGTCGAACGCAACTTTCTAGTTTGGAAGTAGTTAGTCGCGACGTAGACCTTACGTCCAAACTAATCTACAACGTTGTTATGCATACCGCCACAGAAGTCTCTATCTCACCTGGACTCCAATCGGTACCGGGTTGTGACAAACAGACACCAAAACAGAATTACCATAGCTAATACACACTATAGCTATGCTAGCTCCCGCACATAAAAATGTGGAATAATGCTACTGACACTACTGACACCTGACAAACAGTCTTCTCGATAATAAATCATCATTATAAAATATTTAAAGTGCAAGTTCGTGATTAAACTATGCCACAAATGCACTAGAACAAAAGCTGCTTTGACTCTTTTCTGAATGTTTCAATAGCACTGTCTGGAACTCTAGTGCAGCTGGTAGACTGTCCCAGACTCAAGGGCCTTGGACAGTAAAAAATATATGCTAAAAATGTGCACTAATAACAATTTCATCCACTGTCTTAATAACTCTATAGGTTCATGCCACCAAACAAAATACCCGGTACCGATTTTTGTCTGTCCAATGCTATGCATTGCATTGGACAGAGTATAAAATCACCTTTGTGTCCGTGCGTGCGTGTGTCCTACATTTCTTAAGCTATCTTCCTTCCACCTTCCCCTTCCCTTCTTCCACTTTCCCCTTCCCATTCCCTTTCCCTTCTCCATTTTCCTTCCCCTTTCCCTTGCCCTTTTTTCCCTTTCCCTTCCCCTTTCCACTTTCTCTTTTCCTTCCCCTTTTCCTTTTCTTTCCCCTTTCCTTTACCCTTCCCCCTTTCCCTTTTCCTTCCCCTTTCCAATTCCCTTCCCCTTCCCTTTACCTTCCATTCCTTTTCTCCTTCCCCTTTCCCTTCCTTTTTTCCATTTTCCTTTTCCTTCCCTTCCTTCCCCTTCCCCTCCCCCTTCCTCTTTCTCTTTCCATTCTTCCGTCTTTCTTTCTGTGTCCAGGTCCATGCGTCGAATATTTGAGGTGCCATATCTCCATAACGGTGCAAGATAGACGCATGGTCACTATGGAACACCCATAGGAACTCGGCCCCTGGAAGTCGAAAGCTCACGTGACCAATGACGTCACATGACCTCAAAAGGTCAAATTTGTGACAGAATTATATTTGAGCTGCCATATCTCCGTAATGGTGCCAGATGGACCCATTGTCACCATGGACCACGGATAGGAAGTAGACTACCGGAAGTTGAATGGTCACGTGACCGATGACGTCGCATGACCCCAAAAAGTCAAACTACTGACCCCATTATCTTTGATGTGCCATATCTCCATAACGATGCAAGATAAACGCATGGTGACACTAGACCATTTATAGTGAATCGAGTGGTCCCGTGACTGACAATGTTTACTGTTTAGTTAAAATAATACAGAAGGATGAAAGGATCATTGCTGCTGTTCAATCTGAAATTAAACTGTTTGATTTTCTTTTCTACCAGTCTAAACAGCTCACTGATTATATTTATACGAACATATACTGTAAACTATCGAAATGCATTGGACAGACTCCGTGTTCATATGAACATTATCTTCTTTTCAAAATTACAGAGACACGTAAGATCAAGATGGCAAGCACAACTCTGAAATAAAATTTTATGCAACACACCAAATTAATATATACACTTAAACTTCTCAGCACATACCGAAATTCCCGTATGGATTTGCTGGTTTCAATTTCATCACGATTTGTGATGAACTGCAGAGCAAGTATCACTGGCTGCACATCATCGTCATCGTCAAACAATGCCTTGTTGGTCTCGTAGAATTGCCGCGCTGATCAAGCCACACATGAGCACAAACAATTAGACATGCACATAACTTCACATATTATGTATAAATTGAAGTACAATAAATCATTTAACTGATAAGCACTTGGCTTGATGTTGAATGGCCAATAAAAATATAATACACATATGGTATCACCTGCTGTTTTATTAAGCATCAATTGAACATTTTAACAGAGATGAGATGAGGTGCTGGACATTGGACAATCATAGGCTGCTACAGTAAGTAACTAGAATGCAGTCGTAGCCTGCAGGTACCTCCGCCAAGCCAGGTGGTGTCACCATATTCGCTTTGCCAGTGGTTCCCTTATGCCGCCTTTAACGCAATGTAACGAAAATTTCAAAGTGATCCAGAATCTAGGATTCCTGCCGAATCACCCCCAAAATTTAATCACTTGTAGATTTTGCCATGCCCGACATTCCCTAAAAATTTCAGAAACATCCGTCCATAACTTTTTGAGTTATCTTTCTGACACACAGACAGACAGACAGACAGACAGACAAAAACCGGCAAAAACATAACCTCCTTGGCGAAGGTAAATATGCAAGTGAAAAATCAATTTACATAACATATGACCTCAAAAAGCCACCTCTCCTAATGTGTTTATATCCGAAAAATGTGCAAACATGGTGAGAATCATATTCGCTGGATGACACAAAATTCTAACCTGGACTAAATCTGGAAAAAGTACCCGGTATGCCACAGGTTAAACAAATAAGGCTACAGTGGTTCATTTATGTACTTTGTGCAGTAACACTAGTTTGTAGTTTAATATGTAGCCAATACCTTTTGTTTTCTGACCAGCAATCAGTAACTCAAGAAAAATGTGCGCAAATACTGGAAACAGAAGCTTCTGCAACTGTGTATGGTATGGTTCAATAGCCTCCATGACGAACGTCTTGATTCTACAAATAACAATCATACATGATGTTAAAACAAATAAATACCAGTAACTAGACTTGTAAGACAGATTTCTCATGAGACTGCACTGATTTGATACTATGACTTGGATAAATGGCATTAAATGCATTATTTCAATTGCCAAATTCGTGCAATAACCAAGTATTGTTTTATCAGTTAATGATTCCTAAACTAAAAATTTGAGGCAAAACCCAACAAGAGTCCACCCAGCGCTCTAAGTCCAATTGAAAAAAAATTTAGGGGAGATAAAATTCCCCGGGTAGTAAAGTCACATGGCCCAAACTCAAATGCATCAGCATACGCAGAACACGCCATGTCAACTTAGGCTGGGTCAACATGCATGCCCCCAGCCAACATGCATGCCTATAACTTTTCTGTTAGTGGAACAGAGTCCACCATTTTTTTGTTCAATGCCGGATGAATTGTCGCTAATAACGGCATTTTCCGCCTGTGGATATCTCAATGTGTTCCAGAGATATTCACGGTCAAAGTCAAAAGTTGTCCTGAATCACACCTAATTTTGGACGTTTTTTGCCCTCCCAAATTTTAAGGGGGTGGTGTTGAAAGTAATGACCAAATTTTTTTTAGAAAACAAGTAGGCCTATCTTTCTTAAGGAGTTTCCCCATTATACATGCTTGCTGTGGTTTGCTTCTCAATTACCATACCAAAAAACTGCGGAGTGAAAACTGAATGCAAATTTGCATCAGTCGCCAAAAATCACTGAGCATGGCTAGCAAGTAGGTGCTCGAAAAATCGATCATTTGGCGGGGGCTTAGGCGATTGATTTAGATGATCAATCGATCGATTGCCTCAAATGGCAAACCCTGGATCACGGTGCAAAATTTCGCAGCGATCGGCAGACAGAACTCGGAGATCTCGCAAGGAAAAAAAATAAATGCCAGCAAAATATAAGTCTGCTCCGAAAGCTATCGCTTCCGAGTGAACTAATTAGTTAGGGATTATACCGATAAGCCGATATCACGACATCGATCGCCAACCTGGGGTTGCTATGATATCGTGGGACAGAACGTGCCTACGATATTGCGCAGATGCCACCTGACTAATTCTAATGGACTGCAGCTGCTGTAGCGTGCCGGCAGATCGATGACAAACGTCTGCCAGTAAAGCAGGGGAGTGGCAGTATGCAAGTAACACGGTGACACGTTTTAACGCCCCACCACGCTGCAACGGTTGGTGGCGTGGCGTAGTTGGTAACGTGTTTCGGCTGAAACGAAGTTACTCTACGCCAGGCACGGTTAGTACTGCGATAGGCGACTGCCTGCGGGCAGGTAAACCATCTCGGTGCAAAGCCTGCCAGCTAGGTCGACTCAGCCTTCTACCTTCCGTGGGACGGTAAAATGAGTAGCAACTCATTTACATGGGTTACGGAAGGTAGGGACCTTGGTACAGCTGACTGGGGCTGCCTAGCCGACCGCTGCGCCAGCCTGTGTCTGCAGGCTGCACACGGTGGCCGTGCGGCAAGCGGCTCTGGTTAGTGACGAAAGTGCATTAGAGGCGTGCGCTTGCTCGCGACGATGGGCTATACAAATTGACGACCTTCACCTTTTACCTTTTAACAGATTGCACGGCAACTGGGCGTAAGGGAGCGGGTACCAGAGCGGTGGACGACTGGGCATGTTAATAAGAAACTGGAGGCAGTATATGGGTGGCTGGGTGGCTCACAGGCGTTTTGACACTGCTGCTGCTGCTGAATTAGCCGTCGTCTTACCGTGTGCTGGTGGAGGGAATCCAGGATAATAACATATTACTGGCTCATCTCACCATGCCCGCCTGTTAGCTGTGAACAGCAGAGTGACCAGACCAGACCAAACGCATGTGAAGCCTGCTGCCACACCTGCTGCCTGTCACTTTCCTACCATGCTCTCCCCATCGTTGTGTCGCCGTGCCATGTAGTGATGATTCGACATATCGAAAAGATTGATATATCGTTTTCGATATCAATATATCGTATCGTATCGTATCGTCGAAAGAATATCGAATTTTTCGATATATCGCAATATCTTTTATATCTCATGATACTTTCAATATATCGCAATATTTTACGCCAGAAGTTTATGGTTTTACTACTGCATTACGAAACAAGAAATTTGAGCTAATGCTCATGAGATGCACGAAAGCCTATAGCAGTTACGGTTCAGTAGTTTAGCTGAAAATTTGGAGAGTTCACGCTAAGTTAATATACAAATACCAAATTCTCTACCTGGATTGCATAACGATAGTTCCATGTCGCCACCTTGTGAATGATATAGACTTGTGTCGCAGCCCGAAATCGCCAAAAAAATCCATAAAACCACCTATTTCGGCGTTCACGGTCATTCAAGGTCACTGAATTTGGCGCCAATCGAGAGCCAGTGTACGACTTCCTATTAGTGACTAATAGTAACCTAGGCCCTATCTTGCACCGTTACTGAGATACAGCGACTTATTGGCCAAAAATCGCAGATTTTTCCTACTCCCCTCTCATTTAGTGTCCTCATTCAGAGTGACACCCTACGAATTTATGAAAAAGCTTTACGGTTCCTGAAACTAGAGTCTTTCCAGCAGCCGACGATGAAGATTTGGTGATTCTAGCTTGCACCGCTTTTGACTGATCCACCCGTGTGACAGACAGATGGACAGAACTGCGATGGCTAAGACGTGCTGAATGCAGTAGCTGCTTTCGCGTGTAAAAAAACAAAAATAAACGGAGAAAACGACAAACTAACTGAAGCAAAATAACTACAGAGTCGTAATTTAATGACATGACAGTCTATAGGTAATTTTTAAGTTCACTGACACATTTTAGTATCTACAGGGTGGTCCAAAAAAATGGCACAAAGTTTATGGCACCATAATTTTGCAACCGTACATCACAGAGTTATGCGGTTTTCAGCAAAATGTTCTGAAAGAAATTCTTTACATGACCAAAGTCAGTGTTTAAATACAGCAACTAAATATTCTTTGTTTTGCCTCTGGCAAGTGAACTATTGAAAAACAGAATTACCTGCAATGTACCTTCGTCCATAAAAACTTGCCACTATTATTTTTTCAATAGCTCTGTAAAATATTGGCCGATTTCAATAATTTTTGGCATGCAACATTAAGAAGAAACTTGACGCAAAGGTCTGTAGTTTTGTCCACCTCTTTTGTTGACTTAACATCGTTGCTACACTACCATGTGAAATGCAGAAGTCGCTGTTTGGCCATTGACAACAATGAATTCCTATCGGGTAGCATATGCGTCGGCTCAGAAATTATAAACTGAATAGCGACAAATGCAATTAGCAATTATTATCACTCAAAAAATCACACGTGTCACATTACATCATCTTCTTTTTAGCATTTGCTCAAAATGTCCTTCTGCAGCACAAACGCAAGCGGTAGACATTGACACCATTTGCCAACTACACGTTCAGTAACTGCATGACTCAAGCAGCCCACTCGCTGTTGATGTATCATCTCAGTTTGTTGACTTAATATTTTAAAATAAAGACGAAGCAACAAATTTCAATGATTTTGTGATCTCAGTAATTTTCTGAGCTGACGCATGCACTGCCCAGTACGAATTCATTGTTGTCAATGGCCAAACGACGACTTCTGCATTTCACAAGGTAGTGTAGCGACAACCTTAGGGCAAGGTGGCCAAAACTGCAGACATTTATGTCAAGTTTCTTTTTAATGTCGCATGCCAAAAATTATTAAAATCAGTTAATGTTTCACTGAGCTATTGAACAAATAAAAGTAGCACGTTTTTATGGACCGCGGTGTCGAGGGTAATAGTGTTTTTGCATAGTTCAACTGCCAGCAGCAATAACAAAGAATATTTAACTGCTGTATTCAAATATTGACTTTAGTCATGTAAAGAATTTCTTACAGAACATTTTGCTGAAAACCACATGACTCTATGATGTAGGGTTGCAAAATTATGGTGTCAATAACTTGGTGCCGTTTATTTTGGACCACCCTGTACATAAAACAAGCTACCTTGCTGAACGTTCACGTCTTGTTTTTGACTCTACATACTTATCCTTTCAAAAATATCAATATCGATATCGCGATATTTTCAAAATATCATATCGATATCGTATCGAAATTGAAATCCTGATATCAAATCATCACTAGTGCCATGGCAGAAACTGTCAGGCTAGCAACCACTGTCTAAAGTGAAACAGCTTATCTCCTCCCACTTTCCTCTAGTCCCCTCATTCCCCCCTCCCGCTGACCACGACCTCCTTCGCTCTCACTTGCCTTCCCGCTGGGTATCTAGTCTCACGATATAGCAATATAAATTGCAACGATAATCGATATGGAATTTTTGCCATGATATAATCTCTATAATTAGTGACAACATTCTTGAAAGCAGAAGTAACTGGCACACCAATTTTCAACTCAAAAGATGAAGGGCAAAGTGATAATTAAGGCTGGCAGTGTACAGCTAGGGGTGCAAATCGCCACCCAAGATGTCAGCAATGGGCTGACATGTTTCTAGTTATCAGCATGACGAATATACCTAGCAAACTGCAGGTGCCAGGCAGATGGATCACTAACAATGCTGCTGAAAGAGACTGTGCCAGCATTGCTGCCACTGTTAAGCGCTGCGTGTGAAAGAATGTGCTCGTGTACACTGCAAACTGAGCGCCGGCTTCGCTTCATGCCACTTGACACATCCTGTACCCGACACAGCACGTTACATCACATATAAGTAAAATATGCAAATGGCTAGATACACATCAGATGCCTTCAGCATACTATATTATACATACCAATAAAAGTGCAACCCACAAATTCATTCAAAATATCTTAATTTCACTCCGCTTAATTTTCCTAAACAGGCTACTAAGCCATTAGTCTTTTCAGAATATCTGAGCTGTTTTTGGCGAGCAGTTTAGCTGTAGTTTTTGGTGATGGCCCGCCATAGCCAAGGGCCGCCATAGCCACAATCCCATAGCCAACCAGGGCTGCCATAGCCATGGGCCGCCATAGTTAGGGTTACGGTTAGAGTTAGGACCCCACATTCCTATAGGCTTCTCATAGAATCCCCGCTTGAGGAAAGGGGTGGCCGTAGGGGGTCGCCGATGGTACGAATGGCTAGCTCCGCCACACTTTCCTATAGGCTACTAAGGTTAGGGTTAGGGTTAGGTTTAGGGTTGAGTTAGGGCTAGTGGGGTCCTAACCCTAACCGTAACCCTAACTATGGTGTCCCCTGGCTATGGCTACGGCTATGGCATTGTGGCTATGGCGGCCCTTGGCTATGGCGGGCCACAATCTAGTTTTTAGAGCACTCTGTGCCTTTCTGCGTAATTTCACTGCACCTGCACGATAGCTTGCAATGGTGTCATAACTGTCTACGAAACAATAAATGATTCACTGGTATGTAATTTAAGGGAAAAAATCACGTGTCTTTCAACAACAAAAAATAAAAAAAATATTCACACAAATATACGAAAGCCGATATACGCTTTAGACAGCCTTTATAGAAATATTACAGAAATATTTGAACGTTATACTCCCAGCGCGTCGGGCCGGTGTTTACTCAGTACCGCGCCCAAAACGTAACAAAAAGAGTTTGCTTACTACGAACTGTCTGCGTTTTAAGTACATATCTACAGTAGATAAAATCTGATCAACACCAGAATGTTTCATATCTAAAACAAAATATATGTTTCAAATAATACAAGTATCTTCCACAATTTAACATAGAATATATATTATTTCGGCGAAAAGTATTATATAATCTTTGCTTTGTTTTTGTTTTTAGTGCTAAATTAGCACTGTCATTATGGCGTTGGAGCAAATTACAGGATTAAATTTCCGCGACAAACGAATGTTTCTCGATGTGGATGCAGATTCCGGCACTGACCTACGAGCGGCGATGTATAATTCAACGCACTTCGAGATTCCGCACACTTTCGATGTTCGTATCCACATGTTCAGATTTTTCATACAGTGTAGACCTCAAGTCAGCTGCTAATACGCCTCTTTTTCATTATTTGCAGTGCAATTTAATGTATAGTGTTTTGTTTTTGTGCTTGAGATTTGGTGTTGTTTGCGTCATGTTTATCTTTATCTTTCAGATATGGTGCAGATCCTTTCCGAAATATCTTACGCTTTGTCATTCGTTAGTAGATTTTATTTCTTTCAACTTGTTTTTATTAGTGCGTGAATGCGTTTTGTATATTTTACTATCTTTGTGGTGAAAGATTAGTGGCCATTTATCAAACTGTGTTTCAGCCGATGGCATATCAGCATCACGTGATGAGCAGTGAAGACGAAGGCGGCATAAAGATTCACTTTGACCATGGAACGACGACGCTGGGTTTCAAGTTCTCCGGTGGTGTCATCATCGCCGTTGACTCACGAGCCACGGCAGGCTCTTGGATTGCTTCGCAGACTGTGAAGAAAGTCATTGAGATTAACCCTTACCTGCTGGGCACGATGGCCGGCGGTGCAGCTGACTGCGCATTCTGGGAGCGGGTGCTCGCCAAAGAGTGCCGGTTTGTCATATATGAGTATTATAGTAATCACATTTGTTATATTATATTTATTTTACAGTATTCAGAGTGTTTGTGTGGTGTCCATTGGTGTTTTTTAGATATATCTCGTTCTTATTTTAGCTCGTGTGTTTGCCTTCACTGCATATATTTTATGCGTGTGTGCTGTGCTGTCTTTGTCATATGGAATGATAAATGATGATGATGATGATGACAGTGGTGTGATGACTGTGCGGTGATGCAGTGTGCTTGCTGGATTTTGTGTGTGCAATGTTTCTTAGGGTGTATGAGCTGAGGAACAAAGAGAGGATATCTGTTGCTGCAGCTTCTAAACTGCTGGCTAACATCATCTATGGCTACAAGGGAATGGGCCTGTCGTTGGTACTTTAATTGCTCTACTTTGTGTCAATATTGCTTTGAAGAAAAAAAGCATAAACAAAATTATATAATAAAATCGATATTATTCAGGGTGTTGCATGATACAACAGGACAAGTTTGCTTTTGAGTTATATTTCATGCACGATTCTATTGCGGTGACATTTGTTGCCACACAAAGCGGGCTAATGCGGCAGTAATTGTTGCTATCCAAACTGCGTGCAAATGTCACCACACTAATTGGTTCAGTAAGTTAAAGCAGCGGAAATCGTATGCACTATTACGATCAGTGGCAGATCTAGGCTTCAGCAGATGTTCTTTTCCTCTTCTTTGATTCTACAGTTCTCTGCCATGCTTCTTACACCTAGAATTACTCGCGTACGGTTCAACAGTTCAGCGCCGAATCTGCATTTCTGATTCACAGTTTTCAGTTTGGTTTTCGGCTGGGTAAACCCAAGTTGGTTAGTGGTGGTGCTGATTAGTGGACGAACGCATAGTTTGAGAAATTGCATAATTTTACAAATTTTAAGTATTTGAAAAAACTAACAATTTTTATGAATCTTGTGATGGTAGAGATGGTCTTCAAAATAACCAGATTATGGGTGGACCGTGGAAAAACATGAGACAACTGATTTTGTTTACTGCCGCATTAGTGTATTTTGCTGCATAGTGAGACGACATTCGGCCGCAGTAGATTAGCCATATTTTATATCTTCAGAAATATACTGTATGTATTTTTAAAACTGTTTAAATTATTAGCATCAGTAATGCTGCTCCAAATGTTAGTTGTTCGGAGAAAATTGTTGCACAAAATTGTAATACACGACACGTTTTTGAAGTAGTTTAATTTGTAAATAGTTTAATTTGTTGCCCTTAATATATTTTGCTTAACAATTAAAATATTTGAATTCGATAATTTTGATTTGATGCTGTACTTTTTAGAAACCGTTTTATGTGCTTTGACTAAATTCTGTGTGGGTTTAGACTTAATGACTAGTTCTTTATTTTTGTTGTATATACACAATTTTTATTTGTAGTAACATTATTAGTTACTCTGTTCAATTTAAACAGTTCCACTGTGTTACAAGCTACCAAGATCAACTCAGCCTGTGCATCCCCATGTGATAGAGATCGGAAGTATAAGCAAAAGCTGAAAAATAGATGCAGCCATATGCCTTATTCAGTCTACATATAAGCTGGTGTCTTCAACTGTACTGAAATGGAGATCAGTGTTATTTTGTGAGGTTTTTTTAGCCTGAGAAGGACTTCAGAGCTATTTTAAACTTAGTCTTTTACTGTGCATCTAATTAATAATGATGAGTGCATAGCAAGCTATGTTCATGTTCTGAAAAACGATCTGCCTCACTGAAATATAGGAAATTAAAATGTTGACCACATTGATAATATGATTGTTTAGCGTACTAAATTGTTTGTGCTGTGTTTGTTTGTTCAAGGGCACAATGATCTGTGGCTGGGACAAACGAGTAAGTTATGCGATAGTTTTCACAGTCTTTTAATTATGTATGTAATTAAATTAATTATTTAGTTAAGTATTTGTGGGTAAAACATGTCTTTAAACTGTAGCTATGTCAGTGCTACTTGTACTGTGTTTGTTATTGTGGGGCCGTCCTTCTTAGAAGGAGGCCCCATCATGTGTTGATCCTGTCTGTCTGTCTGTCTGTCCCGTGCCTCCACCTAGAGGGAAAACGAAAAGGCCTATGAATACCAAACTTGGTAGGAAGGGTCCCTGGGACACCAGTACCCTGTGGACCAATTTCAAGGTCAAGGGGTCAGAGGTCAAGGTCACGGCGGCTAATTGCGTTGTTGGCGAAAAATCCTCATAACTTCGCCGCCTGTTGTCCGATCAACTTGATATTTGGCAGGTGGCGTAAGGATCCCTTGCTGCCTGCACCGGGTGACCTCGTTGCCATAGCAACGGCCGTTCCGTCCGTCTGTCCGTCTGTTTTTCCGTCGTGTGCCTCCACCTAGAGCGAAAACGAAATGGCCTAGGAAGACCGAACTTGGTAGGAAGGGTCCCTTACACGAGCACCCCGTGGACCAATTGCAAAGTCAGAGGGTCAAAGGTCCCTCAACGGCCGCACCCTCTTGTTTTGCATACATTAGCCTTTGTGTTTTTCGGCTCATATTTGCTGTTTTGATTTTTATCTGAAATTGTAGATTTTTGTTTTTGATTCTTAAATGAGTGCATGACTAAGTAAAAGCCTTTAGTGTCTGCAAACACTCTGTTGTCTGTAAGGTGCATAATCACTACAGTGGATGCCCTTGTCTTCAACAATATAGTATATTCGGCTGACTTAAATTTTGGCTGTTTTTCTTTGTAGCATTTGTGACACTGAAAATTCACAGAAGTTTGAAGAATGAGCTTAACAAGCTTGGCTTATGTTCATAATTATTGATAGTCTTTTTCATGCTGATATCAGTTAGGTTCTATGTTTGTTTTTTCTGCCTTTTGTATTTTTTTTGTTTATAAAGTAGTTTAGATGAAAACGTTGCAAGTTTGCTTTATACCACGTTGAGTGACTTTTATGACGGTAACTGACTTGAGCAGTTATTTTAGTTTTACTGGATAATTATAAAATGGATACTACTGAAGAGGGACATTTTGTACTCGCTTGCTCAGTGCTCATATAACAAGTGTGGCTGTGTTTTCAGGGTCCGGGTCTGTACTACGTCGACAGTGACGGTACACGGTTAACAAATAATATGTTCTCCGTTGGTTCTGGATCGCCGTATGCCTACGGAGTCCTGGACTCAGGGTACAAGTGGGATTTGAGCAGCCAGGAGGCCTATGATCTTGCAGTTCGAGCCATCTACCACGCTACCCACAGAGATGCTATGAGTGGTGGTGTCGTCAATTGTATGTATTTTGTCATTACTCTTGATACTATAAAAGATTGAAAGTGTCCATAGCTGTTTATGGGAACCCATCTCAAAGTTATGGAGCTTCTTCTGCCATATGGGATCACTCAGTGTTACCTTCCACCCTGCGCTGGCAGTTGTAGACCGAATCCTTGATGAAGGTCTTTTTAGGCGTAGTTGCAGTAGGCAATTTTATCGCCACACATATTCGACAGGCTCATGTACGAAGTCGCTACTTGTTTTTGAATACTGAACACGTGGATAGTATACGGTTACAGCTTTGTAGTTGTGGAAAGTATTTGTAAGAGGAATCTACCTTCAGAGTCATATTGTAGCTGATAATCATTACATTATTAGGACAGACGTTTCAGTTTGCATGTCACTTTTCCCATCTTCGTTTCATGTTCATGGTGCTGAAAGTATGCGGCGCAGTACTTTGGCAAATATCATGTTCTGCGTGTGTCAGTGTATCACATGAAGGAGACTGGTTGGGAGAAGGTATCGCAAGATGACGTCCTCCAGCTGCACTACAAGTATCGAGCAGAGAAGCGCTGATTTGATAGCGATGTGACACACCGACTGAAACTCTGTTCTGTGTTTTTTTAGGCATGATGTGTTTGTTGAAGTGTGTTCGGTTGGCAGTTTTTCAGCCTTAAACTCTCTCTCACACACATAATTTAGTAAGTAAGTAAGTAAATTTAATTTGTAAAGTGCACAATGTCAGCGAGAAACTCCCTGAATCTGAGACACTGAGGTAAGGAGTGAGGCGGGCCACTAAACATGGCTAGATGTTGAAAAAAACATGGCTAGACGTTGGATATAGGTTTTATTGGTAAGACCATCTTAGCTGACTCCTTGGTTCACACGATCTCTGTCCTAAGCATCTTTACGTGTTATGCAACTGTTCATATCTTCTCTGCGAAATTGATGACTTCTCTGGAAAACTTGGAAGCGTCCGGTAATTTGACAGAATTTCGCAGGCAGAAGTCAGATAATTGACCAGTAGTCGGGTAATTCTCATGTGAAAAATTTGTCAGATAATACTGTTCCTAGCTACTTCACATTTGCAACAAAACTGATGTTTAACAGCATAGCTGGAGTAGGGCATAGTATTTCACGTGGTGCATTTTTGGTGTATTTGATTGTATTATTATACTGCTGTATGGTATGTAATTTTTTACTGTTACTGTTATACTGGGCATGATGTGGATAACTAGGAGATGAGGAACAGTGACATGATCATTAGGGAAATCTCTGAGTCAGTTTCATATTGCAGTATTGTGGCCACTTTTGTTTCGTTGAGTTTTTGATTCCATGTGAAGCTGTCTGTGAGAGAGCCAATAGCCTCAGATTGTTTTAGTGACCAGTTACTTTCTGAGAAAACTTGTTTATTTACTATGGTGTTATATCTGCCTTTGAATATTTTTTTTCGTATTTCTTTGGCTGTATATTGAATAAACAAGGTAATCAATAGTTAATATCAAGACTTCTGTCGTCTTACATCATTTGATCCAAAATCATCACCATTCCAACGTGAATCAACCACTTTGCCACCCAGCAGTAGGCATAAAAAATTTGTATGTGTTAATTGCCAAATTGGTCCTTAAAAACCTTTGTTATTGGACCTTCAAAGATATTGATGCCATTTTTTATTTGCTTTTATAGTTTTTTTTTCTGAAACAGTTTGCATGTACCGGTAGTCTGCTATGCTGCAGTACTTTTATCTTAGTTCTTGTGACTGTTTATTGTGTCCCTTTGTTTTCCATGAGCTGTGATGTAACATTATACAAAATAATGAAATAAGTGAAAGTAACAAAAACAAAATAAAATTATTTTCCCATCCCTACTGGGAACACCAAAATTTTTTAGGCCTATTTAACATAGAGCTGTCATTCCTATACAATACTGCACAAGTGTATTTTGTGCTGTTCACTTTTACTTGCCTTACCACATCTACATGCTGGTACGTCCTTTCCTTTGTAGCATGACTTTTACTGGTAAATTAGAAATACAATTTTTCTTTTATGGTTAAGCTGGCAGTTCCTATGCTGTTTTGCTTGTAAAAATTTCCAAACTAATTCTTTCAGAGAACACACCTGCAAACTAAGAACAAGCCATTTAGTTGAAGCTGATGTCGGTTTCTGTGTTTCGTTATTATGATAATTTTGGTGACGTATCTGTCATCACACGTTTGACATTTGTGCTGTCACTGTTGTTGGCTTCATATTGTAAGAAACCATGGCATATAGTTGGATTTGGATGTTAGTTTTTCACTGGCCTGTGTTATAGAACAAGGTTCCTACGGTCGGGGAAAGTCTGGGAATGTAAAAGTACCAGTGTGCATAAGTTAACAAAGATGCAGAAAAAATTTTGAACTGTTGTGTGCAGACTGCATGCAGCAGTTCAATTTCTTTTTTGCTTGCTTTTCTCACAGATTATTTATACTTCCAGTTTTAAATTTGTTCCACCACCCTTGTTTCTAGTGTGATTGTAAGCGATCGAAAACCGACAGTGGTATTTCACGTGAACAAATTAGTCAGAGAAAAGTGATTCATTTTGTCCTGGAAATTCAGGGAAAATGAATTCTGCAGAGTAGTAGGAACCATGTCGAAAGAATACTTACATTCTTTCAAATCTACGGCTGAACTAGTGGGTGTGATACATAAGCCTCTGTAGGCTGTGTAGTTCAGATATTATTAATGCTGACATTTTTAATCTGTCAGTTCTTCAATGCAAACTAATTCTGTAAACATATGTGGAGTCAGATGTTAAGAACTTAAGACTGTAAATTACACAACACTGTACTGTGTTCAGATAAAAAACGCCCACTCGCATTTTCTTTCATATCTCCATGGAAAATGTTCATCTTCCCAAAAAAATTTCAGGGAATGTTTAGGAAAAAAAACAAATACTCCACCAGTAAAAAATAGATATATTTTGCTACTTGTGACGTCATGCTGACGTCATATTTCCATGTTTGTAAATTATGGGTTTTACCGTTGAAGACAGATCTTCAATAAAATGCTTTCGAGTCAGCAAGAATTATGGGGCAGCAAGTTTGTGAAGATGTTTCCAGACAATACATGGAGGATTGAATATTGATGGAATAAAATGTTTTAACTTTTAAAAAATTGACATGACCGGCAGTATCAAGCTGTTCGACTGATAGCAGACAAGTGGTCATCCACGCAGTGCGCGTACGCCTGCCAACATCAGCAAGGTTGAGGATCTCGCACTTGGCCAAGAATTTATACCATGAAAACAGTTCACAGTGGAAAATTGCGTGACAGATTAGCATATTTTGGGGTTCAGTCAACACAGTGACCAATTGAAGTGTTTTAGCATTTCATCAATGTTAACGGTTAAACACATAATTTACAAACATGGAAATATGACGTCAGCATGACGTCACCAGTAGCAAAAAATAACTAGCTTTTCTATCGGTGAAATACTTGTTTTTTCTTTAACATTCCCTGAAAATTTTGTGAAAATCGGATCATTTTCCACAGATATATAGAAGAAAACGTGAGTGGGTGTTCTTTTCTGAACACAGTGTACAATCACGACTGTTGTTGCTATTGTCCAATGTCCATGGCCATGATGACTGTATACGGAAAAGCACAGCAAATCAGCAGGTGTAGGCTCATAACATTTGTGATGCTGTCTTCTAAATGAAGTTAATAACTTTTTGTGACTGAAAATCAACAAAAGTCTAACTGGCACGGTCAGAGACTTACCAGTGCGTTGACGATCCTGAGGTGTGATGGTCATGGTCATTTTGCTGTAAGTTTGGAGTAGCCTAGTTTATCGTTTAAAGACCAAAAATGCTGGGTACCGTTGAACAGAGAAAAATAAAATCAGCTGTTTAGTCACCAAACTCTTGTTTATGGCTTCACCATTTTATCAAGCGACTTTCGAAATTCACCGTCGCAATAACAGCAAATAATGCAATAAGATGACAACTGGAGAGCCCACCATGCCCTAAGCACGTTGCTGCACTACCTTGTGAAATATTAATGATATAAACGCGTGTTTTGTGTGCGTACGTTGAGGTAAGCCATAGTCAAACTTGTCAAAACATGAACTATCGGAGATATTGCGTCGCGTGTATGCCAGTCAGCAACTGCAGTGGTGAATGCAACAATTTATGGCCCATCGATTTCGACGAATCTCAGACTGGTGCAGTAGCCTACAATTTCCACACACTGATACCTTTAACGACTATAAGCTTAGTCGCATACCATTCTTGTGCGACAAAGCGTTTTGCTCCGATATGTCTATTCTTGTTGCAGCCAATCTATGTTCAAAATCTTTTAATGTGAGTAGTTTTCTTTAGTAAACCAAATGAAGAAATGTTAATCAGCAACGATTTTGAATACCTGACAAGGGCGGCGCAGCGTTTTTTACAGTGGGGGAGAGGTACAATTTCGCGCGCTTCGCTCGTGAAAAAAAATTTGACCCCCCCCACATTCAACTTACCTGAGGGACATAGAACACAACGCTGCAGTTTTTTTTATTGTAAGCACTTATCCGGTACTGACGTCTAAACATTTGCGCCAGATGAAATTATTATAATTATATATTTTAAAAAACTGCAAGCAATTCATTTAATGCTGTATAAGCGCTGATGTAAAACGGCAAATGTCAAAAAGTATAAGCACGAACTAATGTATTAGCTTAGACATTTAATCTGTTCTCAGTAGCCAGATATTAATGTCTAAGCTAATGCATAATGTTCGTGCTTATACTTTTTGATTTTTGCCCTAAACATCAGCGCTTTTACAACATTAAATGAAGTGCTTGCAGTTTTTTATATATAATATTTGCGGTTTTGTTATAGTTTGAAAGGTCACTGCATGAATAGTTACTTTGTACACAACAACAACAACTACTACTACAACTACTACTACCTCCAGCATCTTGCATTTTGTTATTTGTTTAATATAATGGCAAGTCTATATGTGAGACAGCGAATTTAGTCTACATACCAAATTTCATGCAGATGGGTGAAAAAGCAGTTATAAATGATGAATGACATTTAGAATGGTGACCACCGCTATCTTGAATTTACTACTTTTCTCGATTCTGGTCACATGATTTATTTCCAGTAGCAACTAACCACATTCCTGCAAAATTTTATGAACTTTTTTCAGTCGGCAGCTGATTTGTTACGCTTTGTGTTAAAATACAAAATGGTGTCCGTCGCCAATTTCTCTATACTCTATGTGTGCCTCGCAGCCGAAAATCGCAAAACAACACTAAAACCCCCTATTTTGAGTGTTCAAGGTCATTTAAGGTCATTGACGTTGACACCATTAAAAGGCGTGTCACTAGTGCTCGTTATGATAAGCAGTATGTCTGCATCTATTTGCAAGCGTTTTCACGCTTATACACAAACCAATAGCGGTAAAATAACTACTTTTAAGGGGTACTCTTTTTGACGCCCGCTTGCGCCGCCCTCCTTGAACCTAGGGATCGAAACTTGCAGCAATAAAATCTTAATGCTGAAAATTTCGCACGCAGATTGTCACGGTTTATTTACAGCCATTTTAGCGCAATTCACTCTTAAACTGTGTGCCACAGCTCGAAATCGGGAAAAAATCACTAAAACAGCTTATTCTGGGAGTTCAAGGTCATTCAAGGTCATCGATGTTGACATTTTTATGAAGCTCGTTACTAGTGCTTGTTATAATAAACAGCATGTCTGTGCCTATCTGTAACCGTTTACACGCTATACGAGCCAATAGCGGTAAAAAAGCAAATTTTAGGGGGTGTCTTTTCTTCGCGCCCCCGTTCAAGGGGAACTCCCTCACACAGGCGCATAGAATTTTGTCACGATAAACTAGAGTCCTTGCGGCAACCCACAGTGAAAATTTCGTGATCCTAGCTTGCGTCTGTTTTTACGCGCGAAAGCAGCTACTGCTTTCAGCGCGTCTTAGCCATCGCAATTCTGTCTGTCTGTCCGTCTGTCCGTCACACGGGTGGATCAGGCAAAAACGGTGCAAGCTAGGATCACCAAATCTTCACCATCGGCTGCCCGGAAGACTCTAGTTTCAGGAACCGTAAAGCTTTTCCATAAATTCGAAGGGGGTCACCCCGAACGAGAGCGCTAAATGAGAGGGGGTGGGCAAAATTTGCGATTTTTGGTCAATAAGTCGCTGTATCTCAGTAACGGTGCCAGATAGTGCCTATATACGAACGCCATAATAGGGGGTTTTATGGATTTTTTGGCGATTTTGGGCTGCGACACAAGTCTATATCATTCACAAGGTGACGCCACGCTACTATCGTTATGCGATCCAGATAGAGAATTTGGTATTTCTATATTAACTTAGCGTGAACACCCCAATTTTCAGCTAAGCTACTGAACTGGAACTGCTATAGGCTTTCGCGTGTCTGGTGAACATTAGCTCAAATTTCTTGTATAAAATACTGCAGTGTGACAGACGAACCGACAGACGGACGCCCAGACGATGGCTAAGACGCGCGAAACATTACATGCTCTCGCGCGTAAAAAGTGGGGGATATGTCCCTCCCAGCTCCTGTAGGCGCGCCGTCCTTGATACATGATCAGTCTGACACGGTGGTGAGTGACAACAAGTAATTTGAGAAAAGCTCACGTGACGCGCGATAGCAGCGGTCCTGCCACTTTGGCAATCAGTGTAGGCCTACAGCAATAAGATATTAATGCAACTTCTAAGAGTACTTAAATTTGAAACCTCAGTACGGAAGACTCCTTGAATTTAAGAAATCGAAACTCAGCTTCTTAAAAATGTACGTTCTGTGCTAAAAATGTCATACGCAGGTTGTCCAAATCCATCACCAGCCATTTCGGCGCAATTCACTCTTAAAGTGTGTGTCGCGGAAATCGCAAACAAATTCGCTAAACCCCTTATTTTGAGGGTTCAAGGTCATTTAAGGTCATCGACGTTAACACCAATAAAAAGCTTGACATATTGCTTGTTACGATTAGCTGCATGTCTGCCTCTCTGCAACCGTTTTCACGCTACGCGAGATAATTGCGGTAAAATAAACACTTTTAGGGGGGTAGCCGTATTTCACGCCCGCCTGCGCCGGCCTCCTTGAACTTAGGGGGTCGTAACTTAGACTGCTAATATCTACGTTTAATGCTGAAAATTTCATACGCAGGTTGTTTTGGTCTATCTCCAGCCATTTCGTCGCAATTAAGTGTTGAAATGTGCGTTGCATCAAAAAATTGCGAAAATTTCACCAAAACCCTTTTTTGAAGAGTTCAAGGTCATTTAAGGTTATCGATGTTGATAAATCTAAAAAGCTTGTTGTCACCAGTGCTTGTTATGATAAGCAGTATGTCTGTACTTATCTGCAACCGTTTTCACACTATACGAGCCAATAACGGCTTTTTGAGGGTGTACCCCTCTTTGATGCTCTCATTCGAGAGGAACCTTTGCACACACGGGCACGAAATTTTGTCACGACAAACTAGAGTCCTTGGGGCAGCCACAGTGTACAGTAGTTCTCAGACACAATACCGCAGTGTAACGGACGGACGGACAGACAGACGGACGCCTAGATAATGGCTAAGACGCGCGAAGCATTCTGCTATCGCGCTTACAAATGATCGCTGTGACACCATGCCTGTGACCAAAAATTAATTTGTGAATAATCTTATCGGCCTTATGTAGGCAAATATTCTACGTATCTTTTCATCTAGTAGCCTATATTTGGTGTTAGCTCTTTAGGTCACATCTCTTAAGAATTCAGTGCTCGTAGCTTAGTTGAAATGTTGTCGTGCTTTGGTCGGTACACTTTTTAACGAATTTAATATTTCACATTGTAGGCCTAGTGTATTGACAGTTGTAGGTTGCGGTGCGATCCGTAATAACCGTTTAGGAGTTGTTGTTAAGTAGGCCCCTACATCTATGAAAGAATTGTGAAAATAGGTTAATATCTGGCGAAGATTTGAACAAGGGTTCCGTTTCTCTTACTGTTGTCTTTACGGCGTATGTTTTCGCTTTAAGAATAAAAAAAAATCTCTTCTGTGGCGCCGCAGTAGCTGCTGCTGCTCTTTCTGATGATGATGATGATGAATGATGATGATACTATAGTACAGTTCTTACTTCAGGTAGGACAGAACCGCGTTTAGGACGAACTAACCCTTTAAAAGCCGCACACGATGTTTCCCACACGGAAGAAACTGTTTGGATTCGCTGCGACAAATTTCCTGTCACATAGTGCCGGACAGAACTGCGCGGAAATTGCAACCGTCTGCGGAACGCAACTCGATTTAGTCCGAAGCGCGCTAGAATCGGCGTCGACGATCCGCCCACTTATTTACAGATATTACTACGGTGATTGTACACACAATAATAGCAAATGTTTTTCAGTGTTACAGTAGATGATGTGACTACGTACTAGTAGTGCCTAAATAAGCGAAAATCCTGGTGGCTCACTGGGCACGAACGCTGGACACAGTCTGCGAAGCAGCGAATGTGCGCTAAGTTTTTGGTCGAAAGTGCAAATCTCGTCGGACTTGTAAAAATTAACTTTGTAAGTTATAAATGTTGCTTTGCCATTCTGAAAAGCAAACTTTTTTTGCATTTTTTAAAATGCCAACTTACACAATACGACTTCGACTTGCACAATAACAAGGGCCGACAACGTTCGAGCGATTCGGCCGCAGAGAGCTTGTCTGTATAAATCATATCGGTAAGCTGTGTAAACCAGTGGTAAAATACTAATAAAACGTTTAATTTCAAATTCTACAGAAGCGATGTTATTGTCATCTTTCGCTATTATTATAACTAAACAATTAACATCGTCGGTCACGAGGCAATTAAACTACCAATAGGCTTAGGTGGTTTCCTAGATGGTCAATATAACTAAGCTTAACTAAATCCTAACTTACGCAGTTGTAGAAAAATGGAAAACTAAAGATACTCGGGTTGTGACTTTGACTTTTGGGAGTCACGCAACTTCACATAGGCCTATGCGTATATTTTGCACGGCTATAGTCAATGAAGATAAAACCTCACATATTTACGGACCATGACCTTGAGCTTCTGGGAGCACGTGACGTCATCGGTCACGTGACCATTGGAATCGTTGTGGGCTATTTTCTGTGGGTAATCCATTGTCACCATGCGTCTATCTTGCAGCACCGCTATGGAGATATGACGCCTCAAACGTTGGACACCGACGGATGGTCGGACGCACGGACGCTCAGGTGATTTTATAGTCTATCCAGACAACAGTTTTGTCGTCTACGCTAGGTTTTAGTTGCATAATGCACCGTAGCGATGTATGATATGGAAATACGCGGCCGCGGGTCTGGCGGTTTAGTTGCTGGGACGCACGCATCACTCTCTCTCTCTCTCTCTCTCTGCGACTCGCTCGTCCGTCCAACCTGGCATCACTGCAGCGCCCGCTCCACGGCCCCAGTCAGTCAGTTAGTCGCAGAGCTGTGCAGCGAACACGACAAGGCCTGCTGTTGCTCGGCGAACATCGATTTCGCCGGAATCGTCGGACCGTTGTAGTAGCCGGCGGCTGCGCGTCGACTGAACGTTGGCTGTTTGTCGTCCGCAAGTTTTTCGTCGTCCGAACTACTCCGGTTACTGACCGCCGGCCGCTAATCGAATATCGACAAAGATTCGGTTCGGCCTACGTTCGTTCAGTGCAAATGGATTGATCAGTGTTTGAAGTGAACGCCACGTCCAGCTACAGCAAGAGCGAAGCTCACGGTCGTCCGTCCGTCCGTCCGTCTGTCTGTCTGTTAAGTAAGTAAATACAGTACGCATCTATCTGTCGCTAAATTAGCTTATGCCTGCTTAATGTCATTCACTTTGCTACAGTTCGTTAGTTTCTTCAGCACAGTAATCTTGCTCAGGGGCGGTCGCACATGCCGCAGTGAAGAGATGGGCTTTTGCTTTGGTCTGGTTGACGCGGAGCGCAAGTCGTGTGAGAACGCTTTTCATAGGTCTAGGCCTATCAGCATCTAACAGTAATTTCGACGATGTAACAACGATATCGGCTTACAGCTGTGTTCGTCCTTGAACACACTTTTTGTTCAAAATTCGGATGCAGAAAGTGAGCAAAGGTATGCATAATTTTATCAAGAATGCGATTAATATATTTATTTCCGCCAAGGTAAACGTAGTGAACATTGGAGGAGATTAAAAGATCGGTCGTTCTGTCCGTCGTGTGTATGTGTACATGATGACTCATCGTCATTTCCACATGTCGTACACAACCGGCAGGAACGGTGGCGCCCTCCTGTGAAAACTTCTACATTTTACAGTAGTAATGTTTAAATCACTTTACTTGGCGGAGATATGCACTTTCGTGAACGCCTTTTACTCGGCATTGTGTTAGCTGGTGTTTAAGAAACAACAATGCAGCGCAGCGACTATAACTGTAAAGAACGTATAGCCCACCACCTCTCAACGCTCAGGAAAGTAAGAGGTTAAGAATACTGATGAAAACGCGGAGAACTGAGACAAAAAAACCCACAAAATGGGTAATAGAAACAGCTGGACAAATGAGAAGAGTTATGAAAGAAGGGAAGAATTCAGTAAATTTTGCCAAAAAGATGGATAATTGTTTGTCTGCTCCAAATGAGTGTCCAATCAGTTCCAACCATGGGCACCATGCGGCATAAGGCATATGAGCATAAAAACGGCATAGGTGACCCTATTGGCAGTAATTGGCTTTGCGTCGCGTCTGCACGCATACCTGACTGCGATTGTAATAAAAAAAATATTGATTGGCTGATCGATTGAAAGAACGCTGGCGCGAAAAGCCAACAATAAACATCTTGCGCAATGTGCAGCAGCTAACATCGGTTTCGAAAATATGCAAATATGCGCAAATATTTGTGTACTTTGCGCGCAAATCAGAAATGCGACTTGCAATGCCTGAAAATATGCAATACCGCGGTATGCAATTTTTGTAAAGTGTGCGATATGGCTGTGATCACTTAGCCAGCATGCTTAGCGCCGTAACAACGCAGGCGCAAAGCACCACGCATAATTGATTGATTGATTATAGCTGATTAATTGATTCGTTGACTGAATGACTGATTGCAATTTGATTGATAACGGATCACGACCTCCACGAGAGTGCTCAATGCTCATTAAAGGTTAAAAGGTTAAAGGTCGCATATAGCTCCTAATGAGCGAACCCATCTCAGAGCTACGGAGCGTCACTTGTCATCTGGGATCACACAGTGTTACCTTCCACCCGACAGAGGTGAACGCGCCCCGCCTTAACCCCAGCCAGATAGGCCGGTACTCGATTTACCTACCCCGGAGGGATGGAAGGCTGAGTTGACCTAGGCGGTTGGTTACATCCCGAGA
>Ga0056128_1000572_pt1 | contig 34102 bp, 26 predicted proteins | sample WorMetLIZISLAND2_FD_71113 | JGI IMG/M metagenome (GOLD analysis project Ga0056128, IMG submission 71113) | Marine gutless worms symbiont microbial communities from Max Planck institute for Marine Microbiology, Germany - Olavius geniculatus... ...
GCCCCACGACGTTTGGGGGGCCCTGCTGTCACTCAGAAATGTAAAATACACCAGAATGCACCATGTTGAAAAAAAATTAAAAATATTCTCCCCTGGGTCTCGCTGTGGCTCTCGACGGGTCTGACTGAATGTTGAATTTATTGATAATATAAATGTAAATCAGTAACTTTTAAGCAAATTAACAACATTTTCCAAAAAGACTCCGCATGATAGCATTTTGTTTAAGTTCTTAAATAAGAGAAACCCAATTTTTAAGAAACATGTTGCATTAATTTCATATTTATGTTTTTTTCTTTAAGCGTTTATTCATTTTATTGTGAGATGTACTGTGAATCATAAACAGCTGCTATATCTATTTTTTCAATACATGCAATTGTGTCTTATGTATATCAGTAATTTTTTCACCATTGGATGTAGAAATGTGTAACAAACACCCAACAATGAAATTTTGCAAGGTGTTGTATGTATGAAAACACAGTAGCAGCCGGGTGGTTGATTCTGCAATGTGTTAATGTTAGCAGGACCATGAGAGCGAAGGCTAAGCATGTCATTTGCTCAAAATTCACATCTTATAACTAAGCTACAGAATGTTAACCAGAATGATCCACATAACTAAGTTTAAATCACTGCCACCAACAAGAAACATTATCAGCCGGTATTACAAAGAAATTCAACAGATAACTGTTCTGTCCTGTTTTTATGAAAAAGAAAAGTAAATAAGTAACAAATTAACTTTATATAGCACACATAATGTTGGCAAGCAACTCGCTGAATCTGAGGTGAAATCTGAAGGTTGCCTTTCATGCAATGCTTTATTTCCAGGAACTTAAAATAAACAAAAAAATGACAAAAATCTGAAGATGTGTAACTGAACACAAACCGGTCAATTCAAAATTTAGTTTAACTTCCTTTCAGCATGTGCCGAATGCATGGTACATGCATACAGAATAGTGCTATCATAAAGTACTCAAAATAATGAGTAATACTGTCACAACACCAGTGAGGTCACAATGCAAAGCACAACAATTCATGCTTCACTGTCATCTGAGAAGTTCTCAAGATTGACAACAACAGACAATGGCCCAAAGCACGTAACGTATATATATATATATATATATATATGATGTCATTGGAAACTGGAATGACAGCACCTGAATTGTTTTCTATTAAATCAGAAAATTGACATCAAAAACAAAGATATACAACGTGTCTCAAAAAAACCGGGACAACTTTTATTTTTTGGATAACTCCGTAAAACTTTGGCCGATTCTGATAGTGTTTGGCACGCAACATCTCGAAGAAACTTGATGTAAATGACTATAGTTTAACCCACCTGACATACTGGGTAACGTGTCAGCTCGAAAAATCGCTGACACCACAAAATCATTGAAAATTTGTTATGTTTTCAACATTAATGATACTTATTTTAATACTGTATGTCGACGAACTGAAATGACGCATCAACAGCGAGTAAGCTGTTCTGGGTCGCACGTTACTGAACATTTTGTTGGCGAGTGACATCAAAGTCTAATGCTTGCGTTCGTGCTGAAGGGAAACATTTTAAGCACATGCTGTCATAAAAATAATGTGATGTACCACGTGTAACTTTTTGAGAAGTAATAACTGTTACTCATGTTTGTTACTATTTGGGTAATCATTTCTGAGCTGACGCATGTGCTACCCAGTATGAATTAATTGTTGTAAATGGCCAAACTACGACTTTTGCATTTCACAAGGTTGTGTAGCGACAGTATTAACGTGAGGTGGGCTAAACTACAGCCATTTACGTCAAGTTTCTTCGTGATGTTGCACGCCAAAAATTATTAAAATTGGCCAATGTTTCACAAAATTATTCAAAAAATAAAAGTGGCACGTTTTTTATTGAGAGATGGTGTAATGAATCAAAATGTATGCACGGCCTATAAAATGCTCACATAAATACTACAAGAAGTGACTTAGTTAGCTGTGTTAATGTGTTTACAACAAGCACTGAAAATATGTCATCCATCTCTGGCCGATGTGTTTATTTGGCAGTCATAGTGCAAAAGTCGACACCTGATAAACATCTAATACTGAATACATACAATGAACATAAATACGCGACAACTTCACAGACAAAAGACAGAATTAGCATTGTGCAGCTTTTAACTGGACAAACGGCCGCATGATGCGTCAGCACTAGTACAACATATTTTTAGTTGAATGCACCAAATACCATTACCTACAATCCTACATGTCAAAAATATCATGTGATAATAAATCTGTCTCAAAGTTAGATATGCAGCTAGAACAATATCGACATACATGTGTCTGAACTGAGACTACGTATAATGTAAGACAAATGGTGGTACGTGTACCACTGACATGAGTCTCAATAACTCTGAACTCATCGTAGGCTGAAACACTGAACGATAAGCTGTATAAAGTTACCAAATAACGGCATTTACTAGTTCAATGTTGACATTTCTGAAATTGCTGCTGCCTCAACCGGAATGCCACTGGACTTTGCCATGGCAATGTGAACCAACTGTCATAAATTTGTTCAACGCAGCAACGGTAAATAGAAACTGCTGCTGGGATAGCAACACCGGTTGCCAAAACATCATCGAAGTAAAGGTCAACTGTAATTTGGCAAATTTGTATCACTATCTGCTGTGCCTCTGAAGACCACATGGTAGCTATGGAGCGAGCAAGTCCTTATTGACAATTTCCCATTTATGATATCTTAAGTCCTTGATTCATATAAGTCGTTGGTTTCATATAAGTCCACGTTTCTTCTTGTAGTCGTCGAGGTTGAGAGAGCGGCGCTGCTGGGTGGCTGGCGGTCGACTGTCAGTGTTGACTATCGGTGAGACGCTGACACTTGCTTTTTGCACCACACACGCACACCACAGTGACAGACGTGACGAACCGTGCTACACTAACCACCCAGCAACCAGTGCAGCATATACATCTGCTGAGGACTTCCACGTTTCATTGTCTGTAAGAATCCTCTAAAAAATTTACAGGTCCGCATCATGATTAGATCATGATTCATCACGATGTTATCATAATCTGCTGAGACATGCTTCAGAACGTAAGTTTCGACTTTCAAACGTCAGTTAAGACATACTTTTTCGTGAAATATTGATGACAAAATGTATTTAGCACATTAGAGTTTCTGTGTCACCAAGTGACAAAAGCTGATTCGATTCTGCAGTCTTCTTAATTGTCTAAGCCAAAGAAAATGCAGTTGAGAGTGAAGTATGTTTTATGAATTGCAGCACTTCAAAACTGTTTACATTTTGAGCATTTCACTTCAGACAAATAAATGTAGCTAGCATTTAACTGACTTCCTTGAAACAGCTGGAGAGGAAGATGACAACAGAATGGTCACCAACTTTCGACCTTAGTTTATTTACTACTCACAAAGCTAACTTCAGATATACTGAAATTCCTACAATATTTCTTAACAAAAGAAGCCTTGCAATCACTCAGTGAGCCAGCCATTCACCCATGCACAGACCACCTCAATGTGACAACACCAAAACTCAGCTTTGCTATGCGATAAACAGCAGCAAAAACTCACCAGCAGGAAAGTTGAGATCGATTGTAACGTCAAAGTTGTGAACAGAAAAGAGATCGGACGAATTCGCATCGGTTGACGCATCTTTTGCATTCTTCTTCTTGTCAGAAACTTCATCAACATCAGCAGAGGTGAAATTGCTCTGAAACCAGCAACCAACAACCGGTTCAGTTTCAGTGGAGAAATACAAATCTGACATAGAAACATAATATACCTGGCCCCACCGACCAATGGTGGAGCACAAACAGAGCAACCACTCCTGAGTACTATGAAACACCCTGACATTTCCTCGACACACTAAGGTGTCTCAGATTCAGATAGCTGACATTTTGCACCTTACAAATGACTATTTTTTATTATTATTATAATGCTCTAGTAGTTCCCAAATTGTGCCTAACCACATCAAGAATACATGTACTAATTACTAATAGTAAAATAATCTTACTACAAGGCACGAAAAGTTTGTTTGTCTGTTTGTCTGACTGCCTGTCATACCCCTCTAGCGGGGTTGCACGGTCACAGAGAATGACTGCAGCATCTGAATCCTTGGGCCTTAGGTACGTGCGCCCAAAACATGCCCCCACTTCACTCCATGGGCAGCATGAGGTGGTTTGAGTTGCTGGCCGGTCATCAGTATAGTGCTTCGCACAGCGTGTAGTGCTTTGTGGCACCATCTGGCGAATGACAAGGATACTCCTGCCCACAGGGCAGGGACTTTGCCAGTGAAATGTAACTGTAACAAAAGTACTGGACAATAATGCAATGCAGTGCACCAAAAATAAAGCACCGAAATATGATGATGATGATACTCTGCAAACAAACGGTGGCAGTGTTTGGGCAAGCATCAAGTTAATGATAAACAGTTTTCCCACGCAATGCCCGTTTTCCCCGCAATCCTCGGTAGTCGGACTCTTCACTGACAGTTCCCAAACTCAATAACACTTCTTCCAGAAAAATGGCCTCCCCATGCAAATACAAGAACAAGAGTACAGAGTAGCACGGAGGCAGATATGGATGATGACAGTGACAGAGCTGTGCACAGTCAGCTCAAGAACTAATTAACGCAACGGATCTAGTGTCTAAACACAGTACCTCAATATCAGCTGCTTCCGTCTTTTCAGACTCCATTTTGTATTTCTCCAGATACCTGGCTTGAATCTGTGCTTTGATCAGCGGGTCACCAGCCTAAACGACGCAGAATCAGCAGCAAACTCACACGCATTTACACCGTGTTCGGAAAAAAACATCCCAAACATTATCGATTGTCACTTGAAGAAAGGATATCCAATTTTAATAGTCTTTTGCACGATTATTTCTCGCACAACTGGCCAACAAATGATCGTTCAATATTTCACCTCACCCAGTGTCTGCTTCTGCACTACCTGGGAAAAACAAAACCAACGAAACACGAGTTGAAATGAACAGAAATGTGCCAAAAAGCATCCCCAACATTATCAATTGTGACTTTTACAAAGATCGACAGATTTTAATAATTTTGGTGCAAACATTTTTGACACAACTTGGCATTAAATGATCATTCTAGTTCCCACATCACCAAATGTGTGCTTCTGCTATAACTGGAAAAACCCTAACAGGTGAAATAGGATAGAATGCAATATTTTGTTAGTTTTGTTTCCCCAGGTAGTGCAGAAACAAACAATAGGGGCGATGGAAAATTGGACAGTTATTTGATCGACAGTATTGTCAAAAATATTAGTGTCAAAAATTATTAAAATCTGATAATCCTTCTTTAAGTTAGAACTGAAAATGTCTGGGATGTTTTTTCCAGACACGGTATACAAAAACAGACTAACCTCACTCTACAGTACTCTCCTGAAGATCCAAGTGTTCAAATTTAAAAATTCATTGAAAATCACATGCAAAATTACTGGAAGCTGCAAAAATATGGCATGATGTACTCCCACTTTTTCACAAGCAGCCAAAAGCTGCTGACATGTCTCCAATAAAGCCTCTAAAATGCCACATTTTATGCTCTTCTTAGTAACACCTACACTAAGTCACAAGAAATCATCCGTTCTTACTATTTCTCACAAAGTAACACGTGATTTTAACTGCTAATTTAATATCAATTATTTGTACCAAAATTTGTTGATATTGAATCAGAATTGTTGGAGTTACTTAAAATGTATCAGGAGTCTGGTTATTTTTGGGACACTGTATATTAAAGATTCAGTAAAAACGAGTCAGGGTAAAAGAAAAGCCAACAACTGGATGCACCAGATAATTTGTCGGTCTGACCATGACATTTTTTTTTCACTGAACTGTAAAATCGATCAGTTGAGACTGTGTTCTGACCTTGGTGACAAGTGTGGGTCGACATTGACGTCTAGTAAACGGATCAGCTTTAGCATTCTTCATCTCCGCCACCTCTCGTTTGCTTGCCTCTACAGCATACTCCAGATTACGCAGACGATTCCTCTGGTTGATGGCGCTGCATGGTTCACAATGACACAAGCACACCAGAAACTAAACGCAACATATGACACTGACTGATGGATGTCTATGCAAAAAAGTGGAAATACAGCCACTAAAAAGTATGGCACGTGCCAAGACAATTGCACATGAGACAGTTCTCAACGATATCTGCAGACATTAACCACATGAACAATTACTATTTTCACAGCTGCCTGGATGAAATTTAAGTTATTATGCATCTTTACAGTATCTTTAAATTCTGCGGATAAATTAAATCTGTAACAAGAAGAAATTTGTATCATGGAATTACAACAAATACGCATCATTACAAGGCTGCCATTAAGCACCATGTGGAAAAGACAGTTACTACACACTCAGAAAACCAGCCACAAATAATGAACAATAACACCAGTAGTAGTAACAATAAGACTGGCAATACTAGTCTAACTTTTACGCACATCCGGCATCACTGAGGACTTATTGGAAACTGTTGGCCAATTTGGTTTATAACCAGTGGTCAACATTCCTGCATTTCCCCGATGACTATAAAATCGCAGACATTTCCAAGTCTCCTTGACAAGCAATGTAAACATTAAACATACAACTGCCAGTGTTGAGATTTTATGCCAGGACTTGACAAGTCTGTAGTTCATATCACACTGAGGTTAAAGGCTAAAGGTATTATACACAGTATTTCATAAAAAGGGACCCCTTTTTGTTTTTCTCATAATTCACTCAAATGATGATCAATTTACACAAAATTTTCACCAGTTATAGCTGAAAAAATACTAATTCAAAATATTGCAACAAAATATGGCAGTTGATTAAATATTCTTTGTTGGTCGTGACGTAATGCTGACGTCATAATGTCTCACGGGTACAAGCTTGATAGTCTCAACTGGTGCTGTCAGTTGCTACCCAGCTTCGATGGTGAACTTAATCTGGTTCGCTAATGAAAAATATTTATTGTGTCAGCACTAAGCAACATGAGGACATGAAATCAAGTGTCTTGCGATCCAAAAATGCAACCATTTTGCAAGCTCAGTGTGCTAGTGCACTGTCTTGCTCGAATATGTAAAATTCCAACTATCCTCGCAGACACGTAAACACAATCGCTTTGCACGTTTTTGTGGCTGCAACTGTAAAACTTCAAAAATTTGTCATCAGCGAACCAAATTTTTCACCATCAAAGCAGGGTAGCGATAGACAGCACCAGCTGAGACTATCAAGCTTGTACCCATGACACATTATGACGTCAGCATTACGTCACGACTAGCAAAGAATATTCAATTAAATGCCATATTTTGTTGCAATATTTTGAATTAGTATTTCTTCAGCTACAACTAGTAAAAATTTTGTGTAATTGATCATCATTTGAGTCAATTATGAAAAAAACAAAAAGGGGTTGCTTTTTATGAAACACCGTGTACAGCTCTTTATAGGAAACCTATCACACAGCTACACAGCTCGAAGCGCCACCTGCCACATGGGATCACAGCTGCCACCAGACACAAATGAATGCGCCCTGCCTTAACCTAGCCAGATAGGCCAGTACTCGATTTACCTACCCCAGAGGGATGAAAGGCTGAGTTGACCTAGGTGGCTGGTTACGTACCAAGATGGTTTACCTGCCCGCAGACATTAATCCATCTAAATACTAACCTGGCCCACCGTAGAGCAACTTCGTTATTCGAACACATCACGTTACTGCTACGCCACGCCACCAACAATGCAATGCAGACCACCAACCTGATGACGCTGATGTTGTTGGTGCGTCGCTGATCAAGTTCTTTCGCTCGTTCCTCCAATTCATCCAATGCGCTCTGACACTCCTGTGACTTCTTAGCGTCATTCTCCAACGACGCCAACTCCTACAGAATTTTAGAAATGTTAAAGGTGGGAACACAACTCAAAGCGAAATAGTGTCACCTGTCATATGGGGTCACACAGTGTACCGCTACTCAACACAGCTGAACAATGAACGTGCCCTACCATAATCCCAACAGGGGCGGCACCAGGTTATCAGAGCTGCAGGGGCCCAGGTCGAGTGGTTGTCAATTCACCGCGACTACCCTCCACCCCATCTCCGTCCCTTCACCCATCCAAATAGCTCAGATTTGCGCAAATATTATGGGTCATTCTGTTAGAGGCTGGGGGCTCCGGATCTTCCACCCGCTGCCGCCCCTGAACCCCAAGACGATTTACTGCCAGCATACAAGTACTAACCAAACCCAGCACAACATCTTTGTTGATTGAGATATATAAACTAGATATAATGTGCTAAGTAACTCTGCATAAGGCTAAAGTGATAAAGACAGCACAATATTAGCTACTGTATGGAAACTGTAACGAATGGTTGCAATTATAATGACAATGCTGTCATAAAGAACATTAAAAAGGATAGGATCCGAAATGAAAGATCTACAAAGCTGGCTATGTCAAAATAATAAAATATGTGATCATAAAACCTTACAGACTTCAGAAGAAACAATACATGAGCCTAAAATAGCTAGAATATGCAGCAACAGATATTGTTATGAATGCACAAAGTTCAAATGATACGCACCAGTTGTTTCAGCAGCTGTGTCTTCCGCATTGCGTAGTTGTGTGGATTCTTCTTAAACCGTTGCTTCTCAGCCACAATCTAACACACACACATGGCCACACTCACAGTAATTAGATTTAAAAAACTTCAAAAGTCCAATTTTTTGTTTTTTACGTACCATATTTTATTTAATAATTTAACTGTGACTTCTGAGTTATGAGTCCACGACATGATTACTTCATCTTGCCATAATTTATAAAAAAAACTATGTGATTATGTGGCGAACAGGGTGTATAAGATGTTTTTCCTGTGTCGTAATAGTGTTATTCATAGTATAGTGTTCAATTTGACCCTAAACCAAAAAACCTTAATAACCTAAAAAACTTAAAACCTACAATTTTTTTGTAAAACTGGATTTTTTTCAGCCAGGGAGAAAATGCACCTCCACAAAACATTTCAACATAACTCAACCAAAAAAAAAACTAATACTCATTTTTCTTCATCATTAACAGCCAGCTATCAACATTCACAAGAAATTTCACAATGATTAGCTCGTTCCCTGCAGAAAAATTATTTCTACAAACAGATTATAAGATAACTATGGATTAAATAGCTGTACCATTTCTACGTCATCTTCGTTGAATATATAGTTGAGAGCTTGTTTGATATCCTTTGCCTTCTGCTCAACTCTGTATGTAGTCGGAAGAGATAAGCCTTGCAACATCATAGTCTCTTGCCACTTGGAAAACTCAGAGTCATTAAAGTCACTATTTGACACAAACTCAAGTCGGTAAACACGCTCTGCGTTGCCGTATCTGTCAACATATCAGCAGTAGGTTTTACATGCTATCACACCATTAACAGTTTATTTTTAGCAAATATTTTGCTATGTCTCACTAGTGATGCTAAACTGTTTCCAAAGCATTAAAACACACATACAGTAGCTGTAAGGTGTCTGGGTGAATACAACATAGAACTTGGATCAGCAAACTACAGACCATCACTTGAACTCGTGATGTGCATATCATTGCTCATTAACATCCTGAAGTCAAAATCAGTGATGCCTTTGCAATAGTGGCTGTTCTTCATTTGCTTAATTCAACAGTTAACTACATGTACATCAAAAATAATAATAACTGAGACATACATCATGATGCAACAAAACACTAAATCACGTGTGTTTAAACAAAACTTGTACAAATGCCTTCAGCTCTCATGTAAAACTGCCACACTCCAGCAACTATGAAAACTAAATGTTTTGATGCCAGCAAATATTACAATACTCAAATATATAACAGCCAAATGAGATAAAAAACAACTGACATTGTATGTTACAGGCACCAGTCAACACTCACCTAAGCTTAAGTCCTTTGTTTGTCCGCACAGAGCCTAACTGATACACTTTGGCAGTTTCAACAACATCAACTATTTCAGCAACCTGACAATGCAAACAACAGAAATGCTAATAACTTTGAGACACCGCCAATGTTGTTTTCATTGAATATACAGTTATCTTCATCCCATACAATGCAAATATTGCTACAGACACTGATCAATGTTCACAGTTGAACTGACATAAATAAACCACATTCTTTACCAAAGTTTATCCTCTAATGTTTTAATGATGTTGTTGGAAAAACCAAAAAAAATCTGACCTAAAAGTGAACCGCTCCAACATGTCCCAAATGTCCACTTGCGAGGGCTGACTGGAGTAACAAACTCTAAAGACTATTGGCCAGTTAAACAAACAAGCGCACTGTCACAAGTTCTGTGTAATAATATGAGAGCTACAGTTCAAAACTAAATGCTAAGCTGCTAGTGCTGATGCACATGTATAAAACCTAGTGACGACAAAAATCTATGCAAAGCATAAACATCTGCTCTAGTTCTGTCCAATGCAATGCATAGCACTGAACAGAGTATAAAATCACCTGAGCATGCATCCGTGCATGCATCCGTCCAATGTTTGAGGCTTCATATCTTCATAACGGTGCAAGATAGATGCATGGTCACAACAGTAAACCGCCGGTGACGAATTGAATGGTCACGTGACTGACGATGTTAATCATTTAGTTATATTAATAGTGAAATATGACAATAACATTACTGCTGTACAATTTGAAATTAAACCTTGTAATTTTTACCACTAGTCAATGCAGCTCACTGATTTTATTTATATGGACATATACTGTAAGCTATCGAAATGCATTAGACAGACTCCATGTTCATTTTAACACAATCTTGTTTTGCAATATTGCAGCTCATCTCCCCCCTCTACAAAATAACAAAAAGGCTTACGCATACCCGATAAACGGCTCTTCCTTCATGGCTGCCAATGCCAATCTTTACAAAGCAGCCGACAACTGTGTTCTTGAAGAAAGGCATAGAGCACCATCGTTCCAGTTTGTGCCGGGACAATCGTATCTGAGACAGTTCTTCTTTGGTTGATATCGGCTGAGATTGTCTCTGTACTCTCCATTCTCTTGTTTCTTCATCTTCTTCTGAGTCAGAACTTCGCGATGAAACAGATGAAGATGAAGAAGAGCTGCGACGAACAACAGCTTCGATGTGATTTTTACGCTCGCGGTCGTTGTTTATCTTGCCATTAGAGTCATTTCTGTCATCATCGTCATCGTCATCATCATCGTCATCAGAGTAAACATCTTCGGCTTTCAGTCGTTTCTTCTCCTGCTGTTGTCTTTCTTCCTCCGCTCGCTGCTGCTCTAACAGCTCCGCTACAAAAATGACAACTTCTTAAGTTAAAATGAAAACAAACTAACAAAACATTAATAAATATTTTCTTCATGGGCATAAGCAACAAAATGCTAGAAGTTACTTCAAATGTCAAAAAACAGGCTAAACAACCACATGGCTTGGCTGAAACATTTTTACGTTCAGAAACAAAAAAGACAAAATGTGGCACTACAAAACAAACACAGAAATGACAAGAATGTTAAGACTTTATGGTATGCAGTGCAATGTGCTACAACAGTAATGGCCTAACTGCTACAGAAGCATATCAGCATGACTTGAGCAATTCAAATTAACTAGCAAAGTATGCACCCCCAATAAACGGCCCTTCCTTCATGGCTGGCAATGCCAATCTTTACAAAGCAGCCCCCTCAAGCTGCCCGTGGGGGCAGATGGGAGTCAAGGTGTGAAGCACGTACCTAAGGCTTAAGAACTCAAATGCCGCGGTCAGGGTTCGCGACTGTGCAACAGGAAAGGCGCTAGAAGGGGTTGACAGACAGAGAGACTTTCCGCGCATTATAGTAAGATAAAAACTCCTCAGTGACAAAGTCCAACAACCTTTTTAATTCACCATAAATAAAACAATAACAATAATGTGTCGAATGTCAAATGTAAATTTATATAGCACATTATCGTTAAAAACCTCTAATGTGCTGAATATACTATCACTGCCTGCATTAACTACATAAGAATTACAACAAGAAAAGCCCAACTAATGCAAAGGAGAATGCATAACAGCAGTGCATGTTTGAAAGCCCAGTAAAATAAAATCTAAGTTCACCCATCGTAGCAACGATGTTTCTTTTACAGTCGCCAGAGGGCGTCAGACGACTGGCGGTTAATTATTAGAGCTGTCGAAGCGAGAATTTTTTTAATGCATTAACGCACTGCGCTAATTTTTTAAAGCATCAATAAATGCGTTATTAATGCACCCAGGCCCGTCGAGAGGAAGAGTAGGAAAAAAAGTTACCCCAAGCCCCGCGATTTTTGGAGCGCTTCCGCCTGTAGAATATAGAAAGTTAGAAAGCAAATAACAACACATTTTCAACAATAACTGATGTCATCGTTAGCACAGAAATCTATTAGCCTGTCATCTAAATAATATTTCTTTACAGTAATGATGGGAATGGCAACTACAGTTTGGTTACTTGAATTCATTTGACTGTCAAATAACCACAGTTTAACAAACTATTAGAACTTTTGCTTCACAGAATTATGTAAATTAAATAAATTTACGCATGGGCATTAATTTTTTAATACACTAACACGTTAATTAACACATTAATTTGACAGCTCTACTAATTATCTATGGTGTTTTACTTGTATTCGGGAGGCCGTGACCTGTCTTGCTCTGTGTCATTTAGCGCCCTCGCTCGGGGTGACCCCTTTCGAATTTATGGAAAAGCTTTACAGATCCTGAAACTAGAGTCTTCCAGGCAGCCAACGGTGAAGATTTGGTGAACCTAGCTTGGATCGTTTTTGACTGATCCACCCATGTGATGAACAGACAGACGGACAGACAGAATTGCAATGGCTAAGACACGCTACAGCAGTAGCTGCTGTTGCGTATATAAACATATATTCCACACAAAACTTACAGCAGATGATGAAACAAGATGTTCTAATATTCAATCAGAAACTCGAAATTTACAAAATGGCATGGATGTTACAAGAAAAGCAAGTCCTTTACCTAGCTTCTTCTTCTCTTCTCTCCTCGCTTTCAAATCCTGCAATGCCGACATTTTCTTGGTATCCTTCTTGTCCTCCACAACTTTCCGCCGATCCTTACTCCTCTGGCTTACAGACAACGTCGAACTCCGGCCCACCTTATTATGCCGTTGATTCTCCTTTCGTTTTGCCTCGCGCAGTTTCTTCTCAATTTCAAACCTAAAAGCAACATTTTCATCACACTTTAGTTCCAGTTTGTTGCAGATGCAGCAAAAAACAAGTGCCCAGTGTTGTCTAATTTACCCACATTACACAGTAAACTTAAAGTAAGCTGCAAACAGTACATTTTCGGTTATTTTTTCATGTAAGACTACCTTACAGCCGATACAGCAACCAACCAACCAGTAGCATCATTATTACACCATTTAATACAGCAAAATTTAACATCACAATTAAAAAATTAATAAATTAGCAAATGTGTGCGTATTTACCGCGTTCTCATGAGTTCACGTTTCTCGATGCGATTGAAAAGTTCCTGCTCGCGCTCCTTCTCCGTCATCTGTTCCAGGCGCTTGCGGTCCTCATCATCACCAATCAGATTCTCATCCAGACCATCATCAAACTCCTCCGCAGCTGAATGAACGTTGTTGTCACTCACCTTGTCAGACTCCGAGTCGGACACCTCACCTGACGTGCATGGCAAACAGCAACAAAAAACAGTTCTTCAACAACCAGTGCTGTAAATCAACCAAAACACACTAACATAGCATCATATGTTGTGAACAAATCAGGGACACAAAAAGTTTAAACTACACAGTGTTTCATAAAAAGGCACCCTTTTTGTTTCTTTTATAACACACTCGAATGGTGATCAGCTTGCATAAAATTTTTACCAGATGTAGCTAAAGAAATATTAATTCGAAATATTTCAACAAAATGTGACCATTGGTTAAATATTCTTTGCTAGTCATGATGTAATGCTGACGTCATAATGTGTCGTGAGTACAAACTGCTTTTCGCAGCTGGTTCTGTCAGTCGTTACCCTGCTTCGATGGCAAACTTTATCTTGTTCACTGATGAAAAACGTTTATTGTATCAGCACTAAGCAACACGGGGGGCATAAAATCAGGCGTCTTGCAATCCAAAAACTCGACCATTTCAATAGCGATGCATGCTACTGCACTGTCGAGCTGGAAGGTGTAAAAGTTACGCTATCCACACAAGGGTGTGAAAGTGATCGTTTTGGGCATTTTTTGTGGGTACAATGGTAAAACTTCAACAGTTTGTTAGCAGTGAACCAGATAAAGTTCGCCATCGACGCAGAGCAGCTATTCAGCAACTCTGTCAGCACCAGTTGTGACAAGCCAGTTTGTACTTGTGGCACACTATAACGTCAGCATTACATTACAACTAGCAAAGAGTATTTAACTAAAAGCCACATCTTGTCCAAATATTTTGAATTAGTATTTCTTTAGCTACATCTGATAAAAATTTCGTGTAAATTGATCATCATTTCACAAAATTACGAAAGAAAGAAAAAGGGTGCTTTTTTATGAAACACCGTGCATGTTAAACAATGTAGCATAACATCCAATGCTACTTAGGTCATACTAGTCTCTAAATAAGTGTTATCCTATGTGAAAAAACTCTAGAAAACATAGGCTAGTTAAGTAAAAGCTGATTGTCTGTGTGACATGATTTAGACAACAACAGACAATGCTGGAATTTACTACCAGCAACAAACACAGTAAACACATATGTCAAACATGAATATTTGCCTTCCTCAGGTTCTGACAGCCTGTCTGGGTCCGCATCACTATCAGCCGAATGAACCCTTGAACGCTTTGTTGTTCTCTTAGCTGTCAAAACTTTCTTCTTTCTCTTTGCTGTCTTACTTGAGGCCCACTAAATACACATTCACACCACATCCACCAAATACATGTCTCACTCATATTTTACTATAACATTAGTTAAATTCCTGCAAAAAAATGCAGAGGTTACAGGAAGTCTGAACTTTGACTCGTCATCACATTCGTCAGTCATCCAACTAGAACAGAGCCTAGCTATGCTGAAGAATATAAGCAGAGATAAAAGACAATTCACAGTACATTAAAATGTGTAAAATGACCAGCACAGATCTGTAACAACGCAAGCTATCCAAACGATCACTGAGAAAAACAAGAAGAATACCTCATGATCACTGCCAGAAGAGGACTCGGAATCACTTGCTGCAACTGCAGGCTGTGACGGCCTCTTTCCTGCATTCTTCTTGTGTGCCAACAGCTTCAATTCCTGCAACGTTTACCACACTCAAATCACAACCCAATCATATCTTTTGATTCCTGGTTAAACTACAGAGTACTTCTCCTCTAATTCACCCGCACCCGAATTATCATCGTCAATGCTAATGCTAACGCTAACCATAACCCTAAACCTGACCCTATCCCAACCCTATCCTTAACCTTAAACCTAGCGGTTAATTTGGGTGCATATGAATTAATAATGAAGCAGCATCTTCCATCTAAAAGTGACTTAAGCCATACAATATCACATAATATAAAAATCAAATCATTCTCGTGGTTATTGGCTAACTACCCTAATAACTCATAACCAATGTTGTCTGTGATTTATTATAGCTAAACAAAACTGATTTTGCACATTAACTTTCTGCTTTTATTGTTTGGCATGAAATGCAGTCAGCATGCTAATAAGCCATTCATAAGCTACTCACTCAGTAACTCAGTGAGTGAGTGAGTAGGGTTTAACATCCCACCCGACACAGTATAGGTCATTTCGGGGACGGCCTTTTCAGGCAGAATGCACACAAACACAATAATAGAACGGTAAGTTTAAACTTCACAATAAACAGAAAGTTTAACCTTTACAGAAACACAAAACACACTCAGTGACTCAGTCACTCTAAATAACTTAAAATTAAGGCATGAAAATTGTGTTAAATTTATGTATCAGTTAATCCAGTTAATTAATCAATCAAAAAATGGGCACTCCTCCGAATACCGGTTCCAAACTATCCCTACTCTTAAGCCCAATTCCAATATCATATCCTTAACCCTAACACTAAACCTAGTGTTTTCCACTTAAAAATGCTACAAAAATATACTCTAAACAATTATAATTAACAGTAACGATAGGTATAACTCGAGTCCGGTATTCGAAAAAAAGTCAAAAAATGTACAGCGCCTCCTACACAGTCCAGAACGACAACGCTTAACAATTATAAACAGTTAAACCAAAACAATATAAAAAATCCAAATTAAAATGTTTTAAAAAGTTTAAATGTTTTAAAATGCTAAAAAAGTAAAATATGTAGCCGTGATGCGAATTGAATAAATGTCAGCATATAATGGGAAGGTGTACTTTGCTGAATGTGAATTGCAGAATGCAGAAATTTGAACAGGTGTATTATGCGGAATTTCACATGCGGAACATTCCGCAAATTACATCTTCATTTTTTTTTGTATTCCGCAAAATTCAAATAACATCAAATAATTAACTTCACATAGGCTTAGACTTACATTTGAATCTCAAATCAACATTGACACATCACAAACCGTGCGATCATGCAGTCAGCAAAGTAATTACATATTGACCTATTCAACTTGACTCTTAAAACGCCTTGAAGTACGTTAACTCACGAGCGTAAGCCGACACATCACACATTGACGGCCGAGATGTCTGCTCAGGTACTGTTAGGCCTAATTAAGAAAGTCTTGCATTGTATCGCACAATCAAAGACAACTGCCACAGCCGTGAATAGTTCGCGGATAGTTAGGCCTATACATGAGCAGACAGAGACACTATATTAATTCTACACCTAAGTCCGTTCTCGGTTTTTAGACGCCCGCGTGTCTGATGAACATAATGTTTGATGTTACGCTGCGTTATATTAACAAATGTTTATGACTGCCATGACAGTCCAGTGCGATGTTTACGCTAATACGTTGACTTTGTGCGAAGTTCACGTTGAAGTTGTTAAAAAGTCTGTCTTACTGTTCCAGAAAGTTAGTGTGTCCGGAACTCGAACAAAACCTCTAACGACAAAGATTCATGAAATGTGCAATAAGATATGATTACTGCAAGATTTACGAGTAAGTGACCATGCGATTTCGCCCCTTTCGCTGACTTGGCCCGCGGCCTACGTGACCACTATTCGGTGGTTGTAGATACGGTAAAATTGAACAATAGGTGCGTTGCTGGAAGTCATTAGCTGAATAAGCAGCAGAATGATGATGGAACAAGTTCAAGAACAAGCGCCACACATAAAAATCTTCACTGTCCCGCAGTTAAATTCTTCATAATAGTGTTTTTTTTCTAACATTTGCTCCAGTTTTTGAGTTGCAAAAACAGCGATTATTGCCAACGGACCTATTTTTCAATTTAACCGTAGATACTGGCTAAGTCTTGACGGCACCAAAGTGCTGATGGCCAGAGTAAAGTCTTGACGGTACCGTAGCCAGTGCCATAATGTACCACAATACATGTTACCATTACGCAACAGCGTGTTACCTCATCCAAGTCTTTTCCACTGTCACTGTCATCGCTGTCAGATTCAACTAACACTGAACTCTTCTTTTTCTTCGACATTGTAATTGAAATAGATTGCGTGTATGAAAAAAAAACAATTTTTTTCACAAACCAAAACAAAGCATAGACTATGTAATCACATATCTGCATCTGTTAGTTATTCTTCGTTATTTCATGAAATGTTTCTTGCCATCTGGAAACAGGTTCTTGGCCCATTTGGTCAGAGCGCTACAGCTATGCTGTAAGCGTCTATGTTACGGTTGTCGTCTGTCTGTCTGTCTGTCTGTCCGTCACGGATGTATTGTGGCTAAGCGTTAGGTCGTAAGAAATTTTTTTAAACGAATACAGTGTAATTAGCTTTGTGTCGACTGTCGAGCAGGGAATAGATACAAGTGTCGAGGCAATCTGCGAACAAAATTTGGAGGATGCTATACAAGAGAAACATTTTCATACTGTATTTGAGTTGAATCAAGGTTCAGAAAAATGTGCTTTTTTCAATGGAAAACTAGCCATGTCTCGGAAACGACGAGAGATAGGCCAAGGTTACTATTTAAAAATGGCATACTTTCTTTCAGATGAGATGAAAATATTTTGAATGACCTTGAAGGTCGGTATGCACTATGGTTGCTAAACGGTGCGAGATAGAACTAGATTGCAACTGATCGCTAATAAAGACCAAGTGTTGCAAACTGCCAGTGAATATTTCAAATAACCCAATGTAATTTGTATCTATTTTGGTAAGTAACTAATTCTAATAAGTTACTGTCTTTTTGAAACTAATGGTCCAACTAAAAATGTAGTTTAGCTAGCAACTTTGCCCATCACTGGTGAAAATTTTCGGAGGATCACGAGTGCTGAAGAAAAATGCTATGCTCCAATAAAATTCTACTTGTTTCAAAATGTTCACTTGACTCCATTTTCTGTCCACTCAACTAGTAACCAGAGTGTATCATCATGTTGAGGCCCACAGCAGCAGAATAAGTAAGATAAGTTTATTGTAAACTGAGATTGCAAGCACATGCCAAATTATTAAATCTAAATTTAACTATCGTTATCAGTTGATCATAATTTAATTGTTTCCACGATCATATGACACCGACGAACATGCATAGAGCGAGACGTAACTAGCGTATGCACAACTAACAAGTCTTAAAGCCATTATCAGCAGTTTGCATAGTGATTCAAACAAAATCTACCAATTCTCGTAACACACAACCAACGAACGATACGACAGAATCTGAACACATAAGAACAGATAGAAAGCATTGTTGGTCCTCACAGTAGGAATTAAGCTGGTCCACATAGTGGGAATTGACGCAAGTTAGTGAAGAAAATATACATCAACAAAATGCTGCATTACGCTTCCAGTATCAACATGATTTCAACAGGATTCTATAAGGAAGTGCTAGGAACATTAACAGCAGGTGCGAGATGCTAGAAACAGAAGCCTACATTCTTACTAAGCAGGAAAAAACACTGCACAAACTGTAATTAAATCTTTCAAGCCCAACTGAGACTAACTAAATTCAGCCAAATACAACGAGCCAACATTGACAAAAAACATCATTTTACATACTAAATGGCCTGAAGCAATATCTTATTATGATAACAATTTTTCCATCACATGTATGCTTACATTTATACAAATAAGTAAAACAGGAAATCTAAGTCTCTGCACACAATGCTGGGCTTGAAATAGTTAACACAACAATCACCAGATAACTACAATAACCTTTCACTGCAAAAATTCATACTCATAATTCAGCTACGAACCACGGTAGTATTATGCCAAACCACACAAAAACAAAACAAAACAATTCTTACAACAAGCAACAACATGATAGATTTTTGTGCCCATACAACCAAAGGTTCTGCGATGCTGTTAATACTTTCACCTCTATCTATATTGCTAGCAACTAGTAAAGTCTTTGGCAACAACAACAACATCCACCATCCTATGTGCCGGAAGATGTTCGTCCGTTCATTCGTTCGACGGTGTCTAAATGTTTACTCTTGGCAAGCCTTGACAGCATCATCGCGCTCCTGGATCAACTCTTTCATCGTCACATCCATCTTCTCCCGTGCGAAGTCGTTGATCGACAGACCCTGCACTATGCTGTACGTGTGGTCCGGCTTGATCGTCACCGGGAAACTATAGATCAGACCCTTCTCAATGCCGTATGAACCATCCGAAGGGACGCCCATCGACACCCAGTCTCCCTGCAACAAAGATTATTATTCTCGTGAAAAAATCAAAAGTAATAAGAAATTTTTCCCATTGGCATTACAGCCTTTCTGTCATGGCTGGCAGGTTTTCTGAGGTAGAAGAAACCGGTTTTTAGCTACCAAAAACCCAACCCTGCATCCAGTTCATTTGAGATTAGTCAGCTAAACAGTTTAAACAGTTGCTAGGTCCCCTACCACGGTCAAACTCAATCGCGCAATTTATTTAGATTCAACTTAAGACATCTAACCTCTGATATATAATATGTTGATTTGAGCTTCATAAATATACGAAATTAATTTGCAATTTCAAACGAAATGCAGCATTACATTACGTTAGGCGAAAAGGCTCATGATGTCACTTGGGGGATTGTTCCCCAAGTGACATCATGAGCCTAGCTTAGAAAGGGCATGAACATTAATGGCTTAGCCGGTAACGTCATCAGTCTAGGCTAGGCCATTAATAATCATGATGTTTATTGGCTAGCATGATGATGTAACCTGAGGCGTCCACACTCTACATGCCAATATGGCGACGCGGTGTTCTACGCGATTTTTGCATATCGTCAATTTTAAAGGTAAATTTCTCCGTGTTGACAAAATGCTGGGCGCTGATATTACTGTCAAAATTATCAGAACATTATGCAATTTTAGAAAAATGGATAAAATATATACATTAATTTTGGCATCTAGGGACCTTTAAGACCATGGGGCACTGACTACATGTGAAATCACAATTCCAAATCACCTAACTTACTTACTTACTGAATAATATGGCAAATTAAAAACAATGAAAAGACTGCAAACGTAAGTTTGAAAAAATTAAGAGCAGCACAACATGAATGCATTATTTTACTCATCACGAAAGCCAGTGTTTTTACTAAAAGAGAGAACTGTTAGTAGGAAATGAAATGATAATCGTCAGAGTAGTAACAGCAGACAGCAGCTAGTAAACGAGATGAGCCGTATCAACTGAGAACTACTGACACATTAGTGACATATTTGCTCCTGGTGATTTTATTCTTGTTGCATATGAAAACACAAGAAAATGGATGAACAGAGTTACTGACGTCCTTTGTTCCATGCCACCAGTCGCGGAGGTGGTCACAAGTTGCCTTCGCAGCAGACATGGCGCTAGATAGCTTGCGCGCTGCAATGACTGCCGCTCCTCTTTGCTGCACCGTCTGGACACACCACAAACACACTCGATGCATTCCAATGACAGTACATCAGATGAACATTACAAAAAGCCCAGTATCAGACTGTGGCCAACTCCTCCGTACAGATTTCACAACAGTGCACGCCAGTGCAAGTCACGTGCAACAAAAACTAGGCAAAAATCAGGCCCGATCAAATTTAGACACTGCCCCCTCCTAGTTTAAGAATCACAGCTTCCATTGTAAATGGTGCACGAGACGAACTTTGAAAACAGAAAAATTTCCAACTTTAAGGTCTCGTGACCTTGACCTTGTATCGGGTCACATGAAATACCATTACGCATTGTTCATCAACTTCTATGTATACAATAAGTCACAGTCTATGTTAACAACTAAAGAAGTGTTTTGATAGAATAATATGTCAGAAAACAACGCCGACCTTGATAAAGTCAGTCTTCAGCCACTGATCATCCTTCACAGCATCATAAACCTTCTCAACATTCCCGCCAACTGTCACCGTGGCATGGGTCACATCCGGGAACTGAGTTGATGAATGATTGCCCCAAATGATCACATTGCGAACAGCCTGGGAGGAGACGCCGACACGGCCACCAATCTACCGCACGCCATGATGCAACATACAATGTAGCTTACTCCGTTACATTAGAGCCATGATCTAAGAGAAACGTCACAGCCTCACCAACAGAACAGCAGGTATGTCAAAAGCCACAGCAGGGCCCGAGGAAAACATTCTCGCAGGGCCAGTTTGAGAAAAGTTTTTTTTTGAATTTTGCTTTTTATAACAGTGCATTCTGGTGTACTTCATATTTTTGAGTGATGACGAGTCCCCCAAACATCACGGGGCCCAGGGAAAACTTCCCCCTTCTCAACGGGCTGCAGAACCGAGTTAGTTATTATAGTCTATGAAATAATTCAGCATGAAGTGGCGTCTTAAATTACCAAGTGTCATCTATCACATATGATCAGGAAGACCATTACAGGCAACAGATATGGCAAAAAGGAAACTACGATCTCAGACTAACACGAGAGTTGAGCATGTGATAGTCTGATGAATCAATACATATAATACTCATATGTATGAGAACCAAATCACAGATAAAAACACTGCATCTTGAAAGCTTACAAACGTCAACTGGCACATTGCTTTTGATAAACATTTAGACCCAGTAATTGCTGCACACAACAAGATACACTTGAATGCTGTTTATCATTACTATTATTACTGATATTATTAAACTGGCCAGCTAAAAAAAAACAAAGTGGCAATGGTGAAAGAGGAAAAATATGAAATATGTCTTTCAACTGACCTGTGACTGAGCACGGTTCTGATCGAGTCTTGTCAGACATGTGAAGTTCTCTGGTGGAATACTCTTAGCGTACATCTTAGCAACGTATGCGTTTGTGTTTGCCGGGTTTCCCACAACGACCACCTGCATCACAGGTTTCAACCATCACAGTTTTATTTCCGGATCACATTAATGTAACACCTAATTATCTATTAGAAATACAAATATTATTATTGTTGTTCATAATTATCACACACCAACAGACAGGCACACGGACATGAGCAGATACTCTGCTGCTAAACCTAATAATAATCAGCTAATAATATTAATTATTGGCCAGCTAATAATAATCAACTCAAGCTACAACGAAACCAGAAACACAACAGCCAAGTGACGACTTTATGCAGGAATCCCTGTGAACTCCTGAACACATTCACTCATTTAATGACTGGCAATATACTATTAATTTGTCCTTTTATAGTGACAAAGCAAGCAGTAGACGCCTTAACTGCTGATGAATGACTGTTCGTCGATTCAAGTTCTCCAAGCTTCTACTGCTGTCAAACGACGTCCATGAAATCTGTCGTAGTCAGCTGCAGTTGGCTGATGATTAACTCAACGTCAGGTCGCATGGTACACTTTATGTTGTCCCGGAATTACCCAGAAATTCACGGTTGTCAACAACACCTTCTGCCTTGTCAGGAAAAGGTTTTATTCGCATATGGTACGCTTGGCCGAAATGTCACAGATCGTTTCAAACAGCTCCTCAATGTTCAACGTAGTCTCTCTGCCAGTACGACCACACTCATGGCTTTCAGATATCAATACTAATTCTCACACAAGAAATCTTTTGCCTTCAAAATCAACGTTTACATGAGCTCATAACACGGCTCCTCACTTCTCTATCACTCATAACTCTTGCAACTCCTTGTAACTGATGGTCAAATTAGTGATGCACAGACTTTGCAGTTCTGCAAACATTTAATTCTGCCAATGTTCCAGCGTACTGGCTGATGCCAGGAAGCAAGCGTTACAGATGCCAAATATAATCTATTTACTACTATCCTATGCCACCCTGTCAATATAAGCTTTAAAATATAGTGGGCACATTTCACAACCTCACAGACTGTTAAGACCGCCACATAATACACAGATGCATAAATAGACAACAGTCAGTAAAATGACAAAAAGTAAGTACCATACTTTAACAGTCTTCTTGGCATGTTGATCCAACGCTTCTCCCTGCTGCTTGAAGATTCTGACGTTGGCCTTCAGCAGATCTTTCCTCTCCATACCCTCACGTCGTGGCATTGCACCCACTAGGATAGCAACGTCAATGTCCTTGAACGCTGCGTTAATGTCCGACGTCGGCGTCACGTCTGCACCAGCCGACAGAACAACTAGTCAACATGCTACAGTGAGAAAGAACACTGCATTCGCCAGTGCTATGACACTGCTGGCTCGCTGACTAAAAAGGCAGCAAGCAAAATGACATAAATGTACATCTTGCACAATTCTTGCACAAGAATCAAAAGCAAACAGGCTAACTAGTTTTACTGGAGGACTGCTGCTAAGTATTGTGCCAGCACTCACCAGCGTACATGTGAAAAGTACACAAGCACCAATCTCAAGGCAAAAGGAGTGAAACTGGCGATAGCCCGCATTAAAAAAAATACATTGCAGAAATGCAAGCCCATGACAATTCGCAACTGAAATAAAATTTCACCCCCTCTAAAAAGAAATTTAAATTAACATCCTCAAAAAAATATACATCTTCAGTGCAGAACTAAGAACAGAAATGACAGAAAAATTGCCACTAACTGTAAACTGACTGAACCTGTGCAATATACACTGTGTTCAAAAAAAACACCCATTCACGTTTTCTTTTATAACACGGTGGAAAATGTCCAGATTTTCACAAAATTTTCAGCGAATGTTTAAAAGGAAACAAGCACTCCAACCGTGAACAAATTAGATATTCTTTGCTACTGGTGATGTCATGCTGACATCATATTTCCGCATTTGTATATGGGTTTTAACATTGAAGATAGACATTGGTGAAATGTTAAAACAGACCAACTGGTCATTGTGCTAACTGAGCTCTAAAATACGCTAATTTCTTACACAATTTTCCATTTTAAACTCTTTTCGTGATTTATCTTTTTGGCTGAGTGCGAGATCCTCAACTTCGCTGATGTTGGCAAACTTATGTGCACTGCGTCACTGCACGGATGACCATAAAAAAGAAAAGTGTAAAATCCTTCCCGAGTCTTATGGCCCATAGAGCGGTGCTGATCTCCATTTCTTTAGCCCTCAGCCAGACACTAGTTTTTACACTGCGAGACCACAGATACAGAGCTAGTGCATCGTGTGGTGTGACTGTTTACGTCCAAGCTTTCGCTGGTAATCATTGCACTTATCCATGGAAGGATGGCCAGGCTGAGTTGACCTGGGTGGCTGGTTACATACCAGATGGACCATCACCCATCCCAGTACTAACAGGGCCTGGTGTTGTTTAACTTCATTGATGCAATCAATGACGCTACCAACTGAGCCAAACCACCACCTTGGATGACCACTTGCCCGCTATCAGTCGAACGGCTTGATACTGCTGGACATGTCAATTTTTTCATTTAAAAATTTTATTCCATCAATATTCAATTGTCTGTGTATTGTCTAGAAACATCTTGCACTAACTTGCTGCTCCATAATCCTTGCTGACTCGCAAACATTTTATCAAAGGTATGTTTTCAACGGCGAAACCCATAGTTTACAGACACGGAAATATGACGTCAGCATGAAGTCATTGGTAGCAAAGAATATTTAACTTTTATAGCGGTGAAATACAGTTTCCTCTTAAACATTTAAATTTTTTAGGGAAATATGAAAATTTTCCACAGAGATATAAAACAAAACCTGAGTGGGCATTTTTTTCTGAACACAAAGTGTATATAGCAGCTTGCTATATGGTCTGATATCGGCAAATTGTTGTACCTTTACACACGTATATCGACAAAAGCAGGATTCTCTAAACATGAGACTGGACTGTTTAAAACAAACCTCTCAAGAGTGGAAGTGCGCAGTCAGTAAGTTCCATGACAACTCCTTTCATAACGTTCACCATTGCCTCAATATCAAGCAGAACCAAGCTGATCGGCTGAACAATAGCACATGTACAACACACCGATTGCAAATGATCAATCAAATCCCTAACCATATTAATTAATGTACAAGCAACAATCCTATCTCCCAGACTTGGCCAAGCACTAGGACATTAGCTAAAGCACAAAAGATCATCTGCTGCCAGGTAACGTCTATCTCTAAAAACCTCCATCATTAAAGTTTTTATTGGATCCATCAAAAATATTGGTGCAGTTTTTTGTTCATTTTCAAAGTTTTACTAAAACAAAATTGTTTTAACCAGTCTCTTATGCTGCAGTTTAGTTCTCATGGGTACTATTCAGTTTGGCATAAGCTGTTGTGTAACAGATGTCTCATCCCTACTTTTACACCAGACTGCAACTAGAAGCAGTTACGCCAATGCAATTGTGTGTTTTATTAAGCCTAAGCCTAAGATTAAGCCTAAGCAGAAGTAACCGTAATCATATCGGTACTATTTTCATTTCTATGAACATGAACAATGAACAACAATAGGTATTTTTGGAACTCCAAAAGGCTGTAGTTGATCGCTTGCTATTCTGATTTTTGACATCTTGCTGCATTTCACAAATATTTGCAGGCAAAGTCAAAAGTTGTCCTAAATCATGCCAATTTTTAGACGTTTTTGGCCTCCAAATTTTAAGGGGGCAGTGGATCCAAAAGTTATACCCACGTTATCACCCCCAGTAAGAGGAACATCACATGGTAGTTTTGTGAGGCTACTTTCGTTAACTGCAAAGTTATATGCTAAATTTTGAGCCAATTTTGACCCCCTTTAAAAAATTTTAAGGGGGACCCCATCCCTTGAGGGTGCACTAGCATGACTTGGATCAGTCTCTAGCACGTGTAACAAGAAATTTGCACTAATGCTCACAATGGGTGTAAAAGCCTATAGCAGTTACTGTTCACAAACTGTCAGTTTATTTCCAGCCATTTCGTTGCAGTTCATTCTTGGAGTGTACGCCGCAGCCGAAGATCGCAAAAATCAATAAAACCCCTTATTTTGGAAGTTCAGGGTCTTTCAAAGTCATCGATGTTAATCCGACTGAAAAGCTCATCACTAGTCATGCTGATAGGCAGCATGCCCATGCCCATCTGCAACCATTTGCATGAAAGACTGGCCAACAATGGTAAAATAACTTTTATGGGGGTACCGCTCTTCGATGCCCTCATGCGCAGGTTTCCTTGAACGTAGAAAATCAAGACTTAGACCGTCAAGATCTATGTTTAATGCTGAAAATTTCATGTGCAGCTTCTCCATTTCAATCTCAATTGATGTCAGTGCAATTCGCTCTTTAAATGTGTCTCGCAGCCTGGAATCGCCAAAAAATCAATAAAAACCCCCATATTTTAGCGTTCAAGGTCACCTAAGGTCATTGAATTCAGTGGCAATTGAGAGCCAGTGTATGACTTCCTATTAGTGACTAACACTAACCTAAGCCCTATCTTGCACCATTATTGAGATACAGTGACTTATTGGCTGAAAATCGCAAATTTTTCCCACCCACCTCTCATTTAGCGCCTTTGTTTGGAGTAACCCCCATCAAATTTATGGAAAAGCTTTACACTTCCTGCAACTAGTCTTCCAGGCAGCCGAGGGTAAGATTTGGTGATCCTAGCTTGCACCATTTTTGACTGACAGATGCACGGAAGGATAGAATTGCGATGGCTAAGATGCACTGAATGCAGTAGCTGCTTTCGCGCGTAAAAATTTTGGGGCACAGCACCCTTTAAGGGCCGAAATATGGTCTTCCAAAAGTCGATTTGGGTGAGTATGATTTGGCCTCAAGACCATCATAGATAGTGGACCAAAGTTCAACAAACTTTTTTCGCCGAACGTGGAAGGAATCATAGTAGATCAAATACTTGTCCAATTTTGAATATCTTTATCCGTTCCGGAGATATTCGCTACCAAACCCTAAATTTTGGGGGGGAAGGCCCCAAAAATTTTGGACCGGCATTATAGAATTCGGCCTGTTACTGATCATAACGCTAAATTACACACTGATCGGCCAACAGAGCTCGGAGATCTCACACTAAAAAGAAAAAAAACATCTGCGGTAAAACGTTACGTCCTCTGTGAAAACTAACATTTCCAGGCGAACTAAAAAGCACACCTGATTAATTCCAAAGACATCTCCCTTGGCTACTGAATAGAGCAGTGAATAAGCAATCTGCCCAGCGGCTCCAGTGACCAATACTTTCAGTGGCTCTGCCTGCAACAGCACAGCCAACAACCAAAACAGTCATCCATAGCACAATCCATGGCCAAAGCTAGGATGAACAGACTGAAACTCAAATTCATAAACATCAGAGTTTGGAAGCTACTGTAGTTACAAACAGATTGCAGAAGATGACAGCATCAAACAAAGGCACAGTGGGTTAATAAATTAGCCCCACATCAGACCGCAATAAACTCCTCCATACCAGTTTTACAATGCTGCGTAAAAGTGAAGTTTAAGATAATGTCACCAAAAATACGCCAAAATGCTCAACTTTGATATTGTCCTCTAGTTTAGGCTTCAATAGACATTTGTCAGCTCTGATCACAGGTGGAGTAGACAAGACTTTGAAAAAGGAAAAATTTCTAACTATGAAGGTCTAATGACCATGACCTTGACCTTGACCTTGAATCTGGTCACATGGCATACATCATGTTGCATTTAACCTCTACATACATGCCAAATTTCATTCAAATTGCACGTTCCACAAAATCTTTTTGTGAATGCATAGACAGATATACAAACAACAGACCATCTTCGTGAGGAAAAATCAACTGTGACTAAAAATGGCCAGACAAAAAGTTGCAATTTTCCAAGAGACAGATGCAAATTTCTGACAAAGGATATATGTAATTGTAATTTTTCCAAGGGCTATATTCCCCAAATGGGGAACTTAAAAAAGACCAAAATACACAATTTTTATTCTACAAAATTTTGGAAAATAACATTAAATGTCAGGCAAAAAAGGGGAGTGCAGTTGCTCCCAGTGCCTCCAACAATGACTTGAAAAACTTGAGAAAAAGAAAATCATGCACGACATTACTCAACTCTAGAGGTTTGTGCATTATCAAAAAAGAAGAAAAGACTCAATTTAGCATCGCTAACAGCCATATGAAACATGGATGAAATACCCACGTGCATGCAAAAGCGCACCAAAAAAGGAATTTGTTCGCCAAAAATTTTGGCCTATGTGCCAAAAAGGTTTACAGTCATTCCTCTTTGCAAAATTTAGACCAAATGGCAAAGAAAACTTGACAAGACTGCAACAGAAATGAAAAACATCATCGACCACGTTGGTGGTCCATGCACGTCAACGTGACACGACACCCGGGTGACAATTTATGACGAATTACGCTACAAAAAGATATCGTCAAACTCCAAAATCGTTACTGTCTCGAAGCGTATCTAGTAAAATAGCTGTACCGCTGCCGACATACCATTTCTGCTTGATATCACACGCTTCTGAACGCACAGATTGAAGGCAACTTCCAACTCGACCTCACACGTACACGCCTCCCAAGCAGCAGTGAAAGGTGACCTTGACACTAGTTCCGGCTTTGTACATCCGCCGGCTTTCAGGAATAATACTGAAGTAAATAATTAAAATACAAATTTTTTAGTTTCGACAAAATACAGAAAAAAACGATGAACGATAAAATAAAATAATTTTGCTACAAAAACATTGTAAAATAGCTTATACATTGCAGTTACAGTCATTTTTTTGAACATAGATATATTTGACTTACGAGACTATATGTGAAATATTTTATGATTTTGATTATAATAAATAAATAAATACACACATACATAAATAATATATAAATAACGTTTAGCGATTGCTAAGCTAGTGCCAGCCTACGAATTCGTTCCTACAGTCATAATCGCAGCAAATTCATTACCAGTAGTCAGTTTTAGTTTAGAATTCAAGAACAAACAAAACAAAGTTAATTAAGACAAAATCAAATCAGGGATTTAAGCGAAACTCGGGAGCAGTGTCAGAAATTCACAACGTAAAAAGAAGACGTCGTCGTCCTTTTTCACATCAAAGTTCAAACAGCGGTCAATTACCGACAATTACACTACAGCAACTGTTTACAGTAACAGTACCGATCGATAGTTTGGTTAATTACATCAGATCAAAAATAATAATATCTTAACGCATAATGACAAAATAAACAACAACTTTACGCGTGACGTAGTTCTACGTAATGTTGATGACGTCAAATATCTGCGTGCGTCGCAAAGTATAATAAATAAGCAAGTAAAGCAACTTGGCGTCGCTCTCTAGTCTACTGTTTATTTTTAATTTTTGTTTGTTGGTTCTAATTATGCTGTTTTCGTAATAATGACAAACATTTTTAATTTTTAGATTTAGTATGAATTAGTCACGAATTCTACATTGTCCGAATCGCACTACCGCGGCGGCAGTGCATCTTGTAGTTGAAATTTACTTATTTATTAGATTTGTTTATCTATTTATAGACGAATGTTTATCGATGACGTCATTTTGTGTACATCTAGCATCTGTCAGTTTTTAATGTTTTTCATCGTCATTTGTCGTGTAAATTGAAGTTGCTTAGCTTGTCTTTTGCGTGATATTTTTTCGCTTTATACTATTCTTACCGTGCGTTATTCAGTGGATATTAATAACTAAACTCTGAAGTGTGAACTACTCAGCCCATGACTCAGCCCGTCTGATTCAGACACGGTGTTGGTAATCCAAGATTTTATTTCTGCGTCAAAGATTATATGCTTGCCGTGAAAATGCACAATGACGTCATTTTGTGTACAACTGGCATATGTCATTATTCGTGATTTAACGTGATTCAGCGTAAAACTTTCTGAAGAGAAAGCCAGTCAGCCTGAGAATAAAAGATAGCATAACTTGAATTGTTTAACTTGCTTGTAGTAACCTTGCTTTATACTATTCTCAGCGTGTGTTATTTAGTGGACAGTAACAAGTAGACTGTGGAGTAGACTAATCAGACAAGGTGTTGGTTATGTGAGATTTCAGTTTTATTTCAGTGTCGATATCACATCAGATAGCAGTAATCGACCACTCATTTGACAGTGAATTTTCTAAAATTTTATTATTGAATGTATATATATATATATTTGTAGTGAAAATGTGTATGGAAATGTATCAATTAAAGTGGTGGAAATTCATGACTAATCACACAATTAATCACAGCAAATAAATAAATAATTGCAAATCATTGAAACTTGAGTTCATTCTTTCACCACAGTTGCTGCAGGTCTCACATAAAGTCTTTGGTGGTTCATAACTAACTAACTAACTAAATATCTGTAACTAATGTGGATTCTGGCTCTACAAAATGCATAGAATTGATGCTAGTTTACAGCATTAGCTTCACGGGTATAGTGAAACATTTTATTAGGCAAGGTGGGAAGTTTGACAAAGTTTTGTTGCAAATTGTCTGCTATGGGTACAAGACTGTCAGTGAAAGAATTCTGCAAATTAGTAAATATCTGGTTATGGACAGTAGTTTTTTTAATGTGCATTAGTTTAGTGCCATGTTCTTTTGCCTCATTGCACACTGTATACAATAGAGTATAGACATATTAGAAACATAAAAAACATGCTTTGACACATAAGCTCATAGTCGATGGTCAACTGTCAGTGAGTGACATGGTCAGTTACATTCAGCAATTGCGATTATTGCTTACATATATGACTGGTGAGCGTAATCCGATAGCAGTGTACTAAATAGCACCATCCTTCACTGTACAGTAACTTGTTTCTGTGCAAATTCACAGCAGATAATAATACATAATTTTATTTTGCATAAATTTTTATGATGGGTAACCAATTCATACTGTAGAGTGTAGCTCTCATGAAAGGGGAGATAGGGATAATTGACTACTTATTATCCGTGAATTTTCGCAGCAGATAATGCTTTGCTTGATAACATCGATAGCCCCCATCTATCAAAATTTGGAAAATGCTGTTGTCAGCGAATACACATTAATCCAAATTTTGTTGTTATTGAAGACGACAACAACAAATATCCTATTATCAGCGAGAGATAAGATCTTGTCTTATGGTGTGCCAAATGAACGTAGCATGTGCATGTTTTATCATGATTTTATAGTTGATAGATGAAGATCAACTTCACAGTAAGCTGACCAGTGTTATTTTGTAGAGAAAAATAGTTGTCATGCATAATTAAAACTTTTTTGCCATGATTTATGTAATTGTGTGATTCAGGTGGACATAATTCTGCTGGTGAACCTTCACAGTAAGCTGTTGCCATGGCGTCCGACATGACTGACGAAGATATGAGGAAAGAGCTACAGAACATTCAGCTGAAAATGAATGCAACCACTGATGAGGTAAGTCAGGCGCTGGGTTCATTTTTTATTCATTTCATGTAATTTTTTATTAAAGTAATAGTTTTGATGGGTAATTAAAGGCCAAGTCACACCATTTTACGTAACTGTTATAAAGTGCTAATTGGCTTTATCAAATATTGATTTCTCAATTATGACAGAACTGTTACGTCACTTACTACTTTAGCATCAATGTAGCGTTTGAGAGAATTTGATGCTAGCAGCGTCAATGGAGCACGGTTTGGGAGAAGGGACTTTACTTGCATTTTGAGATGTTGCTGTCATACCGGAAGTAGGCTGACTGTATGCTCTTTCTGTTGCACCAATCGCTGACAGCGTCCATCTTCCGGTTCTAAAATGCAAGCAAGCACGTGCTGAGCACACGCTACCTTGACGCTACAGCCACATGCTACTCTTAGATTCACATGCTGCAATACATGCTGTAAACAAAGCGTTGTTGGTGATGTCGTTATTCGGTTGGCACAACATATTTTTATTAAAATTAATTCAAAGTGATGTTTTTATTTCAGTTAATCAGTCTATTAATAATTAGCGTTACATTGTAACACTTATTTATCCAATATGTTCTTTCGTGTGACTGGCCTTTGAAGCTTTTGCATTTGTAGTGGTGTAATTTGCTTGAAGATGATTCTGCTGCTGAACATTGCTCGATACCAGTACTCTGTTTTTTGCACTTTAGCGTGTGCACCAGATATCTCTTTTCTGTTATGTGACAAGCTTTGTCTATAAAAAATGTTTAAACTGTTTTTGCATGATTAGTATGGTAATTATCTCTCAGTATTTTTGTCTAATGTTCTGTCCAGTATGATGTGTTGCTGTTGCATAGAGTGTTGTAGTTTTTGATGACTAGTAACTTCAGGTTTGTGATAGGCTTTAGCTTACCTTACCTTACCTCCGGGGTGGACAGCCTGTTACACCTGCCCAGCGCTGAGGCCGTATCAGCTGAGCGCAATGCACATCCCCAATGTAACCACAAGGTTACAGGTAGCGGCTATAAAGCCATAGACAGCTGTGAAGCCGAAACAAGCACAAAAGCACTGGTAACGTGTAGCAGTCTGCTCTCACAGGTTTGGTCAGCTCTTAGTTAGCTCCTTACCTCCAGATTTTAGAAATCTTTCGGGTCATCGGTGCAAAGCCTTGCCACCACGGCAAGGTGGCTGACCACGGTGGGGTTGTGATAGGCTTACGGCAACAAAATTAGTAATCAAATGAGCACATTGAACAGTAAATTTATGATTATGTGTCGGCACTGGCTTCACGTCAGTCTTCTGAATGTCTTGAAAAGCCATTACAAAGTGCACTACAAACTCTACCAGTTAATTCATTGTCATAGACTTGAGATTTCTGTCAGTTTGCATTGTTTCTGCATTGGACATTTCAGTAATGACAGTTGCATATCTGGTCGGAGTCTAGCCTGTAAACAATACTGCTTAGTCTCAGTTACTCAATTAGTCAGTTAGTCAGTCATTTATTTGTTTCATTGAGTTATGAATATTCAGCTGATTTATAAACAAAGGTACTCGTGTTGATATATGGTATTTGGACTCCTAGTAGCTCGTGTAAGTGGGTGAAATGTTTGTTACAACATTGGTTGATGTGTGTGCATTATCTGGTACACCAGTGACATTTGTGTTAGTTGTATGGAGCCAGTGAGTCATTCACTGACTGTGCTGTTAGGGTACATGCTTTCACCATGACAATGCCCACAGCTGGTGCATGCTAATCAATAGGGTAGTGTTGATTTGTGGCACCTGTGCCAGCTAGCTTATCTATTGGCCTTCACCGCTGTGTGCCTGATTTGATAAGGGAAATAACTAAAATTGTAGCAACCATATTTAATTGATTCATAATTGCCAAATTGATCAGTTATTGCTGAGAATTTCAGATATAATCAGTGAATTAATTTGCTAGCATCACTCTTTGTATATTCTTTCATAATTGTTATATAATTAGCATAGAGCTATCTATTTAATATGCTATTAAACATGTTAATGTTTTAAGGGACCACTTGCAAATGAAAAAGTCAGTGTTTTACAGGCAAATACTTTGCAGTAGCTTGTTTTTTTTTCTCACAGCTATCTCATTGACTGTCTGGAGGATAACAGGGAAGATTATTAGAACTACCATTATGGTTAATTACATATACACACGTATAATGGAGTTCTTACAATTTTAGGTTTAGCTCGTTTTTTAGTCCGCCCGAAAACGATAGTTTTCGGAAGGACTTATGTTTTAGCCCAGATGTTTTCTTTTAAATTTTTTTGTCAACGCGAGATCTCCGAGATGCGTGGGCCGACCGGCTTGAAATTTTGCACGATGGTCAGTAATAGGCCCTATTTTATAATGCCGGTCCAAAATTTTGGGGGTCGCAC
>Ga0056128_1000573_pt1 | contig 34077 bp, 17 predicted proteins | sample WorMetLIZISLAND2_FD_71113 | JGI IMG/M metagenome (GOLD analysis project Ga0056128, IMG submission 71113) | Marine gutless worms symbiont microbial communities from Max Planck institute for Marine Microbiology, Germany - Olavius geniculatus... ...
AACCAAAGTTCATCAAACTTTTTTCGCCGAATGCGGAAGGAATCATGGTAGATCAGATACTTGTCAAATTTTGAATATCTGTATCCGTTCCGAAGATATCCACTGTTAAAGTTTGAAGTCGACCTAAATCAAGCTAAATTTTTCATGTTTTTGGCCTCTAAAAATTTTTAGGGGACAGCCGCATAAAAAAATTTTGAGCCGGCATTATAAAACTCAGCCTACTACTGATCGTCGTGCAATATTTCATGCCGATTGGCCGATGAAGCTTGAAGATCTCGCGTTGAAATGAAAAAAAATTTCTGAAAAAACATCTGCAGTAAAATCTGCTCCGAAAGTTATCGTTTCCGGGTGGACTAATGCATTTCTAATCAGTCAGCAGCAAACTTGCACAGTTAAGTCAGCTGTCAGCTTGACAAAAAGAGCAAATGTAAAAAGCAAAATTCCAGAATTTTTCAGAACCAACTACTGTGCAGCACTTGTGCTTTCTGACAAAAAACAGATAATTTTAACAAGCACTGTTTAATGGAACAATTAATCAACTGACAAAACTGGTGAAAATGGCTGATTTTGTTATCGTATGACACTGGCTTACTGCATTTTGAACATACTAATGGACTCGGAGAACTTTCACTTAGCAAACTTATTAAAAGCAGTTAACCTTGCTGAAATTCGAGGACTCGGACTAGGACTAGGAATAATATTTTTTCTACCGACTTTCCTAAAACCATAGACTTATTGCAAAAATAAAAATTTTAACTGCTAAATTCCATGACTTTTTGACCTTGCAGACGGAGCATGAACAGTAGACAAAACACAGGTCGACACAGCTAACCTGCAAGTAGTGTGTAAGTTGACAGAGTTCCTGTGAGCGAAAACCACTGGCGACATTACAAGATACACCAACAGAACTGCAGCACAAACACAACAATACCGTTTGCATGACTTCTGCCAATATAAAACATAACAACACATCTGAAACTCTGTTTGAAAAATTACATAATGTATAACAATAAAATTAACACAACCAGTACACCATGGTACCTGTAACTCAGTATATATCATAAACATTTGGAGCCCAAAAATTCACATTCAAAACTGTGCACAGCAGAAAAATACTTACTTTTTTACTCAGGTCACAGATTATAAGAGGCACAATATTTGCACCAATAAACTACCTTAAGAGAAAACCCAAATTCATGAGCAGGAAGACAACAATTTTTACGAACTATGATAAAGATGACAATCCGTAAATATTACGATATCATTTTCTATTTACCTGCTAACTACCTCGCGTCCATCGGGATGAAAAAGCTGAATAGTTGCAATAATGCAGCTGTGTGTCACTAACACAATCACATAACACACCAAATACATTTACACTCTAAAGCTGGCATATCAATACACTGAACAGGCACTAGTAATATTTGGTTCCTGCTTCCAGTGTGTCCATGCTCTTAAGAAAAAGCTCTCCCTTTCCTTTGACATTTTCCACCAAAAAAGCCCAAGTTCCAAATACAATCAAAAGTACAAAACAGCCTAGATGAGTATTAATGTGCTGCTGTTACCTGTAACATCATGTCCTTAAGTTAACATACTTAATAATCACCATAGTGTACACTGCATAGTGTGTACTGGGTACCGGTATGCATTGTTTTAGTTACGGACAGTCATGTGGATGCCCAGTGTTTATGAGCATTTGCTCTTCCAGCAGCACACCTTGAACAAATATTGTTGTGAATAATTATGTGCAATTACATTTGGCAAGTAAATAATGTTGTTGTTGCACTAAACAACCATACAAGAAATCGTATAACACCGTCATATTAACATCACCTGATCACAGATAGAATACAAGTACCTGAATACAAGTCAGCAGTTTTACAACACAACAGAAAACAATAAAGGCAAAGAAATCAAGGCATCTAGTGGTGTACGAGTAAGCACCCGACAAAGAAAATTTAGAAAAAAACAAAGTGTCAGTTGTAAATAGTAACCTTTCCGCGAGTTTTCCATGACGTCGACGCCAAACTGCACAGTGTCGTTGGAGAACAGTTCATAGGGTGCACTCTCTTCAGAACCCTTGCTGAGTCGATGACTGTTGACGAATGTTCCATTGCTGCTCTTTGTGTCCTGCAGGTAAAACTGCATTCCACACATAAAAACACATCAATAAATCAGTTATTAATCTTCTTATTCTTGTTCTTGATGGCAAACTCATATCAGAGTGTTGCCATACTGATAACCTGCCACCGAATGTCCTTTTCTCCAGATGGTGTAAACTCCGAAGTTCTGGGGCTGAACGTCCTCATCAACTGTTCTGAGCCAGGTTGTTCTTGGGCGTCCAGCCGGTCTCCTCCAGTCAGCTGGTGGTAGTCTACAAACTTACATTCACCATCCACAAAACAACTCTCCTCCACGAGACACACACCATGCCCTACCTTCATGCTGCATTCGCTCGCGATGGAAATAAACTGAACTGAACTGAACTCATTTAATGAAATCCACGAAATACATTTTAAATGAAATGAAATGCCAGTTCATTCGCTTTTTACAATCCGTGCAACCCAACTGAATCGAGTCTCAGTTCGGCTCGTTTCTGTCACCGTGTGCATGACTTCAGCCAACGTACATACAATTCCGTTAAACTGTTGCAAGTTTCTTCATAATTAAAAGTAGACAACACGTGTCATGAACAAGAGAAGACACTGGCATTTAGAAAGGTCTGACAGATAAACTGTCACTTCCAGCACAAGTGTCAGGCAGAATATCTGACTGGCAGTCCGTTAATCTGCAGTCAGTTTATTATTACTTGGGCTAATTCTGTGAAAACAAATGCACAGTGGCAGCGGTGTTAACTTTGATACTGGTAAGTGACTGAATGCTCAAGAGGAATCTAGTACCTGTCTCAAGTTAACCCCTTGACTGGGTGGTTACGGAAAATAGTCGTGAAACCTGCTGCTCCTGTTGCAGTCAGCCACTGTTTCTTTCTTTGAAAATTTTATCATAATGTAAACACACAAACATCTGCCGATCTACTTTCTCTCACTGTCGGTTGGTTCCAGTAACTCAGTGAGCGTCGTGCCACGCTTATGGTGACAGGCGCGTTCATAATGCAACGCTTTCACGACAGCCACGTCATATGCAGAAGCACAAACAACCACTTCTTGGCTGTAACAGCAGCACGCAGCTGCCAGTAGTTACTGGACACCATGCTGCATATCTGTGCAACAAATTATCTCCAAAGCAGCTCAGTGGTCTCCAAGCACCATACGCCAGCTGCTAACTGAAAGTGTGCACAAGAGAGAAGGGGGGGGGCTAATTGCTGCAAGAGAAAACAACTGGCCCTGGCAGGTGAATATTTAGACACGTAAAAAAGAGAAGGTATATTTTAGATGTACCGGTACATTTTTGTAGTGGTGTCACATTATCTGCGCTTAAAATTGCTAGATCTGATTCAAAGCACAGAATTCGTACTTAGTACTGTTATTTTTTTTATCTCACTTCTCAAAAAGCCCAAAAAACGCAAGCCCCCTAGATACGTCGGCGGCACTACGCACCATACATTGCAGTATAGCAACTATCGACCTGGCGCCTGGACTGGACTGGTCCGGCAGCATATCAGTGATAAACGGTCGAGTTAGTTGCTGGCCAGACCGACAGACATTCGGGCGACACAGTGACCGCCGCTTCAGTGTGCAACCACAATTCGTCATTCTCTGACACTCCACGGTCCGCCATTTGACCAGCCATAACCAGCCAAGTACTTCTAGGCAGCTGTATGCATAGTAAAAACCATGCACCGTAATGGCGTTCCCGTTTTGTAAAATTTTTTTTTACGCGCGAAAGCAGCTACTGCTTTAGTGCGTCTTAGCCATAGCAATTCTGTCCGTCCGTCCGTTGCACGGGTAGATCAGTCAAAAACGGTGCAAGCTAGGATCACCAAATTTTCACCATCAGCTGCCTGGAAGACTCTAGTTTCAGGATCCGTAAAGCCTTAACATTAATTCGAAAGGTGTCACCTTGAACAAAGGCGCTAAATGAGAAGGGGATTGGAAAAATTTGTGATTTTTAGCCAATAAATCGCCATATGTCAGAAACAGTGCGAGATAGGGCCTAGCCCTAGATTACTATTAATCAGCAATAGAATGGCACCGAAATCAATGACCTTGAATAACCTTGATCACCAAAAATAGGGAGTTTTTATAGATTTTTTGGCGATTTCGGGCTCCAAGACACATTTCAAAACCGAATTGTGCCGAAATCAATTGAGATAGACAAGGACAAGCTGCGTATTGAATTTTCAGCATTGAACGTAGATTTCGATCATCCAATCTCGATTTTCTAGGTTCAAGAAAACCTGCACACGAAAGCATCAATGAGCGGTACCTCCGTAAAAGTCGTTATTTTACCACTGTTGGCCAGTCTTTCGTGAAAACTGTTGCAGATCAGCAGGGGCACGCTGCCTATCACAACAAACATAGTGACGAGCATTTTAGTCGTATCAACATCCATGACTTTGAAAGACCCTGAACTTCCAAAATAATGGGTTTTATTGATTTGCGACGAAATGGCTGGAGATACACTGACAGTTTGCGAACAGGAACTGCTATATGCTTACGCGCGTCTCGTGAGAATTAGCTCAAATTTCTTGTTCTGGTGGACAATGGACAATAGAAATCGTCACGTCCAGCAGTATTCAAAATAGTTGATTACAATTTCATTTTGACTCGTTTCACTTCTACCCTAACGAAAACGAACAGTCTCCAGTGTTCTTATAAAACTGCTGGTTGTTTTTCTTTGATATCACTGTAATGAATAGGTCCTAAGCAATACTGCGCAAAAACCAGTGTTCTGAAGTCGCGTTGGAGAGAGTCAAATAATTGCAGGGCCCAGCATTGTAGCCAGTACCTCAACATGAGGGGGCCTATGGGGCACGTGAGGGGTCGGGTGCCTGAAAATAAAGTGCTTTGGTGCATTTTTGGTACTATTTTCAGTAACTGAGTAGGCTCTTAGGGGCACGAGTCCCAGTGCCATATGGCTACGCCAGTGGGAGGACGAAGTGGGGATGGGGACATAGTTCTGTGACCATCCAGCTCCCTACAGTCAACTCTAGCGACCGTTAGCATATCGGCCACAGGCCAGCGGCGTGGCACTTCACTAATTGGACAGCATGCATACAACATAAGCAGCTGGCGTGGTGTGCTTCCATATTGCACGGTCCGGCAGTAAGCAACAATACAACAATATTAACTCATAACGCCGTCGGCGCCGCTAATGTACGCATCAGCTAGCACGCGACTAATGCCCCAGCTGAGTTCTCTAGGCTTGGCAATTATTGTTATGTAGCCGCGCTACTGGTCTTGCACGTCCATCTATCTGTCTCGTATATACAGGCTTGCAGTGGATATGGATATCCATGGATATATCCATGTGTGGATTCAAGCCATCCTATGGATATATCCATGGATATTATGCTGGCACGCCTGCTAATTAAACTTAATACTTATGTGCTTTTTCTCTCTATAATATTTCTCTGTCTGTCGTTCTTACTCTTTATCGTCTCGTTTATTCAGGCTGTTGAGTCAAATGAATAATCAGTGACATCAGCACGTCAATATTTAGTTAGCCTAAGTTTATTTATGAGAGCTAAAACAGGAACATGTCGTAAGATAATCTTATGACATCTTAAATGAGTTGTGATAATTTTATGACATGTTTTACGACATGTCTTACAACAATGTTTGTGAATCGGGCTCCAGGAACAGATCTTAATCTTCAGTGGTTTAATACTGTTAGTTAAGCAACAAAGGGTCTATCCATTTGTGAGTTTTTAAAGTTTTTAGCAAATAGTAATAAAATTACAACTATTTTTTGCTTACTAACATATCTAATACCAGTAGGAAGTACAAACCAAGTGTCTTTTAAAAGCGTCTACTCCACCCTATACCTGTAGGCGTACCGCGTACATGAATGCAACCTGCATCTTGGAAAACAAGACTCCCAGCTGTGGCTGGTGTGAGCCGACCGTAACCTTCATCTGAATGACAGCGTTTGACTTCAGATTGCAGAAAGAAAGCGATTTTTCAGCATGACTACAGTCCCATACATGCTATGGTGACGCTGCTATATCGAACGCTAGAATCAACACGAGGATACGATACGGTAATTTGGCGCACTTGGGTGACGACTGTAAGCAGCAGCATTGCACTCAAAATTGTGGACAAACCGCTGCAAATAAAGACATGGTTACTTTTGACAGCCTATAAAAAGTCACCATCGCCCTCGCCATCGCCTCCCTTTAGGCATGCCGTTTAGCCATAATACATGCGTTACGGAAAGACAGACAGATGACATGTCGTACCCAAGGCTAGACGTAACGGTCAGCCAAAAACAGGGGCAATAAAATCTCGTAGATTTTCACAAAAGTTGGAAAATGCCTTATTAAGATCATATTGTAAACTTGTGTTTATTTTTTACCTTTATTCATTTTTAACAATTTCAAGAAGAAAATGCCTGCGTCGAGTTTTTTTCTTTGGGGGAGAGGGTAGTCCCTATTGCACTGCTGTATTTTGCAAAAATTTGGAGGCTACATGTATGCAGAAGAGTCGTCTGTGGATATGGATATATCCATGGATATCCACGGAAAATCTGTGGATATGGATATGAATGGGAAATTTCATATCCACAGCAAGCCTGCGACCTGCGTATATACGAGCTCCTAGCTCAAAAAAAGCCTACACAAAATTGGTATGAACGTTCCCCAGGAGTGCCAATTTTCAGTTCAAGCAGTGAAAAGTCAAGATGCATAGCTGTATAGGCGGACGGCCGCATGATATGTCAGCAATGGGCCGATATATTTTTTCTAGTCTAAAAACATTTAACTATAGAGTTAAGAATTACTGTCACCACTTAGAACTGAACTCAACAAGAAAACATGTCAATCGCAAACGTTTTAAAGTTATAGTGGCTAATTCGCTACAATCAAGGCCAATTTTTAACCCCCCTTTGAAAAAAAATTGTAAAGGGGCCCCCATCCCAGGTGGGGGTGCGCTAGTAAGACTTGGTCATTCTCTAGCGCGTGTAAAAATTTGGGGGCGCAGCACCCCTAGGGGCCAAAATATGGTCTTCCGAAAAATGTTCTTTGGGTGGGTACAATTCCACAGAGAGATCTCCAAGGTTACTGGACCAAACTTCACTGGACTTGTTTCGCCTAATCAGGGGGAGGAATCGTGGTAGACGGAATAAAAATCCGATTTTGAATATATTCATCCGTTTCGGAGATATTTGCCGCCGAACTTCGAAGTCGTCCAAAATCGGGCTAAATTTTGCATGTTTTTGGCCCTAAAATTTTTTGGGGAGGATCCCCCCCAAATTTTAGACCGGGATTATAAAACTGAACGCAGCTCTGAGCATCGTGCAAAATTTCTCGCCGATTGGTCGACGGAGCTCGGAGATTACGCGAGGAAAATAAAAGAAAATATATGCCACCAAAATATATGTATGTCCTCCCGAAAACTATCGTTTCCGGGTGAACTAATAATCTCACAAATTGACAGACCGTATGTTGCCCAAACAACAGTATTAAAGCGCCTGTTGCTGCTACAGTGCACATAAATTAATAAAGGCTAACAAAATAATGACGTGCTGATGTCACTGATTATTCATTTGACTCAATAACAAATAAACGAGAAAATAAAAGTAAGAACGACAGACAGAAAAATATTATATAGAGATAAAACACTTAAATATTCAGTTTAATTAGCAAATGCGACAGCCATGGATATATCCACAGGATGGCTGAAGTCTGAATCCACGTATGGATATATCCATGGATATCCATATCCATGACAAGCCTGTTTATATTGGAGTATTAATTGGTGCGTGCTGGCGCTATAGCCATTCTCTTTTCTGCTGAGGTCCATTCTGTTTGTCTGTTTGTCCACTCTATTTATAGCTTATGGACATGGCAATCGGAATGCTTAGATGGAATGACCAACCGACCCACCCTTGCTCCGAACTGCTAGTGCCTTGCAACTGAGCCATGCATCACACAGCTCACACGACTACGACGTATATGGACAATCCAATATTTATTTATTGACTTTAGTGGTCAACGAGTGGAGCGTGGAGCGAAAAACAGGACGAGCGAAAGCAAACAAGATTTTTGCCGTGTGCGACAATACATACAAGTCCGAAGCGAGCACAGTTCAGACCGGCATGCTTTTCTGACTGGTGAGCACAGGTAATATCTGGAATAGTGCCAAACCTTGTATCAGTCACTGAAAGTGCATTTTCATTCAATCCCACCACAACGCCAGACGCCCATCCTTAGCCAGTCATTAGCACTGCTGACAGGCTTTCTGGATGTACCAACATCGATGACCTTGATACGACCTTGCACCCCAAAATTAGGGGAGTTTTAAGGAATTTTTCATGATTTCTAGTCTACGGCACACATTTCAAAAGTGATCTGCACCAAAATCACCAGAGATAGACTAAGACAACCTGCATAAGAAATTTTCACCATAAACCATATATTTTAACAGCGTAAGTTTCGACCTCACAGGTTCAAGGAGTACACTGCACAAGGGCATCAAATTTGTGTACACGATAAATATTGATATCATTATATGCTCTACAGTCTACATTTATATCCAGAATAATGACATGACCAGTTCCAATAGCACCACACTAATATAGATCTGACAAGCAGACTACAGTGATCGAGTGTAAAGGAAAATCACATCCGCACTTACTTTTCCATTGTCGTACCAAAGAAGTGCATGATGACGCGAGAGAACCTTGCAGTCAAAGATTGCATTAGTTTGTGCGGGTCGAGACTGTGCTACTGACCGACCAATTTTCACCGACTCCAACAGTGTGACATTGCGCTCTTGGAACGGATGCGAGTTTGCACAGCATGTCAGAATTGCCACAGCCGCCATCTTCACTCCGCATCAAAGTGTGTAGCGAGCTTATGTTTGACCCTCAATATAAAGTAAAGTTGTTAATACTTCTAGACACTGCAACAGCATGCTGAACTACTTCTGAACTACAAAACTGCCCTCACTTTGCATCTAACTCCAAAGTCACTCAGTCTTGCACGCTCTCTCTCTCTCTGCAACAACAAACATACGAAGACATGCAAACCAAACAGCAACGACCATGAAACCACCGTAACTTCACACACCAAAACGTTCATATCTTTTTTCACATTCTACATCCTGAATTAAGACTGGAGTGGATACACTAAACAAACTACATGAAAAACTGAGAGACACCAGACTTAATACCTTCTTTACAAATATTCTTAGGAATTTTTCTGAGAATTTCACAAGATTAAGTGCATGCCTAAATCACCTGCGCACTTAAGCTTGCTTAGATCAATGACCATCTGACCAATCATACATCATGAAACCTGAAACTACATATCAATTTTCACAATTTAATTGAACATAATTCACTAATGGTGTATGTAACAAATTATGTATATTGCTCCAATTCTTGAGGATGAGGTTGGGATTGTGGTTAGTTATTTATTTCCACTTCAGCATTTTCACTGGCATTATTTTCTATGACATCAGCATCAAGTTGGCAGTTTGGCACTATGGGGAAATTCTCCATCAGTGACTGCAATCCCAACATTTGGGATCCAAATCCCAGCTGTTTTTGCCAATCCTAAATTTCTGAATCTCGGATCCTGGAATTGAGATCTCAATCGCAAGATTGCAATCATTCAACAGTAATAGCATGTGAGCCAACTGCTTGTACACACCATATAATTATATGCAAATAATTTCTTGTCAGTGTGCACGTGTGCATCATCATCATGACGCGTAGACAACTGAGGTCCGTTGCGACGACTCCTCACAATGTCCACGTTCATCTGCACTCTGCCACATCTGTCTCCAGCTGGCCAGTGTTCCATTGCCGATCTGCTGTATCCAGGTTTTTCGAGGACGCCCAGGAGGTCTTCTCCAGTTCATTCCCAGACTCTGCCCGTCTTTCATTGCAGTGACCTGGCATAACGCTTGGTGTACAGGTGTGGTGGCATCCAGTCTAACAACGTGACCAAACAGTGCTTGGTGCCTCTTGCTGATTATATCTGCAATGTTTGGCAGACCAGTCCTGTCGGCTATTTTGACGTTCTTCACATGGCCCTGCCACTTCACACCCAGTATCTGACATTGGCATGACATAGAGAAGGATTGTAATATGCGTGTGTTATCGGCCAGTAGGGTCCATGTGTCAGCACCATACAACAGGATTTGGAGAATACAAGTTTGGTATAGTCTTAGCTTGGTGTCCAGACTTAGACCCTTTTGACGCCAGCAGCGTTGCATTGAGTGCATGGCGGAAAAGGCAACTCCAATTCGTCGATGTAGATCTGAATAGCACCTGCCAGAAGACGACTGAATAGAGCCCAAGTACCGAAACTCTGTAACTGCTTCAATGGTGTTGTTAGCAACCGTTATACCTGCAGCAGGATCACCCGAACACAGATTCTGTACCTTAGTACGTGTGCAATCGATACAATTTTCGAGGCAGGGAGATTCAAATAGCAACAAAAAATGTGAGGCGAGGCATATCTGCTTTCCTAACTCTGGCACTAACCTTAACCTTTAAAAAGTAATATCCATGGACCAGCTGTTACTCGTTGGCCAAATTAAATCTAGCCCTAATCCTTTCGTCGCCTGCGTTGGTGTCTATCAGTACGCTATGCATGTTTGTTTACCGACGACGACCGAGTCAGTTGTCAATTAAACGTAAGTTGTCACAAACGTTATATTTCATTGTCTTCATTTCTGACTATTGCTATTCAAATACAGAATACAAAAGTGTCAGAATTTGCAGAAAAATTATACCATTCACTGCTGTTTACGAGATTCGTCAACAAAAACAATCACCATACAACCTGCGCTGGTACTCGGATCTCCTAAAATGACATTCAGCCGACTCAGGTCACTGCGTGCTTCCATCTAGCGAACAACTTTATAATGCCAGTAGGAGCCTAGCGATGCCCGGTAATTTCCGATTCCGAAACAGTAAAACACATCCACTTTCACTGACTTTCTAGCCACCTTTTATTTTAGTCTTTAGATTGTATTATTTGTAATATGGACCATAATCAATTCAATCAGACAATCAATTGACATGTTTGATTCTCACTGTAGGTCAAAAAAATTGCAAGCAACCTAATAGCATGAGCAATCAAGTTTAATTGTGTGCGCAAGCCAACTCAGCCTCCTACCCGGCCTCGGAGATGGGAAATAAGTAGGCCTAGTGGCTTAGGGGCTACGGAGTATGGCTGATTGGGAAGATGGTATGTCTCTTAGCTGGCTGCAGATTGCAGTATAGACACATCTGCCCGTTTGTCTGTTTTGCAGTAGCCTACTATGAGCTCCTATCCCAAAAGCCGAAAACAAAAAGGCACAAAAAGAGGACACCAAAAATGTGTATGAGTGTTTCCCAGGCAAGGTATGCCAACTGCCAGTTTTTAGCGTAAAGTTCAATTGTCAATTAAAATCATCAGACGTCCAAGACCTTCAGAAAATGGCACATCTTAATACGGCTGGCGAATCACGCGCTGTTCGGCTAACTGGCTCACGTGCGTCGGCCGGCTAACAGAAGCAGGGCAGTTCGGCAGTGGGCGCATACCACCCTAGGCAACTATACGGACGACCGCATACATGTCGGCACAATTGGCGTGTCGACCGACATCTTTGCTGGTGCTACAGTTAGAAGTTTTAATAAGATGCTGTAAATTAACATCTTGTCGTTTAATTGACCATATTAGTGCAATATGATAGGCTATTGTTGTAGAACTTATCAAGTCGAGAAAATAATTTTTAAGTCATCCTATGAAGACAATGGGGGAATAAAATACAGTAATTTAAACTGCATAAAATATGACCAGATGAAACTGATGGGCCTATGGAGTATAACAGTAGGCCATAGCTACCCAGATAGACGCGGCGGCCGGTCTCTCAGCGTAGAATCAAGAGTCGTGATCGTAAACGTGAAGTCGCGACAATACACAGACCGGCCGACTATGTCGCGACGCCGACGACCACTCTGAAATGTGTCGAGAAATTTGATCGATCGATCGTGATTAGGTTGCACCGTCGTTCAATTATCGATCGACAGCGAAGCCATACGAGAAATCTGCACAGAATGAACGCAGTGGACTGTAGGCTATAGGCTAGGCCATAACAGTGTGGTGTCTTCACTCGTCGCAGCAACTAGGCCAACGGGGTGGCACGTAAAACGATATACGTGCTTCACAAAGAAACCAAACCATCCGCAGAATTGTCTCGATCATTGCAGTGAAGAAATGTCATGTCACTGTAATATTTTGAACTTCAAGTTGAACACAGTAACCTTCAACTGTTATGAGCGACTCTAACTGCAATGGATCGAGACTGATCGTTTCCAGAATTGCCGACTGATCAAGATATCTACGTAAATTAACGCATAGGCCTATACGTTCCATTTTTTACGCGCCACCAGGCGCACTTTGGCTTAGCATACATTTGCCTATTTTGGCGTTTTCCCAGTTTGTCCGCGTCGAGCAGCGCGAACCTGTTTCAAGATTCCTCGTCTATTTAGAGCGTCTTGGACACAGAACGCACAAATCTCATGGGATGACGTGGACCGAAAACGAATCCCCTAGCTCGTTCTGCCATACGTAGAACCATATGCACGTGCAAAGTTATTATGCGCTCTACCTAGGCCTACCGGTAGGCCCTACAGACAAGTAATTTGAGCAAAGCTCACGTGACGCGCGATAGCAGTGGTCCTGCCACTTTGGCAATCAGTTTAGGCCTACGGGAATAAGATATTAATGCATCTTGAAAAAGTACTTAAATTTGAGGCCTTCGTACGTACGGAAGACTTCTTGAATTTAAGAGATCGAAACTTAGATTCTTAAAAATGTACGTTCTATGCTAAAAATGTCATACGCAGGTTGTCCAGGTCCATCTTCAGCCATTTCGGCGCAATTCACTCCTAAAATGTGTGTCACAGCCGAAAATCGCCAAAAAATTCACTAAAACTCTTATTTTGGGGGTTCAAGGTCATTCAAGGTCATCGACGTTGACACTAATTAAAAGCTTGTCACTATTGCTTGTTATGATAAACAGCATGTCTGTGCCTATCTGCAATACCGTTTTCACGCTACACGAAATAATTCCAGTAAAATAACCACTTTTTAGGGTGTAGCTCTCTTTGACGCCCGCCTGCGCCGGCCGACTTGAGTTTAGGGAGTCGGGACTTGAACTTCTAAAATCTACGTTGAATGCTGAAAATTTTAAACGCAGGTTGCTTTGGTCTATCTCTAGCCATGTCGTCGCAACTCAGTGTTGGAATGTGCGCTGCATTCAAAAATGTCGAAAAATTTACTAGAAAACCTTTTTGGAAGGGGTTTAAGGTCGTTCAAAATCTGAAAAAAATCTAAAAATTTAAATCTAAAAAACGTGTCACCAGTGATTGTTATGATAAGCAGCATGTCTGTACCTATCTGCAGCCGTTTTCACACTATACGAGCCAATAACGGCAAAATAACGTCTTTTAGGAAGTACCCCTCTTTGACGCCCTCGTTCGAGGAAAACTCCCCCTGCACCCAGGAGCACAAAATTTTGTTACGAAAAACTAGAGATCTTAAGGCAGCCCACGGTGAAAATTTCGTGATCCTAGCTTGTACCGTTTTGATACAGATCACGAGTGTGACAGACAGACGAACAGACAAACAGACAGACGCCCATGCAGGCCATGGCTAAGACGCACGAAGCATTCTGCTATCACGCATAAAAACTTAGCAGATCTGTCAGTGAATGATTATTATGAGAAAAACGATCAAGAAACAGTTTCCGTTTTGTCGTTGCAGACGATGCGCTGTCGGTTTGATAAATTTGAAGTGCGCGCGTGTCGGCTTAGCACGGATCGTGACGTTTCATGCCAACTCAGCTGCAGTTTCTGTCGCTGATCCGATACTAAGCCACAACGTCTCATATAAATCAGTAAACATTTTGTTCCAACGTGGAACTTATGCGCCGTCGTAGTCACTGGTCAAAGGACTGTAGACGATAGCGAACCAAGAAGTGTTGTGAGTAACAAAAAATTTGAGGTAATGCTCATGAGACGCGCGAAAGCCTATAACAATTCCTGTTTAGTAGTTTAGCTAAAAATCGGGGTGTTCACGCTAAGTTAATATACAAATACCAAATTCTTTATCTAGATCGCATAACGATAGTTGCATGGCGCCATCTTGTGAATGATATAAACTTGTGTCGCAGCCCGAAATCGCCAAAAATCCATGAAACCCCCAATTTTGGCGTTCAAGGTCATTCAAGGTCATTGAATTTGGTGGCAATCGAGAGCCAGTGTACGACGTCCTATTAGTGATTAATAGTAACCTGGGCCCTATCTCGCACCGTTACTGAGATACAGCGACTTATTGGCCAAAAATCGCATATTTTGCCCACCCCCTTTCATTTAGCGCCCTCCTTCGGGGTGACTCCCTTCGAATTTATGGAAAAGCTTTACGGTTCCTGAAACTAAAGTATTTTGGGCTGCTTAAACTGTTTGGCGGATATAGCGCACTATTACGCACTGAACCGCACATGATTTATTATTCACCAGGTGGCAGCATCGATCAGCAATTCCCCCATTACGAAATTATTTTGGCCCTTGGTAATATTTACCTATCTTTTTGTTTCGCAAATCGGTAACTGAAGCTGCAGTACATCTTTACGAGTTGCGGCTGCGTGTAGACGTCTCGGTAGATTGGATACAATAACTGAGCTGTGTCTCGTTCCGTCGCCCGGGCAAACCAACAATCGCCGTCGGTCGCTGACGAATAGCGCTTTCGTCTTCGACCGACGGACGGACGGAAAGAGGCAAGTGTGCCCGTTGTCTTGACTAAACCCCAAGTTGGCTGTTATATCACGGATTTACGTTGGCTTGACCATCGATGCACACACAATGCCTTCGACGTGTTTCCACTATCGTACATAGGCTACTCGTATTTAAACTATGTCGTCGGTGAAGGCTTGAAGCTGATGTGCGGGTAAAAACGATGTAATAGACACAGACACAGAAACTATATACGCGCAGTGGCTTCTATTCTGGCAAATCTAGAATTGAAATCGGGCGCAACTTCCCTCCTCTATTTTCGGGTTCCGGTTCCCCCAATTTCAAGCTCAAGTTTCCCCACATTTGGACTTTCGTTTCCTTCTTTGGATTGCTTCCCTTTTTGGGGGAAATTTTTGTTAAAGGTATAGATTGAAAAATAGGGGGCAGTAAAATAGAGGAAACGTTTTGATTTACACCTTTAACATAACTTTCCCTCTATTTTTCAATGGGCGCAAGCTGCGCCCACAAAGTATAAAGATAGAAACCACTGATTACTCGATATTTATTCATTTTCAATACCGTGGCTCGTTAGAAAAGCCGTTAATAACTTTACAAAACATTACCTCCAACCGATAGACACAAAAAAATTTTTTTAAATATTTCGTTCTACTTGGCAGACACATTTCTATGATAAATAACAACACAAGTTTACAATGATCGCTGTTTTTAAAAATATTTTTACATGTTAAAATTGTAAAAGTTACTGACGTGGACTCTGTGATAAAATTACAAAATATTTTTTTGATTATAATTTTAAAAAGCGTAAAAGTAACTCATTAACGTATAACCGGTCAGTGACTTAACCCGGTGACCCATTTTAACTCTGGTTTCGTGCATAAATCATAAAAAAATTTTCTAATAACTAGACGTCTTTTCGTTAAAAAAATGAAAACATCATTGACATGGTCTGCGATAAGAGTTATTCATTGCGAGCAATACATTACGCACGTAAGCTCAGTACTGCAATATTCACGGTGTTTCATAAAAGGGACCCCTTTTTGTTTTTTCATAATTCACTCAAATGTTGATGAATTTACCTAAAATTTTTACCAATTGTAGCCGAAGAAACAGTAATTTAAAATATGGCAACAAAATATGGCAGTTGATTAAACATTCTTTGCTAGTCGTGACGTAATACTGACGTCATAATGTGTCACGAGTACAAGTCTGATAGTCTCGACTGGTGCTGTCAGTCGCTACCCTGCTTCGATGGTGAACTTAATATGGTTCGCTAATGAAAAATGTTTATCGTATCAGCACTAAGCAAGGTACGGAGACATGAAATCAGGCGTCTTGCGATCCAAAAACGCAACCATTTTGCAAGCTCGGTGTGCTAGCGCACTGTCTTGCTCGAACATGTAAAATCCAACTATCCCCACAAACACGCAAATGCGATCACTTTGCACATTTTTGTGGCTGCAACTGTAAAATTTCAATAATTAATTTGTCATCAGCGAACCAAATTTTTTAACATCGGAGCGGGGTAGCAACTGATAGCACTAGTTGAGACTCACAAGCTTGTACCCGTGACACATTATGATGTCAGCGTTACGTCACAACTAGCAAAAAATATTTAATCGACTGCCATATTTTGCTGCAATATTTTGAATTACTATTTCTTCGGCTACAACTGGTAAAAATTTCATGTAAATTAATCAACATTTGAGTGAATTGTGAAAAAAACAAATATGAAACACCGTATATTTATATACAACATGCTTTTAAATATTTTTACGTGTATGTCTCGTATGAATATGATATTGTTGTACAGAGCCTATACCATAGCATGTCGAGATGATAAGTGCGAGTAATCCTGCATGAGAAAACGGTGGGGAATAAAAAAAGTTGCATTAAATTTAACCAGGGTAAACTGATATGGTGTGGTAGCAGTATTCGTCTTTTTGGTGCCATTGTCATATACTATCTGGCGCGCTACAACGAGACAGACTGATGATCCGGCGAATGGCTGCGTAGTCATAATGTCGATCGAGAAGGCGCGTAACGGCGGACTGCAGGGACTCAGAGTGACGCGGTTTGTAGACAGAGCGAGCGATCGGCAGCCGCAGTTCATCAATGGAACGACGCAACCAATGACGCTGCTGCTGCTGCTGCTGCTGCTGCTGCTGATGCTGCTGCCATGGCGACGCCGGCGCTGCTGAAATGACACTCTGTCTGCGCATATATCGGCCAACGGCCATCAGACGTCGATGCGCTCGCTATACGATCAAATACGATCCGCCCGGGCAGTGTGTCAAGGAATCAAAAGTCTGTGGGTTCTAAGAACGCCGGACGACTTCGATACGTGCGTAGCTTTGACGAGGTTCACATTTCTGTTACGACCGTCGCCACTTAATCTCGGTTCCCGCATGACCTTCGTTGACTCTTGCCCCGTTCTCCGTACTAGCTGTGGATTGGATTTCAGACTTTATTTCTCTGCGTCGATGAAGAGTTCCGTTTTCACTGTTGATATTATTCCACATGCACATCCACATCCTTCGGCTATCCTATCAGTTTCTGCGCACTGAACCGCACATGCTGCCATCTCGCTCTTGAGATCTTTGTTTTTGTCAATGTTGTTTGAATGTATTATTATATTCATCAAGTGTGATCGAAGGTTTTAAATCAGATGCAGCTGAAATCACCAACGTATATAGAATTAAAAAAAAGGCAGGGGTCTTCGTTTTTCAGAAGACAGCAGCTAAAGACTTTTTTGTGAACTGGTAGGCATACACAAATTTAAATGCTTCAGCAAACAAAAGTGTGGACTTTTATCAGCGCCGAGGGCTGATCGGCAAGTAGATGAAACACTGATTAGGCGGCTTTTAGGCCTATAGAAAGATATCGCTCAAAATAGCCTATTTAAAGACATAAAACAAAAATTTGTTTTTCATTACTTTAACTGTAGAATCGAAGTTGGTGAATTTAAAAACGTGTAGTTTATTGTATTATTTTAAATATACCAATATCAAAGTTTTTAAAAACTAACATGCGTCGGTAACTGAGCGACATAAACTGTTTCGTGAACCGCTTCAAAGAAAAGGGATGCGTTCTCTGTCCAAAAAATTTAAATGGGTAGACCGATTTGCGTCCTAATCATTTCGGCATCTCGCCCAGTGTGGAGTGAATAACTTGCCTGGCGTGGGTTTCAGTTTGAGGCTCAGACAATTAGTAGAAGTTAACAAATCCGGTCAGCAGATGTTCTTCCTCTACACTCACTAGTAGTAGCACTATAGTATATTATAGTAGTACTATAATAGTAGTAGTAGTGTCTTTCAATGACTTCCAGGACGTACCATAAAGCTCCTTGTGATCTGTTTGCAGCAAAAGCTTTAGGCCTATACACTGTGGTCTATAAAAACCGATCATTACATAATCAGTAACCACTTCATCAAAAGTTAACTGATTTTCACCATTTTTGCACCGTTTAAAAAATAACTTTCAACAGAACAGTAATATTTCCCATGACTTTGGAAAAATAGACGATTAATCTCAAGAATGCGTGATTTGCAAATAATCTTATTTATCCTTTGTGTTTTATTAACCACATGTTTGTGAGAGAAAAGCTCACAGCTACTTGGCATATCCTGGAACAGTTGATTATTGACGCGGCAATTGATCAGTGGCGCAAGCGGCTAACAGAAAAAAAACAAGAAATCTGCTATTAATTTCTGAAGATACGGTGTTTATAGTAATCTTTTAATTTCTTTAAAATAGTGTGAGACTAGTGTTAAGGTGAGGTGGAAAAATACGTGGCTGTTGAACATTTAATTATTTTTCCAACGGTGCAAAAATTGTGAAAATCGATCAACATTTGATAATGTCATCATGGATTATGCAATGGCGTGTTTTTATGGACCACTGTGTATTTGTGGACTGGAAGTGGACGCAAATAGCCTGGTAGTCTGACTGGAGTCATTAAAGACAGCAATTAGACGGAGAATGTGAGCTGGCTGGCAACGATTAACAGCGTCATTGAGGCTAGAGGGGTGAGGCGAGACGTTAATGTTAGACGGAGAGGATGCCTTCGCCCGTCGGTGACGCTTGATTTCTCTGCGTCTGCAGCTCGTCGGCAGCGATGGGTCGCATATATTCCTCCTCATCTCGGTCAACCAGCTACGGTCACGGACTAGCGACCAACGTCCTGATGCTTCATACATCAACGCATGGCGGCATCCATATACCCCACTGGTGACTAAAGCCTGTCCTGGTCTCCACCCATTAACGCAACGCACGCAACGTTCGCAACGAACGCGAGAAAGTACGTAACAAACGCAGTTGACGCAATGATCAAAACGCAAAGATAAAAGCAATCGTTGCGTCCGTTGCGTCATCTGCGTTCGTTGCATTGCATGCGTTGCGTTGGATGTAAAGTACGCTTAACCTAGCTGGTCACCGCCCGATCTACCGACACCGAGTGGGCTGAGTGGCTCCGCGTTCTTCGACAGATCGTCGCCGAATTTCGACCATTTTGCTGGATTTTTTTTCAAGTCCAGTCCAGTACTTGCTATAGCGCTTCTTATATCAGACGCACTCATGGCCAGAAGCGATTCGGCAATCTCGGAAGTGGCAGCTGATTGGCATGAGCTAATGATACCGCAGCGCACTATGCGGTTATCCGCTGCCCGCGTTAACGAACAATCGGACCCACGTTTTGCAGCTAGCAGACATACCGCCGTCCCAGTCAACCACACTGGGTCTTCACCCCGTAACCCGTAAGCTACTACTCATTTCCAGTCCCACGGAGGGTAGGAGGCTGAGTTGATCTGAACACACAGTAGGTTAGCAACTTGCTCAAGATTGCTTGCAAATGGCCCGCAGTGAGAATCAAACCGCAACCTGAAAGTTACGAGTCGACACCAACCACTAGACCACTTGCACCTACACAGACAGATTGGTGTGAACAACTTGCCCATAGTTGTTACTTGGTAGTGCACCGTCTGGGAATTGAATCGTGGACTTTTCGGTCTCGTATCCAACGCCCTAATCGTTGAGCCACCAAGCCACCATTTTTTGCATCTGATAAAGATGTAGGCTATTCGTACGTGGATCGCTATTATACAGTTGTTTCAATTGTTTGCCGGTGTGTGTTAAGGGCCTTAACTTAAAGCCTAACTACTTGACTATAAAAAAGCACACACAGTCAAACTCGCGAGACCTGTAAGTACGGGCTATTGTAAAGTAATGCTCAAGAAGATGCGCGGCGATTTAATGTTTGGTGGGGATTGAGGAAAGACCGCGGATGGGTGGGGTGCCGTTTGTGATGGTGATAACACGGGTTCGAATATCACCAAGAGTCAAAAAACATTGCAGTGCTAAACAATTTTGTTATTAACCGATATCAGTAAAAATAGTGTAAGTTTGAGCTACGTTTAGTTTTATGAGCTTTTATTTGGCTTGCATTAGTTAGGTTTAATCTACAGTATTGACATATACAATGCGCATTTTACCCAGTGCTTTTGTTAATTCCTGGCTAGTGATTAATAGGTGTTTGTTCTACGTTGCATTTATCAGCAATATTCCGTTAATAAACAAATTTTTATTATTTGGTAATATTTTACCACTATGCAAAAGTGGTTGCAGAGCGTGATGGCACTTTGGCGTGAATTGGACAATGGAGCATGCTGATGATGAAAACGATCGTGAATGATGAATATTCGCAGCTTATATCGCTACTCACTACTGTCTGTTGATGAGAATATGGTGACCGCATCGTGGAGTAGTTGGCTCGGCAGCTCAGTTGTCAAGTCCTGTTTATAGCAACCGATCCAACTAAACTCAGTCAGTTGAGTTGAGTCGAATCGGTCGCTATGAACAGGGCTTTAGCGATGTTTACGATGTAACTCTGTACGATTCATTGGAACATTACGCGTTGATTACGTAAAATTGATGAATAAAGATGAATAAATAAAATCTCTTGCTTGCTCACCCACTCACTTATGCATTGCCCGAGAGCAAACGACTTCCTGAAAGCCAATCGCCCGCCAGTGGAACATAATTGATCATATTGTACTTCAGATGTCTTGCGGCTCTTCTCCGGCTAACACTGTCCCTGTCAAAGTCAGAATCTTTGCAGTGCTTGCCAGCTCGGACGTTTCTTCATAACCATAACGCGAGTTAGTTTGCATTGATATGCGGTTTTATTTTAAAGCTTTTTGTTTACTTTCTGCTTTTTTCGGTACTACGTTTGTCAACAAAATAATATGTGAATTTCTGATATGTCGGCTACAAAATATGTCTTACCGACGACGTAGGAAGCACAACGCTATAGTGTTATTGGAAACAAATCAATAATGAATGTATGGTTAGTTTACGTTGCAGTGTATTGTTGGATTTGCTGCCCTTTTGACCGACTTTTGTGGGTCATGATCTTTATGGCTCTCTATAAAAAACGATAGCAATAACGCTGTGCGGTCAGTTGCTGTTGCATAGGTTATAGAACGAGTTCGTACGGTTCAGCTGATCTTCAGAAGTAGGTTACAACATACAAGACTGACAGAGAGACAATCAAGACAGCTATTGTGTGTTTCGTGCCGACGATTCGGGCGTTGTCGCTAATAAACCCGGGTTCTATTCATGCGCTGTGCCAGTCAGTCGGACTCTGTGTATGGCTCGGCTCAGCGTCACGTTTTGCCAACTCCATGATCAGGCGATCGATCACTTACGTGCAGCGTGACGTCATGTCTGACGTCGTGTGACGTCATGTATGACGTGCCGGCGCGACGACGTCAATTTCAATATTCGATGACGCCAGCGAGTTGTTTGATGCTTAGCGGAGAAAAATCGGCCAGACGATACAGAACGAACGAGCGCCAGCATTTTAGTGACGAGGGCGCTGCTGCGTATAATGTTTGTCATACTCTGCAGCGACATTTTGTCCACCACAAATGTCACACTGTATATATACACGTGCCAGCAGTTTTCTGTCCATTTAAATCGCTGACAACCGTCATGCGGCGACGACGATATAAATTCGAGATAAAGTAAGAATGTACAATATTTTTTCGAAATATACAAAACGACGCATAAAAGTGAAACACAGATGCACTATATGCCTAGTCGTGATGGTTTCGGAAACGATTATTCTCAGTCATCATCGCGGTAAAGAGTAATAACTTTAAACAGGCAGGCTATTGCAGTAGAAAAGCCACTACTCACGCATCAACATTGCCCATCGTTGTAATTGGTAGTGTCGATATTACTTGCTATGTTTATGATATTGGTTTTGGATAGGCTTCGGTTTGCTGTAATGACATGTAGGCTTATTTAATCTAAGTATATACCTGCTTATTTACTAAACAGTATTATTGTTAGCCATTTTTGTGCAGTAGCTAATATATATTTTTTACTTTTCATTTATATTTTTTTGTTTTTTTTTGTATTTTATTGTGTGTTTGATGTTGACGAATAAACGTGCCATTTAATGTCTTTGTTGACAGCGACACCGTTTGAATTTCGACAGCATAATTAGTGTGAAAAAGCTCAAAGGATATGGCTACAGTAAAGTAAAGTTAGATGGTATGTCTAGAAAATTTCACGAAGCTCACGAGGCGGAGAGATTTGGGTACCGCTCTTGTATATGCAATGTGTCGCTCTGGCGCTCTCAGGAATTGCGATAAAACGCAAGTGAAACCAGGCCGCTTGTCAGCGACTTCATTAAGTTTTGATGCGCGCTCGACTAGGCCTATGGATGGCGCACTAATCTGCTACGACGTAAGGGCCTACAGACGCAATCACCTGTCGTGACGTCACGCAGCCTCGATGAATATTACGACACGTGAACCTTCGGCGCTTTGCGGCCCGACCGACTCGGAATAACGACACTGTACAGTAACAATTCATTCAAAACTCACAACATACAGCTATTAGTGGCTTGCGAACTGCAACATACGTAGCGAGCCTTAAATTCAGGCAGCGCGTTTGTGGCTGTTTGTGTCTGTCCACGCGTCCGTCCGCTGCAGTGAGGACAGACTATTGACAGCAGCGTGCGGACGTTGTTCTAGTTTTAATGGGAATGGCTAAAAGAAGAATAATGATGCTCATTTGTCAGTTTGAAACGTATCACGACACCTGCCAACCTTACAGTGAAGCTGGCGGTTTTAGAGTTAAGGCGTGCACAGAGCGACGTAACTGAACTGAACTGAACTAACGCGGTTTAGTTTTTGTTGAACTGGCCAACGAGCGGGCAGGGTGAGCCTATTGATTATTATGGCTGACGCATACATGTGCGTAGTCGCTTAGTCAGCGACACCGTTAGATGGTGCCTACTGTAATGCATTACTGCTTAACCGTTGCTTAGTTCGTCAAATACTAAACCACGCCAGTTCTATTCAGTTCAGTTTATTTTAGTTACGTTGCTTTATACACCATGTCCGGAAAAAGCCTACATTTTTTCCTGAATAACTTCAACAAATTTAAACTTTTTTGTATAATTTTTGGCACACATTATTCCAATGATACGCTTTACTAAAAGCATCTAAAACTTGTCTTCAATATTTACTTCTCACTAAATGTAGCTAATTTAATCGTGACGTCATCGAAAATGCCATTTTTGCGGACAGATAACGTTTAAATGAGCCTCTGTTTGCAATATGAAAACAAAAAAACTGATAAAAGAAAACTGCAGTAAAAAAAATTCAGAGGTTGTTGGCATAAAAATAAATTATTTTTTATCAAAATGTTTAACCTACTCTTGCTTTTCGCCGTGTTAACGCGTGGCCGTCGCGTGCAGTAGGCCTACGGGAACGTTGTTGTGCAGCAGCCGTTATCAGCAGGCAGCGTCATTTCTGCAGCCTGCGTTAGCGTCGCGGTAGTGCACCTTTGTAATAAACTTGTTGACTCAAAAGTTAGTTGATAGCAAGTTTTGCCACTGTTGATGACAAAGAAGGCAGCTACAGGCCAAAAAAACCTATTTTTCTGCATTTCTGTTTATTTGTTTATTTGATGTAAAGTAAGAATACGAAGAGTGTTTTATTTTACACGGTAAAGTGGCGTCAGTATTTGGGCGAAGTGAACTCTCAGTATACTGTCAGTTGCACGTTGCTTTTATAATGTTACCTACAAAAAATTATAAACATGTTTTTAATTTTGTTAAAGTTATTAACCGAAATAGTATTAGCTTTTTTCACCTCGAATACACTAAAAACGGTTTTTTGATGACGTCATAATTACGTCAGCTCTACGTAGTAACATGGCAATGTAAAGAGAAAATATTTTATCAGTTTAATAGAATAATTACTCAGAACGACTCATGCCAAAAATTGTGAAAATAGGTTAAAGTTTGAAAAAAAACTGTAGGCTCTTTTTCCGGACACGGTGTACATGCCTTTAGGTAATTATAGATCGCGAGACTAGTGACGGCAACAGCTGCACATATACTTGACAGTCATCGATTCTTTCTCCCGGTGATCAGAGTCTGACAACTATCGATAGCTTCAGTCGTCTAAGTGGACAGATTACAAGAACATCTGGAAATCTCGTCATGCGTCGACTGTTTTCACGGATTAATTTAATTTAATCAATCTGCAAGTTGTGCACTATCATTTGAAAGATGAAATTAAACTTACTCCGTAACTGCAACTAAACTTTTTTGACACTTGCTATATTTTATATATAACATTTTACTTAAATACTTTATAAATTTACCACTTGACTTTATTATCATCTGTAGATATTGTACGTTTTTGGATATTTATATTTTATGAAATAATGTAGGGAACATAATATTGCCACATGCATGCCACTAAGTAGCAAATTTCTTCCAGAGTCCCCTGACAAAAAATGGTGAAAATTGGTCAATATTTATCGAAGATATTGAAAAAAATACAATAGCTTATTTTTTGGCCCAGCCTGTAGATGTTTTGCATCCGCGTTAAAAAACGCACTGAACGTTACCAGCCATCTTCGTTCTTAACTGTATGTTACTTTTTCTCAAGTGATACGATTCAGTCTTTGCTCACATTACTTTTTATCGTCTAATTTCACAGAAGCTTTCAACTAGCCTCGTACATGGTCTTCTGTTGCTGACTAGATCGAGTCGCCGACAGCATAGAAATTTAGTGATTATACCGATAAAAATACAATAAGTTTTTAGGAATTTCACTGAACTTTAGTTATAGCTTGGTAGCTAATTCGGGCTGGTAAGAAGGCGTTAAAGTTTTAAGTTTCAGGTTCGTTGCATTTGATTGTGTTTCAGGCTTGTTTTTTTCGCACAAGACACTGTGCGGCAAACAGATAGGCCTACCGGACGGCGGCCCAGTCAAAACTTTCATAGAAGGTACCATTCAGCTGCAGACTATATGGGACTTGTCAATCAATAATGTATTTATTTTTCCGGAACGCGGAGTGACCGACGGCTTAGTTCAACGACCATCGCGACTATTTTTATTTAGCGCTCAGTACGGACGACGTCATTAATCGTGTATTAATTACGTGCTTTGTCCAGCACGTTGTTGGTACGCCTGTAGAAATGGGACATTTTCCACTCCTCTGTATAGTAGCTTATAAAATAACGTCTAAAACAGCAATTTCGCTTGCATGTATCGCTCGCCGTGGACTTCAATATTGACAGAATAATGTGACGTACGGTCGTAGTGGCTGGCGCCGCGCGACGCCAATAAGGTTTTTATGACATTCTGCGAGATCAACCGCTGCGTCTCGACTAATTCGACTGCCATTCGACAGAGAGCGCTGTGTTCTATACAGTCTTTTTCGTGTCTGCCGATCTGTATCTGCACATTCGTATGCACTATCCAGTAGCACTATAGGCTCCACTTGTTTTACGGGCTTTTTTCTCCTCTGATGTACATATTTATGCTTCTGTCGAACAGCTGCATCACTGACTTTCATTAAGTTTCGTGTAAGCCCCTTGCCAGTTACACCACAATTTGCTGAACTATAAAGTTTTTTTCGCTCGAAATGTACGGCAAAATTACAATCAGAAATTATAAAGTATTTTCACCGAACATTCTGACCACTGGTACGACACACACGTCGTGTTTATGTTTCTTTTTATTGCTTTAATTTGCTTTTGTAACATGGCCAAATATGTGAGCTTCTAATTTGATTTCTGTAAACTGCAGTTTTGTTTTTGCTAGGCCCATATTTTAATTTTTTTTCAGTGACTATTATGTTTCTTAATATTTATTCTCAAATAAATAAACATGTTTTCCGAATATGAAGGTGAAGGCTACATTACATCTATTAGGCTCTATAGCAGAAAAGGACTATAGTGAAGCAGTTGATGCACAATACAACTGAGCTGATAACAGTGAAACTGCAAGTTCTATCTTACGAATGACAATAACAATAAAAAATCATGCCAAAACGAACACATTAGACAACATTATGGCGTCACGCCGTCATAATATAATAACGAAGTTATTTTACGCACAAAGCAATAGAATACGATGCAATATACAACAATGTTTTACTACAATCACACATATTCAAAACCTGTCTAAAAACGTATGATTTAAACGTTATCTTCGCACCTTTGAGCTGGCGAAACGATCCAGTGCTGTAGGGTGACAATGTCGAACAGCAAAATGACATTTTACCCTAACGTAAGTTTATTTAATAATATTATCCATAATATTATATCTGCTGGTTTCGCTTTCGATAGTCTACTATAGTCTACCGAAGCATAAACAGTTTCAAGCGGCAGCGCAAATTAAACAGACAAAAGAACTGCGTTCATCAAAATTCAGAAAAAAAACTACAAAATTGTATCCACTAGACTACATCATGTTAATATTGCTAAGCAATGTTACCGCTTATAATTTGTGTTCAAAATTCTTTACCGGCCACAACAACGCCGTGTAAGTGCCGTGTCAAACAAGTCACGAATCACAGTGCAAAATGTGTGTGTGACAAATCACATAATTCTACGGAGTTTGGCTGAACCCTTCGCGAAACGGATGCCGACGCAACCAACTGGCGGAACTCTGCGGCGACAAAAGCAATAACTCATCAATAAAATGGAATAAATACTCTGCAGTTTCAGCGCTAAAATGATGAATAACTTGGCGCTGCTGGTCACGCGTATATTCAACTCCATGCATATTGCACAACTAACAATGCGTTTGATGAATTGTGTTGCTCGACACGCTTACGTTTATAACCAACATTATTTTGTGTACATATATTTCAAACTGTCAATCAAAACAGCCTCTACAGAGTAGGCAAAAAATGACACCATTTTTGCACACCTTATAGTTTTACCAAATATTAACCAATTTTCAAAATTTTTTACCATCAAAATCAGGAGACAATTTGTAATAAAAATGTCACTATATCCCATTACATCTCAAATGTGTCGCTACACTACCTTGTGAAATGTCAGTGTCTTAAGAATAACAACTAAAAACAAGACAACTTCAGCAACAACACATTTTAAGAAATTAACAACAGAAACAACGTGTTTTGTCTTAGTTATTGTCTAAAAAGTCATATCTCACAGTTTTTACGTCAAATGTTTAATGTGTCCGCTTTGCTGCTGGACGATGCATCCAAGAATGCGACGCCACTGACCAATGGCGCAAACCAAATGCTGCGGCAGTTTGCCCCACTCAGTGACAATCGCTTGCTGGTTGACTGTCGTGAATTGTCAAAATTGATAGGCCATCTGTTGAAGAACATCCCAAACCGCATAACTGACTGGATTTAAGTCCGGGCTGTTTGGGGCCACATGGAAGGCTGATCAACGTTGATTACGCAACTGGTCAGTTGCGTCGCCGGCTTCAGTGCGTCGTCTGATATTTCACAAGGTAGTGTAGCGACACACTTGAGAAGTGGTAGGATCTATGATAATAGTTTTATTAGAAATTGTCTCCTAATTCTGACAGTAAACAAATTTTGAAAATCGGTTAATATTTGATGAAATTATAAGATGTACAAAAAATGTTGCCATTTTTGGCCCACCCTGTATATAGCGGCGAATGTCGTGAACGAATCAAAGGGGCATATTTTATGTGTAATGACAATAAGATATCTAATATGTTTTAATGTTTTATAAAATTGTTTATAGCGAAAATTATATTGCAACATTAACTCGCCTATTTTAGAGGTATTTGTTATCAGACCGTATTTTTGCAATAGTTTACTACCGTGTTTTTACTGTTCTAAGATCGAATAAAATATGTTTAAAATGAGAGCGTGTGGCCTAGCGAAATTTTTATTTTCTACGTGTATACAATACCGAACCAAACATACACGCAAAAACGAAAAAGCAAAAAAAAATTAAATAATGTCCCAATTTCAAACTGATCGCCTCTGGCCGACAACGCATAGATTCCCACTCTTTGTAGTTTAGTAGCGCCGAGTTGCATATAACTCGTACGAACAATGGCTTCTGATGCAACTTATGACGAAAAAATTATCCTTGCAGTGAGCTGGGCAGCATTATGTAACTATGGCTGTGCCCGCGCATTCGAATATTAGGACATTTTAAGTTAGACCTACTCGACGCCAAAAGCAAAGTCAAACGATTTTTACCCCTTGAATACCAGAAATAATTTGGGATCCGTATCATCAAAAAACGTGGTAACTAAATGTGATGGGACGCTGAAAACGCGGGACTGGAAAACCCGAAACTATCAAAAATGCAAAGGTGGAAAACGTAAGACTGAAAAACAAGGAACCAAATCGCAAGGGCGGAAAATGCAAAACTGGAAAATATGGGAACGGCCTGTAGGCCTATATGGATATCGAAACAAAGCGAAATCGAGTTCGCGAATGGATAGCAATAGTGTTTAAATAAATATCTGGTAGTGACCTACAATCAAGTGAGCACAGATTTTCCACCCCTACCATCTGGTCCCACGTTTTCCAGTTCTGCGTTTTCCACCCCTGCAAGAAAAAAAAATTTAAACAAAAAACACAAAAAGGTCCGGGTGAGGTGGGGGGTACGTTACCCCGGACCCCGCGACGTTTGGGACCCCGACATCGCCCAGAAATATAAAGTACGCCAAAGTGCGCCATTTAAAAAAAAATTAAAAATTTATTCCCCAGAGGGGCCCCGCGAAAATGTTTCTCTGGGCCCAGCTGTGGCTCTCGACGGGCCTGCTCACAAAGTTACAGGTGGACCTGTTGTTAAAAATAAACTTACACTATAGGCCTACTTACGTCGTAATGTGGCGATTTACGTTAGTGGTTACGTTACGTTAGTTCGCATCAAAGAAGTTACTTTGCGTTGAGAAGAGCCACCCAGACCAACTCGGCCTGGCCATCCTTCCATGGGTAGGCACGACCGAGTGCTGGCGATGAAGAAAAATAACTAGTTTTGCGTAACAGTGGGCCCTGTTAGAACTGCTGGCGTATTGGCTTAATCGGTTAAAGACGCTGGCAGTTAGAGTTGCCTGACTTGAGTTCTATGTTAGCTTATCTGAGTTCAACTTCACCGGCTCAAAGCGCCGCAAAGGGAATGAGCGAATCTTCATACTTAATTCAAGTGTTGGGTCGCAGCTGATTTCAGTAGGCTGCCGCAGAGCATCACCGCTATTTATCCAGTACAAAATTATACTGCGGCGTATAGACCTGTCTGTGAATAGCTTGCCCAGAGTAGTTTTCGCTGTTTCGTGAGAGAGAACAAACCAAAGCGGATTACATGGCCATTTGATCGCAAAGCCAATAATATAGGCTACGAAGCACTACAATAAACCATAGAATCACGCAGGATAAAAGATCTCAAACATCTACCGAGAATATAACGCTGCCACATAGCGAATGCAAAGGACGATCAGATAAACTCAAAACATAGGCTTTGGTAATAAATTTCTCAACATTCGCCCTCAGACTTAATTGCAAGCTAAGTCCGTCGTACAATTGCCAGCAGCTGTCTAGGCGTGCCGGCCGCGACCCGTCTTATGCGCGTAGAAGCGATTGAAGTGGCCGGTAATGATAGGCACCGGAATGGCCAGTGTCAGCACGCCGGTGATGGCACACGCGGCGCCGATCAAGCGCCCTGTCGGACCGACGGGCACCTTGTCTCCGTAGCCGACCGTTGTCATGGTGATGATCGCCCACCAAAACGCATCCGGGATGCTGTACATCTGCGAGTTGTCTCGGCCGAGCTCGGCGTAGTAGATAGCACTGGAGAAGACGAGTAGAGAGACGAAGAGAGCGACGAGAAACAGACCGAGACCTTCGAGACTGGCTTTGAACGTCATCACGAGCACCTGCCAAAGCACAACATCACCCGGGCCAGTCACCCAGGCGCAATCTAGTCTGCGTAATAAATAAACGTCAGCGTAATAAACGCTGAAAAACCGCGTGTAATTCAAGGTCATTCAAGGTTACCGATTTCCTTTTTAATCGAAAAGTCGTGTACGATATCTTGTTCGCTACTTTACTAACACGGTAACTGTGAGATTTTATTTTGCATTAAAATGCAGCCAACAATTTGACACCCGCTCACGATTTAGGCATAACACACTTGTGCACTGAATTATAATATTTTGGTGGGCTATTCAAAAAATGAACGAAATAGCACTTAGAAATAAATGTCGTACATAATCAATTAAAAAGTCCAGCTGCAACTTAGGTTTGCAGGAAAATGATGGGTCAGTCTGTGCGTTTGAATATTTGAAACAGAATTTTGCCTAAATTTAAGTTAAAGCTTGCATCTTCCACATAACATAGGATAAAGTATCTATCAAGCAACAATCACGGATGCAAATGACTGAAATGTTGCAGCTGGAGTGTAATTAAACATACTAAACATAACGAAACATAGAGAAAGCAAAGCAGAATAAGAATGGACCACTCTGACGAACGAATACGGAAACCAACACTGAGTACTGAAAACGTGTCCATGAATTTGCATGAGGAACTCAGCGATTTAATGCGACCTAGGTTAGATTAGTTTCAATGCATTATGGTTTATCCAGCCAAATTATTCTGGAAGCCATTGACCACTGTCCTCTTAAAGCTTCCTCATACAAAATAGTGCAAGAGACCATGAATGGGTTAAAATGGCTAATAAGATGCAAAGTAGCCGAGAGCCACACACGTCCAGTAAGTAACTGGAAAAAAGAAGAGTAGATGGATGAATGGATGGACGAATGGATGAATCCTGTTTTGTGTTTAGCGACGCCGAGGGGGCGTGAACCTCACGATGACCACCGCAGCGACACGCGAAAACACATTCATAGAACGCAGCGTCGTGAAGTTTAATCCATCAAACCCGCCAGGCACTGCAGCCAGGCAGCGCAGAGTCATAAGTTATCGACGGCAGGCAACGTCGTCATCTATTTCTCACCGTCGAATAATTCGCTGTACGTACGCGTGCACGAGTTATCAGCTGCTGCGGCAACGATTAACGTAGAACCATACATAGTACATGTGAGCCGAGCGTACAGTCTGTGATCTGCAGCGCTTCAATTCGCTTGTCATTGAAATCAGTCGGAAGGCGGACGACGCGCCCAAAGTCAGTACGACACAGCGATCGATCAGCGGCCAGCACCACGCCCTTGCCAATAAACCGGCGATCTTGCGCCGTAGATCAGAGCCGCCAGCGCCAGCGCTGACAGCCGAATGACTGCAGCTCGTAACAAGCTGAGCTCGCTAGCTCACACAACGACGGGGCTTCGATCTGCCACCAAACCTCGTATGATGAGCTCTCCTAGAGCCAGTAAACCGGTTTAGCGGATGAACATTACACACGCCCGTGCGATTTCACGCCGGCGATGCTGGCATCTAATCTACTGCTGTTCTGTTCAACTGATTGCGTACATAACAAAACGATAAAGATCGAATGACGGTGTGAAAAGTAATCTCGATCGCACTCCTCTATGTACATAAAAGAATCGTTTATAAGTTAGTGCATAATCTCGACAAACCGGTCAGAAAAGTAAAGATTGGCTTCTACAGGCCTCTCACGTCATATGCCTACTTGACATCTTTGAACATTATTAAGGCAATCAACACTCCACAAAATATAATAATGACGATAACAAAGACCAAAATAATTTAACAAAAGGCGAACTCGCTCTTCTTGTGTGTATTAGCCAGGTAACAGCATAAGGTTTGGCTGCAATTTGCAACTGCATGTTTTGGCTGAGAGTCAAACCCCCTAATTCTCTCCTCCTTCTAGGGGTCACGGACCCCACCCCATCTGACACAAGTTGTCATTAGACTCCACAAATGTGTACCTGCCAAATGGTATCTAAATCTGTCAAACGGTTTAAGTAGGGTGCACGATTGTGGCAAACAGCCAGACGGAGAGGAGACAGACAGACAGACCACGCTACGGAAAAATGCGTAGGAATAACCGGAATCGCTTGCAGCGGCAGCGATTCTGCAATTTCCGCTTACTAATGACAACATGAACATTATTATATTTCAAGTAATTAGTCAATAGCAAGTCTATACCTGTAGACCGACGGAATGTTTGGTTAGTTTGAAGACGCGGACAAGTCGAATAACGCGAAGAAACGACAGCGAGGCGCTGGACTTGGCGCTGGCGCAACTCATCGTCGACAGCACGTTGAACAGCGTCACGTAGTACGGTACGACGGCAGTGACGTCGACGATGTTCTTGAAGTCTTTCCAGAAGTCGACCTTGGATGGGCAGGCGACGAAGCGGACTATTGCCTCCAGGGTAAACCAGGCGGTGCAGGTCGTCTCGATGACGAAGAACGGATCGAGGAAGTTGGGTGCTTCGTCCTTGACGCAGTGAGTCAGGGCGAAGGTCGGTAACGTCTCGACGCAGAATAAAACGATCGAAATGAGAGTCATGACGACTGAGAGGATTGCGATGCCGAACGCCGCACGCGACGTGTCTGGATGCTCAAACAGTTCCCACAGCCGACGCAGGTGTGGGTTGCTCGGCATTGGTGTCACCTTCGACACAATCATCATGCCATCATTGTATCATCAACACTTCCAATCCAACGTTTTTTTCACGCTATACAATGGCAGAGCTGTAGTTAGTATAGTTCTCATGTTTCTAGTGAACGTTAGTGGCGATTGCAGCTCTCTGACAAACAAGTATTGTGTTAAACTCATAGTTACAAAAACATGGAAGTACTTACCCTTCACGAGTAACTGACACGACTATCAGCAGTTCTGAAGTAGGCCTACATGAGGAGGTCAACTGTCATGTGCAAGAGTTAAACCCCGATGGGTCAGTAATATTTTTATAAATCAATATTTTTGATTTATCTATTTACCCCTATATGGTGTTAGACACAAACGCGTAGCAAATTTTGCTCGTTTTTTTTTATTTCATTCTAAACATTTTTCAGAAAATAGTCGCCAGAAAATCCAAAGTAACTGTAAAACACACAGTGTGTTTTGATTAACGACAAAAGTTGTGCAGTGTGTAATGAGAAGAATACTCGACGGATAACAGGCCGATCTCTTAAAAGTTAAAACCAAACTATATACTGTGCAAGTTTGAGAAATCCGACAAAAAGAATTGTAAGTGACAACGATAAATACTGACTGCGGTTTGCTATGCCACATTATCAATCGTTCTAGTTAATTGTACCGTCAACAATGTGTAGCTATTATACAGAACTGTATTATCAGTACCTCAAGCACGTGGCCCTCTGAACGTTTATATTCCTCGATGGCTGCGTCTTCCAGCTCGTAAAACTCGAGCTCGGCGAGAAAGACGTCATCAGGAACGTGGTAAGGTCGCCGGAGTCTGCCGCCCGTCTGGTAGTAGGCGAAGATCGCCTCGAAGCTGGGTCGGTGCCGGTCAAAGAACAGTTCACGCCGCTCGGTGTCGTAGAACTGACGACGGCGAACGACATCACCAAGCAGTGTCATCGGATGACGGTCAAGCACTCGCAGACGCGTCTCGAAGCGTTGTCCGCTCACGTTGATGCGAATCCGTCGGCAGCCGGAAGTCCGACAGTTGTGTTGGTCGTCGCGACTGTCACTGCCGAGTGTTGACGCCGCGCCACGGTACTTGTGGCTGGAAGGTCTTGAAGTCTGCGGTGTGGACGTGGTTGAACGCGTTCCGCTGACGAGCGTCGTCGGTGAGACGAGCGTCGACTCGTCGCCGTACACCGCCGTCACAGAGACTGTCCGGTCGTCGAGGAGGGGAGACACTGACGTGGTAGACGGCGTCAGCAGCAGACGCGTGCCATCGTTGCCGATAGACGCCGACGCCTTGCGAGCTCGTCGGCCTAGTAGCGCTGACGGCGGCGGCGGAGGAAG
>Ga0056128_1000574_pt1 | contig 34075 bp, 26 predicted proteins | sample WorMetLIZISLAND2_FD_71113 | JGI IMG/M metagenome (GOLD analysis project Ga0056128, IMG submission 71113) | Marine gutless worms symbiont microbial communities from Max Planck institute for Marine Microbiology, Germany - Olavius geniculatus... ...
AAAAACATGCAAAGCGATGGCATTTACGTGTCTGTGGGGATAGTTGGACTTTTTACTCATTCGAGCAAGACAGTGCACTAGCACACCGAGCTTGCAAAATAGTTGCATTTTTGGATGGCAAGACGCCTGATTTCATGTCCACATGTTGGTTACTGCTGACACAATAAACATTTTTTATTAGCGAACCGGATTAAGCTCACCATCGAAGCAGGGTAGCAACTGACAACACCAGTTGAGACTATCTAGCTTGTACCCGTGACACATTAGACTCAGCATTACGTCAAAACTAGCAAAAAATATTTAATCAACTGCCATATTTTGTTGTAATATTTTGAATAAGTATTTCTTTAGCTACAACTGCTACAAATTTTGTGTAAACTGATCATCAATTGAGTGAATTATAGAAAAAACAAAAAAGATCCTTTTTATGAAACACCGCGTATATAAGCAGATTTCACTATTCTTTTTGTTGTTACGTGCTATAGTAAACTGCAGAAGAAGCTGTGATATTTCCTTTCTTTAGATTTCTTGCGAAATTAGAAAGTTTAGCTGCTTACAACTTCACCAAAAAATTTTCCAATTTAAAAGCGATTCAATGTCGCTTATTTATGATAAAATATCTAAAGAGATGTCGTTTTCCTGATCACTTGTCTGTGGCTATTACATTACAAAACATCCGCCGCAGCACGCACATCACGTGCTTTGAGCATGTACGCCACACGTCATCGGATGGATGTGTGGATGATGCGTTGTTCAATGCTGCCTGTACGCGACGCGTCTAGTGTGGGCACAGTGGCAATTAATTGCGCACGTGACATCAAGTGACGTTATTCACATCAACAGTACTCAAAAACACAATCGGACAGAAAATATATCAAACAGAAATAAGCCTACCTGCTAGATTATAATTGTAATGATAATTTTGCAAACGTTATATTATGTATTTTGATTGCGTTCGTGAAAATGCAAACGTTAATGACTTATCAATATCGTACACATTCGCCAAAGTTATCGAAAAATCGGCGGGATAAATGCTTTATTTTGACTCAAGGTGTTTATGTAAATGTCACATTTCACGTAAACCTAGGCTATTTTATCAAACGTTTTAAACATCGAGAAATACATTTACTAATGAATGCATGCAGTCCCACTGAAAGCCAAGCTTTAGGCCTTAACTACACTGCTTTGATTTGTTGGGTATTTCTCGTACAGCTTGTTGTACAGCATGCTCTAGGACCTGTAACAAATCCACAAAAATAGAAGAAAGTGGAGTATATTTCCTGGCAACCTCGGTCACGGCATCGCTGCAGCAGCAACAACTAGGCATAGGCACTGGACAGGGCCAGATGTGCAGTTTTTTGGTTATCCAGCCACTTTGATCTGCATTCGTGCGGTGGTTTTTTGTGCATTAACAAATCCCGACTTCCATTTTCGGCAGCACAAATACGACTAATTTAAGTGGGTCGATTGTGCCGGTGTGCAATCGCACATTCAGCTGTGATTGTGTTCATTCAATATCGATATGAACGGCGGCGGCCGATAGCTCTTCAGATCACGTCTGCTTCAGAGGCTGCACCAACAGCAGCATCCGGCATATGACACCTTTGACATCAGACTATGCCGCATTATTGGACCTACTGGTGCTGCCGCGTAATTATGCATTTGATTTGGAGAAAAAATAACAACAACCGAAAAAACAACATACGTCCAAGCCTAAATATGTACGTACGGGAGACGGTCTTAGAACAGATTTTTTAAAAACGCGATAAAGAATGGCAGGGCTCATGACACTCAATCAGAATAGAATTAATTCCGTGACCCTAACTTTTTTCGATACCCAAATTATTGATGTAACTTAGTAAAAAAGTTATAAAGCCCTATAGTATTGAAACGTGACGTGAGCTACGTGCATTCAATGTTCGAACCAGGGGCGCCATTTAGGAAAGGTCCGTATACCCCAAAGATTAATAATTTTAATTTTTCTCCTGTAAATCAAACTTTTAAAACAGTGTTGCTGCTGCAAGAACAGCACGTTACATAGACTGAGATCTCTAAGATTAGTGAGACTCCATCCAATGATTTACTGAAATGACGCCACTGGTTCGGACTTTGTAATTAATAAAAATGTTCATCAGTTAATTTCCTACCTAAATGAAATCGGCGGCTATACAAAGAAACAGTGGAATAAAAGCGTACGTAGTGCGACGCTGCTGCTGTAGCTGCTGCAGTGCTGGTTGAGTCCTAATGAAGACGATGACGCCGGCCAAGACTCGTGTGCGCCGACAGTCGACACTGGCTGGGTGGGTCGAGTCACGTCACGCGTTGCATTGTCCACAATTAGTAACAGTTTGCTCGCATAGCATCTTGCGTCATCGGCGTCTGCCCTGACCAGACCGCAATCACTGCAGGTACATGTCTACCTACCGTGGACGTACTCGTAGAACGCCTGCCCCCAGCGTCCGCAGCCAGCACCAACCACAGAACACGACGTCATATCCGCGCCCTGCATGCATCATCATCGTCATCATTACAGAGGAGTTTGGCGTGGTCTGAATAACAAGCATTAAGTTTAGCTAAGTTAAATTTTTATTTGGTTCGTCTATCATTCGTCTTGAATAAAGATGTATAGTTCTAGGACCACGACGGAAAACTTGACTGCGGATTTAGCAACTAAGCAGGACAGTTTTGCGACGCTGCCTCTGAAGACTGGGAGTTAGTTATACGGTGCAGAAGAGGTGTCCGATGAAAGGTCGTTTCATGCTGCTAGTGATGAGGCTTGTGGAGACCAGTTATTTTTTTAGAAGAGAGGGCGTGTCTATTTTCCAGCGGATGACCGCCAGCTACTGAAGAGCGCAGCTCGACCGCGACCTCGCTGGCCGCATCTATAGCAGAACGGCTGATGACAGGGCACGTATGCTGGTCGCATGGGCGGGCTTGGATCGTCCGTTGTCGATTTTGCCGCCCACCCAGCACGCGTGTATCCGGGCCACCGGGCGTGCCATCGGTCCGTGCAGTATGGTCAGCGATGCGTGCCGTCCAAGACAACGTCACGTCATCGGTGCGCTCCAATTGTCCAGCGTAATCGTGTGACATATTGGTTTGACAATGCAACCCTCTAATAATGACGTCTAAATAAACAGCCGGTTATGTCATGCCGCTGCAGCCTAGCCGGTCGCCGGCAAGACAGCCCATCGAGATTGCGCAGTGGGCATTCTCTTCGCTATAGTGATGGGCAAATTCCAAATAATCGAGCATCAACTAACAACATGTCTTTTTACATCCTACATGTTGCTAAAACGCGCCAACGGTTCAAACAATCACAAAAATTGTCGGTGCATTTCCGAGTTTGTCCATAAAGACTTTAACTTAAAATTTATTGCGAAGTCAAAGATGCATAAAAGCATATTTTTGTTGAAAAAATTATTTTAAAAGTAATCGCAATTTGAGTCAAAATATTTATACATTAATGTAAATTGTGTGTGTTTTTTAGGTAAAACTAGTTTTACTAAATCACACACTTGGATACATTTTAATGGCGATTTAAACGAAATTGTAGTTATGATCTGCCCACCTCTCTAACACGCCTGCACAACAGGGGTCTTACACGCGACTGCCACCATTGCTTAAAAATTAAAACACAAACTTCTATCAATAGAAGTACTGTTCTAGATCCTGTAATTTGTCTTAATGAGCGACGGGCGGCAACATTAATTCGGTGCAAATACTTTCGCTTCATTTCGCCGCGTCTACAGCGCTTTACTTTCATCGTTCATGTTGCACAAGGCTGCTTGCGGATAACGGCGGCTGCATTTAAAGTTGATCAATAAAACCTGAAAAAACTTTCTGGTGGTTTTCGTTGTTGTTTCAATGGTTAACATAGTGTAATTATTTTAAATAGGCTTATAACTTATACGAACATTAGAACTATATATGCAATTTTTATTTTTAAAGTTTTTTTGAAAATCATTTAGTCGAATCGCAAAAAAGATATATACACACGTAGCTTTTGTTTGTTTGTTTGCTCGCTGTATTCGTTTATTTTTATCATTAGAGCTATGTCAGTTTAGCGAAGCCTATTATGCCTATGTCAATTAATCCTCTCAAACCTCATGCTGAATGATTGAGTTAAATTCTATAACTTGCGTGTCGAACAACAAAACGAAAGACGTCGTAGGCCTATACAAACTGGCTGCAATTAGTTTCCTCTTTATTTGCGTAAACTACCGAAGAAAAAGTTTATTTTTTTTAAAAATACAACATAATATAACAATACAATAATTGATGACATAGGAGAGTGGCCAGAGAAGTATCTACTTATTCAATTTAAAACAAGTAGGCCCCTAGGATGAATTTTTTCTTAACTTTTTTCTGCAATGTTTGCATAATATAACTACGCCTGGAAATCGGCGTCTGTGCATAATTGTTCCTTATACATATGAAGCCTATGTGAAGCGTCATACCTATCACTGCAAATGTGAGTGTTATAGAGATGTTCTGGACTTAACTAATCATCGATATGCAGCATGCACTAAGCACTGTAGTTTGCGCGGTGACAACCGTGGAGTGACGTCGCCGTGCCACGCCGCGCGTTATTATTCTCGTGTCTTCGTCGCTTGAATGACAGAAATAGCACCGCGCCGTCGTCGACAGCTCGCCGCGTACCGCAGGTTAGTGACTGCCATGAAACGACAAAATCGATCGCGGCCACACCCGACGCCATAGAAGCGACGTTGCGATTGGCGGCAGACGATTGATGGACAAGCGCCGGTTGCCAGGTGCGAGCAATGGTGCCAGCAATGCCGACAGTAAATACGCCGTATAGGTAGGCCTTCGCCGTCGCAGCCGCTGTATAGTTTAAACGCGTGGTCGCTACTGTTTCTCGACAGTCGATAACGGTGACAAAATTATTACCACTGATCAGGCAAACTAGCTTAAACTGGAGGCTCGACAAAAACGAGAGATTTCGTATAGGTCGGATACAAGACAACAGAATATAGATGAACAAACTGAGGCGCACATTGTCGACGTAAGCCCTACTTCGACGCAGAAACTTTTAGTCTGGGCGTTATATTCGTTAGATTCGATCGTGGTTAATATAAAATTGTGCTAAGAATGAATTTATTTCCGGTTCCGACGTGACGTCATCGTTATATATACAAAAGGCACGTGGCGAAGGTCCGGTACAGAGAGTGGAGACGAGGTGACGACGACCTGCTCAAATTGGCACTACGACGACGACGACGACGCAAGTTTTTTGTGTCCACTGCAGAGGTAGATGCATGCGTGATCCGTTAAGACGCGTACAGATCGACTTAAATAAACTGAACTGAACTGACATGGTTTAGTTTTTGACGAACTGACCAATGGACAAGAAGTAATCTATTACAGTAGACACCGTCTAATAGCGTCGGTGAACTACGTGGCTACGCGCACGTACGCATCAGCCGAAGGGTCGCTTTGCTCGCTCGTTGAAAAAACTAAACCATGTCAGTTCAGGTCGCTCTGTACACTACATCGTATACAGTCATAGGGATCTTTTTAAATGTGTGATGATGTAACTTAATCTTGACATTTGTATTGAACGTTTTTATTTATCATCAATATTGGATCAATTCGGCAATTAATTCTGATGGAAAATTTACAGTACAAAAATAAATATTTTAAATAATTGCTTAGGTAACAATTAGAGCGGTGAACTATATCTACAATAATGAATTGCGTGTGTTTATATGCGTGCCCCAATTTTTTGCCGATAGTTTTTCTCGCAATTGAATTTACAGTTTTGTGTTCCTGGAGTATTTCATAACACAGCGCAAGTTCTTCGAGACTTTGACACAATTATCGTGCGACGTCGACCAGTGCCGTTTTTACGGTCTACATGTATACATGTACATACTGGTATCCAGTCGTATCAATGTTGTGCGTTTCACAGAAAAAAGCGATTAGTTTTTTTGAATATATAACCATTGATCTTTTAGCACCGTGTCTTTTTTTCCAAACACTTTTATTAAATTTTAGTTTTTTTGATATTGTTATGCCACTCAAAACGGTATAGTTTTCAGCGGTTTTTTTTATTTTACTGCTGATGTATTTTAGCGCAAAATTTTCGAGCTTTGTTTACCGACCGCCGCGAAACTACAACACGTTACCGGAAGTATTTTCTATTGCATAATTTGTGTCCCAAAATTACGGGAGCTTTTTGTCGCTAAAAATTTCTTACTTTACGGGAATTTTGAGGCAAAAATTAAAGTTTTGAGCAATTTATAATGTTTTTTGTTGAAAATTTGCAATTTTTCTACCCGTCCTACTTTTTTAATCTACGACGCCGGCCGCTGCCACCTTTTCGGCTATTAAATTTCACAGAAAACGCTGCGTCGTGTTATGTCGTCAATAGGCGTGAGCTGGGTGATCAGCGTCAGTGCACAGCAACAGCGTCCGACGACAACAAGGACAACGACTGCGACAACGACGACAACGACGATGAAGGACAAGTCAAAGAACGCGGCGAAGACACGTCGCGAGAAGGAAAACGCCGAGTTCTACGAGCTCGCCAAACTACTTCCGCTTCCTCCGGCGATCACCAGCCAGTTGGACAAGGCGTCCATCATTCGACTCACCACCAGCTACTTGAAGATGAGAGCTGTCTTTCCTGATGGTCAGTTGTGAATTTACTCCCCTCGGTTTTTACAAATTTAATTTAGCTGCGTGTAAGACGGTCTTCCTTTTTTAAACATAGTTGTGGGTATGCATTCCTGTCAAAATAACTACACAAATAAACGTACAGTGTAAAAGACGCAACGAAAACATATGCATGTTATCGGATTTTTTTACTGGTAGTCTGGTGCACTCAAAATAATTTTTTTATAAAGTGGAAGTAAAAATATCGGTTAGATTGAAAAATAAAATTGTATCAGTTGGCTCTGCTATTGCTCTGCTTTTCGCTGTAGCTTATTGGCAAAGTACGCGCAATACCGTTGTCGGCCTGGTCGGTCTGTAAGTTTAGTTCAGAGGTGTAGGCTGAATTAATTGTTTCGTGATTGTTAGTGAGCAAGTTTCGAGATTAATCTCTTGGACATGTCAGAGAGTTTGACGATGCCCACTGTATGTTTGTCCTCTACATTTCGACGCTTTACACATTATACGTATATTTATTTTGTTCATTGGTGATATGTGCAATCGAACGTGTTAGTGTCACATATTATATTATATTATGTTCTATATCCGGTAAAGCAAAACAAGTAAAAATCGGATATCGCGTTGACACTGCACCCGATGTCATCAAAAAGCACGTAGAAAAAACCGCCGATAGCGACCTCGGCGTAAAATGACCGTTAAGTACATGTTATTGGCGCCGCCAATTCTTGACGACGTGTGCACGCGTACAGCCACTGTGGTAGCACCTTTTTTGGCCCACCCTGAAACGATCACCGCGACTGCAGCCTATATCGTTTGTCTGTAATACCTGTCGGTGACCGAACAATAATTAGAAACAGACGAATCGATACTGCAGGAGCTAACCAGCCAGCTAGTGTACTCTGAAAGGCTGAAATCTGACGAAAAGCCACGAAATGGAAGCGAATGCGCCAACCTCAAAACCACGTAAGTGTTCTAAGTAAAATGTGTCGTGCCAATGCAGGACTTGCAAGTGTATGGTCACGGCTCACGAAGTTTGGCAAAAGACGACAATAGAAAGAATTCAGACTGTTTACATGCCGTCTGCAACGTTTTATAGGTGTGCAGTAGTACTATCAAATCGCTTGAACGAAACACCAAATCGCCCTATAGGCCTATAAACACTTTCATTAGTATATGGTACGATCATTGATCAATTGCTGTAGCAAACATCTGTCTTATACAGTCAACCCTCTTCTGTTAAAAAATCGGACAGAATCAAGCTGATTCTAAAACACAGCAGCAGCAGCAGCAGCAGCCCGAGTTTACCATTTGATGTTTCAAACAACCGCTTTGCCTACAAGACGTTTCTGCATTTCGACCTGGACGACTTTTTTTCTCGCATATCCAGTGTATAACATGCACACGTTTATATCTTGCAACTTAGTCGAAGAGCTGGCAGATTCGCCGACGTGCTGTTTTTCTCTGTTTTGCTCGTTAGTCTTCGGGATGATCTTCGACGTTGTGAACTGCGCCGCCGCTGCGGTTCGTCGTTCAGTTTGACTGTCGTCGGAGAGCCTCGCCTCGGGGCATGTGCCCGCAACTGCCGCGTCCCTGAGCATAATCTCTCAGAGCAGGCCGAATAGCCGACCGGCCGGGGCTCAAGGGACCCAGTCGGCGACATGGGTCGGCGACCGACTCATAAACGAAACGACGACGTGTATATACTGTGCCTCAGTGATGCGGCGGCGAGTTGGTTCGAACGGCAACCGCCCAATGTGAAACCGATCATCGACTTGTTGGGTCCACGTCCTAAGCGTCAACTGTCCGGTCCACAGTCATCAAAAGCATTTAGCCATCTGGTGGCGTAGTCAGGAATACGCTGTACGAAAACAATAAGGTCTTGCAATACGACTTAAATACAACGAAAAGTCTTATAGGCCTATTGCTGTTCCATTAGGCCTACACTAAACTTTGCGTCCATCCCGGTGCAAAGCGCACAAAACAGTCCAGTACTTCACTGTTCTATCAATGGCTCTGTACAGTGTGTCTTCTCTTCCGGTGTCCATAGCATGACAGTGGCACGTCGCTGTGTCTTTCCTAGTTATGTTTCGCTCTCCATATCTCTGCTTTTCTTTGCGGTTCCAGCTGAAAGCTTTTTGCTGAGCTGTTGTCTGCAGCCTCCTTAAAATAGGCCCCTCTATAAGTCGACTGAACGACTGTAGTCATGTTGTGCAAAACAAATTATAACAGCACACCGAAGCGTCTAGTCAGTGCAGTTCAGTTTAGTTAGGTCGCTAGTCTTCTGCGAAAATACAGGTTTAGTTAAACCCTTTGCTGATTAAAAATAATTTAATCGTCGGTTAGTGCACAGTGTCACAATTTTGAGTGATTTACGATGGTCTGCAGGGTTGAAATTACTTGTAATGTGAGCACTCACTAACAACTTAAAACTGTATAAAAAGGTTTAATTTTTATACGGTTAAAATAATAGACAGTGGACAGTGAAATTAAATCATATGAGGACAGAATTCATATTGGTCCCTACATACTGGCTACGCCGTTGGTAGAACCCACCTGCGTGCGCTCTGGCTGCGCCTGTGTTCACACGACACGTCCGCCTATTCAGCCGCTGCAGCAGCAAGAGCTTGTTTGCGGCGTCGCTGACGAGAAATTTCACGCAAACTGAGCGCGAAATGTAACGAACCACGCCTTGACGTATAGTAGTCTTACCCAGTGATCAGCTGATGTTTTCGCCTCACGGCTAACTGCACGGCCGATCAACTGTTGAACGACACTCGACCGCACTCACTATGCCTAACATTAAATAGGCCTAGCATTAGGCTTGTGTAAGTTTATATGATTAATCTGTTAATTACCACTAACGAAAAAGTTTTGTTTTGGGGTAGACCTTTAAGCCGCTGACTTAGCCGCCGCCGCGCCGTGATTTTGCTAAGCCGTCGCCGCCGCGAAAATTGCGGCTAGCCGAGAAAAAGTCGTTAATATCGGTTTGTGTGAACACTAAAAGAACCACAAAGCGCAGTAGCGATAACGCCCCGTACCGTAACTTTCCCTACAGTCAGTGGCACAGTATTACAAATTACAATGTAACAACACTTAGGCCTACTACACAGTACACACTGCATAATGTGCTGCAAAATATGCCGGTTATGCATTGCATAGATGTAAACAACGTTTCAGAAAAAAAAAATGTGAAAACGTTAAAAGTTTCTAATTAAAGACGTGGCAGGAAAACTGTTCGTAAACGTTAAACAAAAAACGTTAGCTTTAGTTTGTTCAACCTCTTGCCAAATACCTAATGCCGTGGACGCAGTACAGCTGGAACTGGGGAGATAGAAAGAGTGGAGAAAGAGAACACTTTATTCAATTTCAATTCAACCGTGTGGTCATATCTCTAGACTAACTAAGCAAACTACCACAAAACCGAAATCTGCATGTGGCCTATAAATTCGTTTTTGTCATGGTTTTAAAAGTGCTTCTCAAATTTCTTGATAAAATTTTCGGTAAACGTTTTTTTAAATATAGAAAACGTTCAAAAAATGAAAAAAAACGTTAAAAAGGCAAAAACGTCGCAAAAAGTGTAAAAACTGCACGAAACTGCAGGAACGTAGCGAATATGCTAAGCCGCCGTCGCCGCGAAAATCGCGGATAAGCTAATCGCGAAAATGCTAAGCCGGCCGTGAAATTCACGGCTAGCCGGCTAACGGGGTGTATTTTGGGTCTGTCCGTTTTCACGCAAAATAGCTCAAAACGCATTGAAGAACTGGGCATGGTTCAAAAAAGACGTGCCTAGATATTGACGGCGATCCAATTCTTTCGTGCATTCTGGATCACGCAAGATGTGAGATGTAAGGAGATAAAGCGTCAAGTAAAACTCAGTTGTGTGCGGCAGGTGGCAGCACCGTTCTGAGAGCAGGTTTGAGAACTCTGATAGCTTCTCGTTATTATTTAAGTACTTTTTATGATTTTAAGAGTATTCGCCTATGTAGTTGTTTGCCATTTTCTTCATTTATTATTACTTCTCGCCAAATTATTGTTACGTAAAACTGTGGTTATATATGTGCACGAATAATTGACAAAAGCTTCGGACTTGCTGCCATTTTAACACCGTTGTTGATATTTTGTACAAAAACCACATATAATCGAGGACATTGTATCAGATAAATGCATCACTTTTGGGTGGTATCTTAAGTCAGATTAAAACGTTATTTAATTATGCTAAGACTGTTATTATACACGTCATAGTGGAACCTGAGCTTTAAAATTTTTGTTTATTTTACTGTTTTGTTTTATGCGTCTATTTGTCTCTCTGCATATTTTTACTTAGTGATTTGGCCAAAAAAATAAATGACTCTCGAAAACAGTTAGATTCAATTGTGAATAGATGAAGACATTAATTTATGTATAAGGCAAATATTATTTTTTTGCGCCAACATGTCATAAGCAGAACAAGAAACTAGCAGTGAGACAAGTGATTAGGAAGACGGTGCTACCGCTGTGTGTGGTCGGAATGGCTGACTGGACACAAGACACTGCAGTTGCAGTAACCATCACTGACAAGACTAGATCGTGTCGCGTTCGTTGAATTATCTCAGTACGTTACAGCCAATGGCTGGTTACAGCAGCGACGACGTGAATGCGGGAAATTGGCAGAATTTGTCGACGTCACGCGGGCGGCCTGTGACGACCTCGACGTCACTGGCATCTCTTGGCCATTGTCCTCTGTTTTTATACGCTGCCCGCCCACGATGACCACGATTGCCCCGGACCACCCTTGCATCGTCCGCAGCTTGTTTCAGCACGATCGCGAATACCCCCAGAACGACCATATTCTCATAATCAGCGTCAGATCGGAACAGTCATTCGTGCTAAAACTAAAAGATGTTACTTGCAATGTGCTGCAAAGAAAAGACGAAACGCACATTTTAAATAATAACTCGTTTTGTATTTTTTTTACTTGGATTTAGGTTATTGCTGGTTTTTGTCAGTAAATGCAACTGCAGCCAGTAAACTGTCCAGCTCGGACTGGTTATTGTTGTAGCTGCTAGCTGGTAAATAATTAGAAAGCACGTAAGTCAAAACTCAAAACTACAACTTGCAGCTTAAGGTTTAAGGCAAGCCTAATCGCTTTCTCTGGTTTAGACCAGCTGTAAGTGCTACCACAGTTTCTATGTCTCTCAGAATGCTTCATGTTGCTTACATCGCTCAGTCGCGTTTATCTGCTGTTTCGTTGTTCTCAAATTAATAATTGATGTTGTTGTTGCTGCTGATGATGATGATGGTGATGAAGTCTATTAGTCTGAATGACGGAAACCGAACGACGAGCTAACTGATATCCGCGTGAATTGATGCGTCTTGCACTGAGCGGAATTAATCTGCGATCATTTCGTTATATGCATCATTATCGAAGCACAAAAAACTTACTCGGCGATAGAGATCAAACAAGAAAAAGCGATGCTGTTAAAGCGTGTTATACAGCAGGACAGGTGAGTTTGGACGTCGTTCGTTAGTGTGGCACGTGTGAATAAAGCCGTTCGTTCATCCGCATGAACTGATGCAGTGCGATTGCGCGCCGATCAGCTGCCGCGGCAGCCTATCATCAGTCAGTCATTGATACACGCCGCATCACTCGTGCATCATCGTCTCGTTCATGAAACACTTGAACACGAACGAACATGCCGCAAACACTAACGTAGATAAAAGCCCAGAAAAGGTCTAAAAATTCTTCTGTCGGGATATAATTGCATGACATTGTGTAGGTGATCTGAATATTTCGTAACTTCGTTTGGAGAATCTGCGGACGTTTTACTTACTGCTCCTGGAACAGAGCTGTAGATTACATTTTTCGTACAAATCCGTATGCTGGTGAAAAGTCTACATCTAATCTAACCGTGTAGAAAACATGAGAAAATAGTTGAAAATGATTTAACTTTTTATCTAAATATCATTTTGCAACTATTTAAAAGTGATATTTTCATGACCCTGAGTTTTCATGTTGTTTACAAGTCTCTGCAAAGTTCGAAATCGTATCACGGCTGAAATCAACTTTTTGTGCAACTGCGTATCACCGGCACCCGCAAGGAAGAGAAGGAGTGCTTGTACTTTGAAAAAAAAACAAAAAAAACTAAATCTGTCATGCTTTATCCGAACAAACTACCATACATATACGTAGAACTCCACGCTAGCGGAGCTCACAACGCTCCCGAGATCCTCTACTCGGACGACGAGTGGAACAGACTATCCCCGTTTCCTTATCTCACTCGGCGCTTGTAGTCTCTCGACCTCTTTGCCTCCCTAATAATTTTTTTTTGTTTATCGCAATGTCACAAATGCCGTAACGAGGTCGGTTTTAAAGCAACTGTGCATTTCGTGTAACCAGAACCGACGCGACTTCACTGGCTCATGCGAATATGACGTAGCGCGGGGTTAATGACTTTCTGCATTATAGTCGAGTTGGCTCAAGTCACTTGCATATATTTGCATAAATTATAGACACGTTCAGTATATTCGCCGACATCACGGATCACACAGCAGCAAGTGGCCGACACCACACACGTCGACCACCCAGTACGAGCTATGCACTACAGGCTAGGCGCTAACTGCGCCGTCGACAAAAATGTAATTTGCATGTTAAACGCTGCCGATGGAACATATGGTTCGTAGTGACCTTGCGGTGCCAGTGATAGGACGCTGTTGCTGAGTTTGGGCTGCAGTGTGCGTCGCGCGGTGTGCACTGCTGCTGTTATTCTCTGACTTTCGTACATGCTTCTTATAGAAACTAATCACCACATTAGTGATATAAAAATATTTAACACGATGTAAAATACAGGCGTTACTATGCTACTTGACGCCTATAAGCGTCGATGTAGTTTTGTTTGCCCGCTGCAATAACTAACTCAAATAGTTGATTTTGTAACGAATAGGTCTAATAACCTTGACATTGATTTTGATCTTAACCCACGATTTTATATTTGATTGTGACACTTAATGCCATTTTGGAAATGACCCTGCATTTGTTATATATGATTTTGTATGAACCTTGACCTTGGCCCATTGGTATTGTTGTCTCAATTAACCGTACATCAGCAATTCAAGTTCGGTAAAATTACGTTTTTTGGTGGTTCATTAGAGTTAAGCCTACTATCATGAACTCAACACTAACGTAATGCAAAAAATTGTTTTGTGTATTAGTTCGAACAAACAATAATATTTGCCATTTGGTAGTTGAAAATGCCGATTTGTCGCTCCAATGCGGACATGTCGTAATGTCTTATTGCTTCAATTCAGGTTTGTGTATAGTGAAACTGGCAGCAGTCAAGATTGATAATTCGATCCATCAATTGGCAACAGATGCGATGAAATGACGCGTACAGACGTCATCGGTTACAGCGACTGAGCATTGGTAATCACGGCCGCTTGCAGCTAAACTTCGTGACCACAGACCGGAACCATTGCGCATTCTTGGGCTATACAATGTCCCGTCTTTGGTCGTTGATTCTTGGGCCTTGAGACCATGCCTTAGGGCAGTTCAGCGTCAACGCCGCAACTTGCTTTTATCACTTAATGTTAAAATTAACTGCAAGTCTTAATTAAACCAGTTAACCGTGAATCATCAACGGCTAATTACAACGGCTAAGTATTCCGTATACAGTATACGATGCACGCCAGCTAGGCCTATACAACGATTATGATTAGCCTACGGGTCTCATGTGAGAGCAGTATGCTCTATGTGCTTTCTATAAATGATGCTGCAAGCATAGAAAATCTCTTAACGATGATTGCAATCAGGCCTAACTTTATTTTTATTTTCAATTTCATTTATTTCTGCTTTTGCAGCGTGTTTTGTATTGTGTTCTCGGCACTTGGCGTAGCCAGAAATGTAAACTGGGGAGCCTTGCATCCTCCCCCCTTTCCCCTTTCATTTCTTCTCCCTTTTTCCTTTTCTCTTTTCCTTCCTTTTTTAGAAGTAAAACTTTCTAAAACCCAGCTAAGGGGTCTAGGGCTCTGTAAGCTTCTTCAGTGGGGTATGGGGCGGAGCCACAGCCGAAATCGAATTTGGTGCAATGTGGCTTTAAAATATGACCTCTGGTGGTAACAATTTTAATTATTTTTTGTCTTAAAATTAACTGACCAAATTGGCACATTTGGTGCAGTTTAAACGTGTGCCTATGTTTTGTCTGGGGACTGGAGGGCTGGCTCTTCTGAGCTCCCTAGCTACGCCATAGATCTGATCTGTGTACAAGTACATCCGCAAATCGTTCACATTTCTAATGCAAATAACGAGTCGGATGGCTAACTTTATCGCTATTTTCGACAACCACGAGAAACTGTCAGGTTGGGAAGCACCGGATAGCCTAAAGCACGATTTGGTGCTAAATTAAATGCAGAATGACAGCAGACGCAGCCGGAAGCGGACGCGGCGACTGCGCATGATCATGGCGCGAAATTCTGCGCGGGCTAACGAACTTCAAACGCGGTGCCATACCGCGCGCGAGCGTCTTGTATACGCAGACGTTTGTCTGCCGGTGATCAGCGGTTATTGTTCGCCAAACACCTCATCAATTACACAACCGAACGATGCCAGGCCAGTTGGCGGGACGGAGAAACTCGCAGTGATCAAGCTTGAAAGACCCGGTGTGCGGCGACGGGATGAAGATGCGGACCGAGCGGAAGTGAAACGGGTCAAGAGCTGTGACGTCAGTTCCGTGAACGCAGAATCTTTCTTCTGTAGCACGTCAGAGATGAGTCGCAAGGAAAGGCTGTAACGCAGGGTTTCCGCGCCTTTCCATTCCCATTCCCCTCCCAGCGCATGGAGACCACCTGGCTGCCCGGCCATTGTGCTTGCAGTTGTCGAGCGTCGCGGCGCAAGACTATCAACGTATTGTCTGCGTCCGCAACAGCTTAATCTAAAGCCAAGCCGCCGCCTTTACAAACAACTTCCACCATCCCTATCATCTGTTCCCTTCGCCTCACCCTTCCCTCTCCATCTTCACCCGTGGCGTCGTCTTCCCTTTGTAACGCAATTGTCGCTGACCGCGAGGGAAATGACAAATTGTAGAATATTTGTCGCGCCAAGAGCAGCTCGATCTGAAGTGGTTTGCCTTCGACTGAGCGCCGCCGCCGCCGCAGCAGCTGCTGATGCTGCATATATAACGCGCTTCACGCAAGAGATGTGGCCAAGTGCCGGCAAATTGATGGTCGCTGTGTGCGACGTTTGATTTCATACAACAAAGGGGCGTACAACGTCTTCGTTTCATACTTGCGTGCGCGGCAATGTATTATTTGCGATTATGCAATATGATAATTCTGAAACACTCACTGGTGTATTTACGGAACATGCATAAATTATTGTTATCGGCATGCAGCTGTTATTTGTTTCTTACACGCTGAAGATTTTTTGCTCAACGGTAAACTTCAGTACCCTGCCAACAGCAGATTTAGTTTATACGTGATATTTTTTGTCTTTAAGACTGTCTCATTTTTCGAGTTTGTTATTCAGTCGTCAGTAGGCTTATTGATGCGCGTGCATGGCAAAGAATAATACACAAATGCTTTGCCTTTTTTCACTTTGGTAAGAGACTCAAATTAAATACTGTATACGCTCATCCCAAAGGAATCATTGATTCATTGACTGACTGACTAAATAATTTGTTGTTTTAGAGTGGTTTTGTTAGTGATGCCGCGACTAAAGCTAAAATATACTTTTGGAATTGTGGTAAAAATATATCAATGCTTATCTTCACTTATTTTTTATAAATAAACTAAACTAGTTTTGTTACAATGATGCTAATAGTATGCCTATGTGATAATCATTGCACAATTGCTTTGCAGCATCAGCAATGAAATGCTAAATTAACGCAAGTCGCTTGAGCAAAAAATTTTTGTATGTAAACCATTTTAAAATTTTTGGTATTTATATATTTCACCTCGTGCCTTTACGACATATAAAGATGTGCAGCGTGCGCGTCATTTCAGATTGACCACTTTTGAGTTGTCCTCTCTCCGGACACTGAACTGAAGCGTGGACACGGTTGACGCCCATCGAATTATTAACCCGCCCAAAGTCACTGACCACTTATGGCCCAATATACGCCCACTTTGACTGACCATGCGTTGTCGCGCCGTTGGCCAGACACGTTACGTGTGACCGCAGGCCGAAAATGCTGTCGTCCGTGACGAGTTTGATCCTTGGAACTTTCACACTAACAATCTCGGCGACAAAGTGTATTAATTAGTTGCGCAATTCACCGTTTGAACAGTCAAGCGACAAGCAAGTCTCTGAAACCAATTAAAACCACGTTCTGTTTGATATGACAGGAGCGAAAGTGATTGAAAGTGAACGCTGCTTGCTCAGAGCAATTGAGTAATGAGCAATGACGACTTTAGGCCCGGATATAAACTGTTGACGAGTTTCTGATGTCACGCATCACTTCAACATTTAATTCGAATCTTTTCAAGTGAAGTAATCAGCTAATTAAATTAATACAGGAAGGAGTTTAATTAATACAAGAAGGGGTTAAAGAAATAAAGCACAGTTTGACATTTTTAAATACTACAGAAATGGCGTGATCTGTGTTTGAATGCTATTTTCTTTAAGTTGACTCGCATTTTTATACCGGTTGTGCGATTTCAACAATAAATAGACAATATTTTTTTGATTTAAAATCGTATGTAGGTTTATTTGTATAGGTTAGCCCGGTTTCCATCGTCCGACTATTTTTAGTCAGATGTAGTTAGTACCAACTCTTTCCACTGTTTGTTCTTTGTCTTCTGCAATGTCTTTTTTCTATTTTTTTAAGCATTATCACATCGTCGTTTTTTTGTACTAAAACTGTTTTCGTGATTCTGATATCTCACATATACGAGTCGCACATATCCAAGCCACTTTAGACGTATACTTTATTGTGATGTTGCTCAAAAATGTAAACATATTTTTTTCGAATCTCGTGATTAACAAACGTATAGATTTTGAGTTTACACTTCCATGCGTAGCCTCTCTAATTTTTTGTTATTTTGATTGTTTGCTTTTGATTTTGGTTCTCTCCGTTGATCATAAAGATTTTAAATAATAAGTAAGCAAAATGACCTTAACATAAAAATGCAGCTTGTTGATAGGGCAGAAGCTGTGACGTTGACGGATCATAGGCCTGTACTGCACTACATACTTGGCGTCACAAGTTCGCCTTATTACACTCCAGTTCTGCCGATCATGCAATAGAGCCGAGCGAATGAGCATCTTTGGTGGTCGAGCGAAGCTTTTGCTTTTAGATGCTCAAACGAGCGCTCACGTATTGCAACCGACCGCTCCGGACACCGCTTGCTGCTTAATTAATCGAACGAAACTCTGTGAAGACTGACTTCTTTCCGTCTGTCCGCGCCAGCCGCTCAAGGACCGACCGCTTCCCGTTCCGTCGACTGGCAACCACAAGTAGACTACCGGGAAACGTGACTTACGGACGAAGAAACGTAGAAGCATCTATAGAAGCGCCGACGCTTGGATAATCTCAGTCCGTTCGGGTGGAGAGCGACCCGATCATATGTTTGATCGCGTCAGTACAGCACGGCTGCAGCAAGAAATCATCGTGAAATGCTTCCTTGCTATTAGACCAGCGACTGTAAGGTCTATGCGAAAGCTAAGGTCAGTGCGAGAGGTAACTTGATTAAACACTCCGAGCAGACTTTATTTATCAGATTTCACAGTGCGAATAGAATCAATCGAAAGCGACCATTTACAGCTTCACTATACAGTTATCTCTCAGACGAACTACGTACTTCTCAACGTTCAGAACTTACGACTCTCTAAAATCTACTGCGCAGCAACTTTTTACTGCACAGTTACAAACCTACAATGACGTCAATACAGCTAAGCCGCCTTAGACGCAGCTAAGCGTTCCCAGCTATGAAAACCGTCCCCCCAAAAGGGAGCGGAAGACAGCAAAGAGCCGGCCCCCGCGCTTTCGCACAGCTACTGGCTAAACTCCCTAGATTATTTCGGTTCTAGGCACTCTGCTGCATTCCTACACCTTTGCTATCACAGCTATCCAGCTAACTTTACTGTAGCTAAGTTTCCTAAGCTAAATTCTTCTCTATTTTCAGAGTCCTATATTCGACTGCTGCTAGCCAACCACATCCAAGCAACACCTTCTATCTATACCATAACTCATACACAGCTACTTAGCTACTTCTGCTCCACTAGGCCTATATACGGTAAGCTTGTTTGTTTACGCCCGGTCGGCGCTCATCACACGCAACCGTGATATCGCTGCCATCATATCGAACTAAGTCGTCCGTTTAAAAATCGCAGATAAACTGTCGAAAAACATCGATTAAAAAATAGCTCGTTTAACTGAAATTGTAATTATTTTTTTTAGTTTAGACAATGTTCTTCAAACGATTTTTTTGGCATAAGATGTGTCCCGTCTGATACACGGCTTGTACTTGTGTGTGATATTTCGTTTTTGAGTGCTACGTTTTTATTTTTGTATGTTGAATTTTCTTTTCCATTTTTGTCAGTCAGTTTTGCTTATTAAAGTCAGCGGTATAGAGACAACGACAACCGCAACAACAAGTAATTAACAAAATTCACTTGTCGTATTTTTATCAATAGCGCTTGTTTTTTTATCGACCACCTCGTCAATCTGCATTGCAGATTTGCGTACACTCAATTAGCTCTCGATCGCTACTATCAACTGTAGGCCAAACGTACGTGTCTATACTGTATAGATCTACACGGCAGCACAAATTAACGGCTTAATTCATTGAATAACTGCCACGCTTCGTTATTCAGTTGCCTGATGCCGAACAAATGAAGCAGCAGATAATTTAGCGCGTCTAATCCAAGTTAATCGCAACCGTCGTAATCGTTGTAATCATGTTAGCCGCTCATCACTAAATTAAAATCATTAATTTGCCATAAGTCTTATTCACAGTAAAATGCGCGTGGGTTGTTTTCAAACTAGATCTCTTACCGCTGACCAGCGAACGTGCAAGTTCTAAAAAATAACTTGGATATTGTCCGCCATTACTTACGATCTTTGTCGGCGAAGATGGACTGTCAAAGACTGTACTTTATTTTCCGTTTTCCGCAAAGCTGTGAATTGTCACCGTTTCGCACACGCGGAATATCTGCGATTACACTTGCCACTTAAAAGTGCAAGAACAAAAAATCTTTCTCGGGTTTGTAAACGGTATGCGCTAAATTATAGATCTATACGTTTACTCACTTAAGTTATTAGCGCAAACTTTTGTGGCCACGACCGCACCTTTCCCGGTGCTTATAAAATGTTTATCACAGTTTTTTTCGCTTTTAATGATATCTATCGGCCACTTCAAAACTTATTGGCTGTACGGCTTATTTATGGCGTCTTATTCAGGAAAGAAACGCCGATGCTGTGTGAAGTCTCTTACGCTGAAGCGGTGCATGCATGGATCCATAGGATGACGGGTAGCTGATGACTGCACTCGACCCTCGAGGTCAAACACCTGGACCACCGCCGACCGCGCACCTTCGAGCTGCCGTGCAGGCCGTGACGACAACAAATAGCTAGAATCAATTGCCATCAGTCAGCCTCTAGCAGCCGGTGTCACATTAAAATGTCTCCCCCGCAAAAAAATCCACGGATTTGATATGTGTTCTTTTTATTAAAATATCGCCGGCCGCTGACAAGTCTCTTCATTATAGGATCGCCGCCCCCCCCCGAGAAAAGTCTCTCCTGGCCGACAGTTTACCGGTTAAAATCCGTCCCGTTGGGAAAACTTTTCTGGAAGGCGATCCTATAATAGGACACCGGCGCGGCTAACGGATTTGCCGCCATTCGTTTATCTATCCATTCACCCATCCGTCTTTGAACCCCGCGTGACGACTGGAACGCTATTGTGACAACTGTCTAACGGATATGGGTCTAATCTAATAAATTAATAATAATGGATAATAAAGATGGCCGTAAACAATAGAAATGTCTAAATTAATTTTTTAAATGTTGCAATAAATAGTGCAGAAAAATGTCGTTGACTACCTGAAAGGTAGCTATGATAGAAATGTGAATTTTTTGTACTAAAATAAAAAGATAAGCGTAATAGCAAAGCTCTTATAACAAAAATAATGTTTACATCGAAATGTTGTATTTACTGTTTAGAACGTAAACATGTAAACAGCTTTACGAACAGTTGACCAAGAAAACTGGAAAAACTAAACTGAACTTGCTCAGCGACAAACGAGCACCCATTCTGGTACTAACCGGGCTCAATGTTGTTCGATAACCTCTGAAACGCGTTGGAGACCTACGTAAAAATAATGTATCCAGTTCTTCGTAAATTCAGAATTTTAGACATCTAATACACAGTGTCATAAATTTAGAAATTAGTGTAAAATGTTTATAATATGTTGTTATGTAGGTCTCGGCGACGGCTGGGGTCAGCACGTTATGCCTGTCAGACCTAGAGAGAAAGAACTTGGATCTCAAATATTGCAGGTAGCGGCCGATGACCGCGTATTGTAAGTTACATAACGGTTGTATGGTTTTTTGACAGAAGCTGTCGTTCTTGTGTCATTTTTATTCTAAGAATATTTTAGGCAATAACGCTTTGTTGTATACGGTCGTGGTCGTCCATAAATGACGTCAAGCGCCCGAGAAAAGGGGGGGGGTCACGGTATTATGACGATGTGTGACGTGGGGGGAGCGGGCGTTACGTCTGCGGTAAGGCCTGGCCAGGGAATCGTGGATGATAGCGCTAGTATTCAGGAGATCATTTCTACATATCAGAACTTTAATAAGCTTATACTATGCTTACTGTTGCAAATACGTCAAATTATGCAAAAATGGCGTTGCGATTGAAACTCATATAGATCTGTAGGCTACACTACGGACTGCAAGGATGGTTAACGGTTTGTGACGTCATATATTTGAGAGGGGAGTTTAGAGAAGAGTGACGAAACGTGACGAAGGAGAAGGGGGACTATTTTCCCTAAAATTGTGTGACGTCATTTGTGGATGACCTTTATCGCTAATTATGCCAGTAATTTGCTCGCATGTCGACGTATTTAAGTTTATCGTACACTACAAATACCGTTACACATTTTGTAAGTCTATGAGTGTTTAAAAAGTTCATAACGCAATAAAAAACTTATGAGTTAATAATACCTTATCAACAGTTTTTGTACAGTTACAACCAAACAAATAAGTGTCGTGTTTCGAAACTTACGGAATTGAAAGCTGTTTGGTTCGTATTTTCGTACAGCAATTGATCTGCGTTAGCAATCAACATTTCATTGATATTCTACAATCACGTATTAACATTTGTATAATTTCTTATGTTTTAAGACATTCTGCTACAATTTCTGTAGTAATCGTTTAATGTGTATGCCGTACAGACGTTGGACGGGTTCATCTTTGTCGTCGCAGCTGACGGAAAAATCATGTACATATCGGAAACAGCTTCCGTTCATCTCGGCCTTTCTCAGGTGAAAAAAACACACACGTAACATCTAACATCATGGGGTTGATACATATAAACAAGCAAATAATTATGTCTGCGTCTAGCGCCGTCCAGTTCCAGTTGCTGAAGGCTTCAGGCGCCGAGAGAAAGCTAATGATTAAGCCTATTTGCAGTCGGCGCTGGTGCATTATTTTTTGTTTTGCTGTTACTAGACTGTACGTGTTAGACGGACGGATGGAGGGGTAAGACACGTAACGCGGCTTATAGGACGGCCGCATAATAAATAGGATTTGCTGACAGTTGCAGTTAAGTAAAACTGAGCACACCGCAAAAAACTAGCAACACGCAAGTAACAGAAATGGGAAAATTGCTGAATAGTTTTTAGTTGTGGTCCAAAAAAAACTAATTTATCAGGTGTAAAAGTACACTCATAACTGCCTTTCTGTAGCTTTACGTCGCCAAACATTACTTTTAAAATTGTGTTTAAGTTTATTTTAAATGGCTCAAATTGGCTTATGTTTAACATTTTCAGAAAAATCAGCTAGACTCGCTCACTTTAAAGAAAAAACCGCAGAATAACTCTGATTTATGTTTAAAATCTTAGAGATGTGTATGGCTCCTCGTGGAAAGCAATCTCAAAGCTAGAAGGAGCGTCATCTCCCATATGGAATTACATAATGTTATGTGTGTATTTATACAAATGAATGCGCCCCGCTTTAACTTTAGCCATGTAGGTCGGTACATGATTTGTTTTTTTTTCTATGGATAGGAGGCTGAGTTGACCTGTTGCTGATGCGCGTGCTGATGTGCTACTAAGTCGTGAAGCTGGATACTGCAGACTCAGTATGCATGTAATAATACTCTGCAGGTGTTGTGTTTGCTGGATGCGTTAATACAGGTAGAGTTGACCGGCAACAGCATCTACGAGTATATACATCCAGGTGATCACGACGAAATGACGGCGCTGCTTACTGTTCACCAACCTTACCATCAGTACTTCATACAAGGTAGGCCTATCCAAACTGTGAGACATGAACCACACAGCCAGTATATAGCCAGCTATATAGGCCTACTGGTTGCGGCGTTAGGCAGGCAGACTGTGCTTGGCAATACTTGCAGAAGTGGATAAATAGGTCTATTTTAGCGACAATTTTCTGATAGAAATGGCCAAAAAGCGATAGTAAAAAGATTATACAAGATGAAGCAAAAATGACAAGTGATTGAATAAAAGAAGTAAAAAATGTGAGGAAAAAAAGCGAAGAAATTTTGTTAGGTAAAAAATTGTCAGCTAACGTTTATAGAATGTAACTTGGCAGTCTTTTTAGCTTCCATAAGCGATGTTTGACGGAAATTGTTTGCTTATATAACTTTATGTTACAAAAGAATGTCAAAGAGATAGCTTTGATGACCGGTGGGTGTCACGCTTTTATGCAATTCTGTGATGGCGCCTGTTTGCTTACAGTGACACAACATTGTGATTCTGCGTGTTTAGACTACGAAGTGGAACGCTATTTCTTTCTTCGTATGAAGTGCGTGTTGGCCAAACGCAACGCCGGGCTAACGTCAGCTGGATATAAGGTAATTTTACGAGTATTGGCATTTACAAAAGCATCAACTCGCACATCAGTAACGGATATACGGATGTACTGGCTGCCTAGTTTATACTTAATGTACGAGTCTTCTAACTTTTGGCGGCTGTTGTCGCCTATTAAATATTCAGGGCCGCTACGCTAGCCATAAATCTAACCTTAAACCTAACCACCATTTTACCTGATCATAGCACTAACTCAGAATAGAACTTCGACATACCGGGGTGTAGATACTTTAATTTCACACGCGATGAGGAACGCACAAGTTGAATTCGACTTGATACCCGCAAATCTATAACTCATAGGGGCCTAACGGAAGCGGCGGAATGCTGTTTAATGCTACATTAAAGACCATGCGGCAAAGATTTCGTCGAAAGTACATCGCCGTCTTTCTCGTAACTCGTTAGCACTGCGTCGACAGGTTCGACTTTTGACAGACGATGCAAGCCTATCGGCAGCACTGACTGTCGGTCGTTCACACAGCAAAGCTATTGATACGCAGCCACTGAATCTGGTTTCGATTTGGAATCACGGCCAAATATACTTCAGATTGTGCCCGCTGGCAAAACTTACTGACACCGTTACGAGTCGGCGATGATGCGAGGTTTCGATTTCATCGAACGCAACCGGTTCCTGTTTGATCAGCATTGACTCGATGGAATCCGAGATGTTTGCCTCAACGCGTGCGGTGCACACCGTATCTCCTATGACGTCGTAATATTCAGCCTCGTGTTTTCTCCCACGCAATTAATTTATAATGCGCATATACTTAAGTAATTAATAATAACTGATAAGTTCCACTTTTTATTACCCCATAATGTTTTGTAATAAACCAGAGAATCAGTGCTGAGTCAGAAAAACCTCGGCTTTCTCAATACGGCAGTACTGTAGGTCTATAAACCTATGATCCGGATCGATCAAAAACACTGGATCGCCACCAAAATCTGAGTGGTTGTTGGTGGGCTTTTTAATTGGGCCTATTCACCCTTCAGAGTAATATCATCAAAATGCGGAGATACGCTGCAGATATTATCGTCACTAAAGGCTTTACATCATAAAAATGGAGCATCTTGAACTGTGATCATCCAGAATTTACAGAATACTCCGGATCGCCACCACCAAGTCAATCTGCATGGACTGTTTTTAGCTCTTCTTATTCGATCGTATGATTGACTGTTAATTTGCTCCATTGCGTAACAGCGTTTTGTACGAATGACCAAATGCAGGTAATACACTGCAGCGGGTACCTGAAGGTGCGTCAGGGAGCAGTGCATGACGCGGATGCGGCGCCACCGCCGTACGTCGACTGTTGCTATCAGAACGCCGGCCTGGTCGCCGTAGGACACTCACTGCCCAGCAGCGCCATCACAGAGATCAAGCTTCACAGCAACATGTTCATGTTCCGCGCCAGCCTAGACCTCAAACTCATCTTTCTCGACTCACGGTACTTACTATCTGACATCATCATTATCAGTTTATTTCCCGCAAGCGTAGCTATAGAACCAAAATAATTTGGTAAAACGCAGAACCGCTGATTGCTGCTGCCACCCGGTGAATTGTACATCATCTGTTTTCGTAAGCTAAGTCGGAAGTAATTACATGTTTTGCCTGGGGGTTTGACCCTCAAATCTACGCTTCCTTTGGGGTCAGGGGCTCCCATCCAATGCGATGCGTCATTGCACCCCCATGCAAGTGTACTGCCAAATGGTATCTGAATCCGTTGAATGGTTCAAGCAGTCGACAGGAAGAAATGTACAGGAATAGTCGGAATTGCGTGCGCTGCAGTCTTGCAACTTTCAAAAGACGACTAGATATTTTTTATTTCTTTCTGCTCTAATTTTAATGGATTTAAATTTGCCTCGGTTTAGTGTATTTGTGTTTTTCTGTTTCTTTTGTAGTTGGACACTGATCAATGCAGATAAGTATGTCTGACTCGGTGCCTTTTTGACCTTCAGACTCTAGGCTAATGTTTTTGCTGTCTGGCTAAACGATGTCATGTTTGATTGACGGTGTACAGAGTGGGTCAGTTAACGGGGTACGAGCCTCAAGATCTCATCGAGAAGACGTTGTACCAACACATCCACGCCAGCGACGTGATACACATGCGCTTCTCACATCACATACGTACATATAAGCATATATACGTTACGTTACATTACGTTATGTCATATTCGTGTACGACGTACTTCGGTCGCTGCCACCTTTATTATCTCCGCCAAGGAGGTAATGTTTTTGCCGGTTTTTGTTTGTCTGTTTGTTTGTCTGTTAGCAAGATAACTCAAAAAGTTATGGACGGATCTTTCTGAAATTTTGAGGGCATGTCTGGCATGGCACAACCTACCAGTGATTCAATTTGGGGGGGGGTGATCCGGCAGGAATCCTAGATTCTGGATCACTTTGAAATTTTCGTTACCACTGCGTTAAAGGAGCATAAGGGAACCGCTGGCAAAGTGAATATGGTGACGCCACCTGGCGAATAACATTGCCTTGGCGGAGGTACCTGCGGGCTACGACTGCTTCCTAGTTTTTTAATCATTTGTTGCTCTCACAAATATAAGCGCTAATGTTATGTCAACGTAAAGTGTCATATCCGTCGCGAAAATGACTTTGATAGGCCTATAAGGCCCCATATTCAGCCTAAAATAACTGTTGTATTCTTGTTTGTCGCCAATGATTTTTGTAAAGTTGAAATACACTGCAAAATCGAGCGTATGTATTGCACTACGATTAGGCCTAGTACACAAATCAGTCATAACCATATAAACCTAAATCCTGAAAGACATTTGCAACATTGTTTTGATTGCTAAATAAAAAGATTTTTTTTACATTATGTTTAACATTTTTATTTTGTTTGTCTGTATTTAGATAACTTTTGTCAATGCTGAACTAATTTCATCAGTAGATTGCAACTGCGCGATGCTGGCCGCAAAATTGTTTTGTACGATAGCTTATGATACCATACTAGAACTTGAGCTATCGCTCGTGGCCGAATCGAAACATAAAATAATAAACTGGAAATAAACTGAAATAAACTTTAAAAATCTTGTTAAATGCCACGATGGGTGAGAGTTATTCTTCGTGATTGTGTAGTGCTACTGAAAGGCCAGACGACGACCAAGTACTATCGGTTCCTGGCGAAGGGCGGCGGCTGGGTTTGGGTTCAGAGTCATGCGACGATCGTTCACAACAGCCGGTCATCACGTCCTCATTGCATCGTCAGCGTCAACCATGTTCTCACGTCAGTCTCAGCTCATCTTTGTCCCTTTAATTCACTTTTGTTTTAAAGCCGTACGGTTTAGAAACTTAGCCAGAAAAGTTATGTCATAGCCTGAGTTTATTTATTTGTTGGTCTGTTTGTTTGCAGAAATACACAAAAGTTACAGGCGGACTTGGTTAAAATTTTCGGGTAAGGTTCGACTTGGCAGAACTTGGAGGTGGTTATTTTTTGCTGGTGATCAGGATCAGCGTCTGAATCTAAAATAAATGTGGAACCAAATGTGGTGCTGTCACCCGGTAAACAACAAAAATTGACATAGCATCGGCAAATGTTGGCGCCCTTCGAGTGCTTTTTAGTTTTTTGTGCAAGTTTTTTTTGCTGCCGTTAGCGGAATAAACGATGATGAGGATGACGGTTTGTGATGATGATTATGAATTTATGATAATAATGATCAGTAATCATTTTGTTATAATTTTTCTTCTTACGGTATTTCTTTTGTCAGTAAAAAATGACAGAGAATGCTACTATATAGACATCTTTATTTCATAGGCTTAGGCTTATGTTCTATTTTTTCTGCTTATCTTTCGTTAGTTTCAGATCGTCCTTAGGCGCCAAAAAATCCCGTGCTTTCGGTTGCCGTACGTCCCTAAAAACCTCCTCCATAAAGATTTAAATAGTATATTTGCTGCCCTTGGAGATTTTGTTTTACGCTGTATGTTTGTGTTGCACGTTAACATAAATTTGAAAGTAAAATTAAACTTTTGTGTTGTTGGCTGACGAAGGAACATCGAAGCGCAGGAACTACAATTAGACGTCGAACAGACGAGTTCTCGTGAAGACCGACAGCCATACTGCAGTGCTAGCGGCAGCACACTGGACAAGACCAAGTCTTCAACGACCAGCGCCGGCAAGGTTTGTCCGACTACTATTTCTAAGTTCTGTTCTCTGCAAAACTGTACACATAATCAGTGTTAAATAAATAATTTACAGCTACGTCGCTGAGAATAATAGTGTAGCCTAGCGTGTAAGAGCTCATACGCCTCCGAAGCACGGGCTGTGTTCCCGCTTGTACCTTCTTGAATTTTTATTTTGTATTTACGAAGTGAGCATCACCTTTTCGTAACGTTACATCATTAAACAAATAGGTGATTCTGTGACTTTCTCAGTGAAACCTGAAACTTAAACACATTTGCGTCATGGAGTATTCGATGTTTTTTGCTGTTAGGCGAGCGCGAAGGTTCGCTCGTCTAGGACGAGCAAGGTACGCCGTTCGCCCTATCGACTACCGGCGTCGTCGACATCGTCCAAGCTACAGAGTGGGGCTGGTGATCTTGGTGACAACAGTGACGGTATGACGTGCGATGGGACGGGCCTGCCAGCACTCATGCCGCTACAGATCTCCACCACACCGCCAGCTTACGACTACACCGACGCCGTCAAGGTATAATTTCATTTGCTACGTGACGCCACGTAACGAACAGAAAATACAGCTACCAGATAAAACAATATACCACGGTCGCACTTGTAGCCGATGGTATAACGGGTCGTATCCTACAGAGTGCACCGTTCACCGGTTCTTGTCTGTTAATTCACCCGTACCCGAATTAGCCGCTATGGTTAGGCTTAGGGTTAGCGTTAGCGTTAACAAAAATAATTGAGTGCGGGTGAATTAACAGACAAGTACCCGTTCACCTTTAGCCTATACGTACTAACGATTTCACTCTAAAAGTCACTTAATCTTTTTATATTATTTATTATATTTTTTATATTATTTATATATTACTTTATACTATTTAGCTCTATTAGCAGTGTTAGGCCTATTCAGTAATAGTTTGCTAGTAACTTGTCAAATTTGATGACCTGCGATGTGTGTATTTTCCGCAGCCGGAGTACGACTGTAACTACAAGTGCGACTACGCGCAATCTGACTACATGTCCGCCGTTTATCCGACATCATATCCGCTACCAGCTGCCGGATATCCTGGTGTCTACTGCGACTTCGGACTTTATCCATATCCGGTGGCATATCGGCGGGGGTGTGACGACGGCGGTGGTTATTATACCTATGATCGGAGGTACACAGAAGCGACTCAACGTCTGCGCTCGTATTATGGCAGTGGCGACGCGGCGCGGTCGGTCTACGAACTGTCGCCGTCGTCGGCTTCGCCACCAGAGGTCACTGCGAGAATCCCAGCTGCTTCATCCTGTCGGCTCGCGACGTCATCGGAAAGCTCCGTCGACAAGATGGCGGCGACGTGTAGCGCCAACACGGAAGCAGCGGCGAGGAATCACGCCTACGCCGCGGGGTATGTCGGGAACGGAAAATATTTCGGTGCAGCGCCACAACGCGGAGGGAATTCTTCACCGCCGACGACTGGACGGCGGACGTCGTCGTCGTCGTCGTCGTCCACCTCGTCGTGCGTGGCGGACTCTGGCGCTCCACACCGAGTCCCGGCATCAACGGCTAAGTCGTCACCGGCAGCGGCGCCAGTCAACCTTGCTGGGGGAGGAACCGGTAGCTGGACTGAGCGTAGAACGGTCATAATGGGCGATGTGGCTGCCGAGCTGGGACATCATCATCATCAGCATCAGCAGTCGGTGATTCGTCGTCGGACTCGCCCTCACGACGCTTACAATCCGCCGCCGACTGTCGCTGACTTGTCTCAACAGCACCCTACGACCTGCGCCGGGGTCCGGTTGTACGAGTCCATACGAGACAGACAGACAGCCGTCACGTCGACGAACCGCTGCGACTATCAGCGTCTGCAACTCAAAGCCGCCGCGACCAGTCAGCCCACCCCGCCGGTCTACCCTTCACTTTACTGCCCGCCGTCACAGCTAGACCACCACACCAGCACATCATCGCCGGACGACCACGACGACGTTGAAGAGGACTTCACGGTTGCGGCAATGAAGCAGCAGTTCTTAGCCGCTGCCGCAGCCGGCACTGCAGACGTTCGTCCTTACATGAGGGCCGCAGCGCAACGTCACGTGACCAGCGCCACCCCCGGACATCACGTGACCGCGTACACGAGCGTCATCGTCGACACTCAACAACACCACGCTGCCAACGGATACGTTCACTGACGACAAACGGATGTACGCATCGGTCGAGTCGTTCTGGGTATACGTCGCAGACCGCGTGTCGACGTGGGTCTACAGGACCGGTGACCGGCTTGCCATTCCAAAGGGCCGCCACTGTTAAGCATACGGTTAGGAATAGGCTTAGGGTCAGTGGTAGAGTTAGTTTAGCGTTTAATAAGTACGGTATGTCGTCGTCGTCTAAAACAGGTTTTTGGCGGCCGCTCGGAATGGCGGACCCGAACCGCATATGACATTTTGACGTCATTTGCACAGCAACAACTGACACTTATGCACACGCAGTCACGAAGGAAACACTGCATGGTCTTTAGGTTCTGCGATGTCAATCAATGAACCTGAACAACATTCGAGTAGGCCTATTCTTTCAGTAGAGTGATGTCACAGCTGCATGATTAGATACGTCATCTAGTCGTCATTTACGTAATAACGTTTCACGTGAATGATTCTGTCGATGCATTTTGTGAAAACGTACGCGCGCACCGGCTTTGTCAATGATCTCAGTGAATTTCTGATTACGAATTAAATGCTTTCTTTTCTGATGTTGACTAGTGACTCGGGTTCTATTAAGTACACAACGGTGATTATATAGTTTTATAATCAATGCGAGCTCTGATACCGGAGTTGATTCCGATCGTATTGGTTTGTCAAAGATAAGCTGCTGCCAACGGCCAGTGTTACTGGCGTTTGAACTTGAACCACGCATTTGTGTAATTTTTAGCAAAAAAGTTTAGAGGTGGGATCAGATCCAGTGTCATCATTCGATAGGTACATTTTATTTAAGCTTACGCCATTTTGTTGCACCTACTGTAACTGTTGGTGATTTAACTCGCTTGCTCGCTCGCCCTTGTGCGTAGTTATTGAGAAGCGTACATAGCAATCTCTAATCACGTGCTAACAACCAGAATGATGTCTCCGGCTCAGTGCAGTGAAGCTGGTCCGTCCGAACTTGCCGTAGCCATGATGTACGTGGGCGTTTTGGTGCATGACCGCTTTCAGGTCAGTGTGGGACACAGCATCAACACTGTCCCAGTGCCATAGTGCAGTGTGTGTCTGTAGGACGTGATCAAGCAGACCATATCTGCACGTCAGTATGCTCTTAGATTGAGTCGTTAGTGACGAAGTCAATACACTCGATCTGCAGTATGTGCAGTTGGCATCTTGAAACGCCTTCAAATGATTATCGTCATTTTCCTAAAACCCCACTCTTAGGACTCTAATCCGCAAGCCTATATAAAAACTGAATAAACTAAGGAGGTAGACAGAGGCTGAGTCTTTTGTGTATCTAGATTTCATTAAAATAACCAAATAGCCTATTTTGCTTGCAAGTCCTTTTGACAGCCAGAATATTAGATCTGAAACGTGACATCCGAGACGACAAAGTAAACGTCCACTTATTTCTTTAGCTTTTGTCATTTATTTACCAGGTCTGTTAATACAGTACACATGAGGGCTGCAATGCAAAGGCTTAGAAAAATGCAAGTACGGAAAAAAATAAGTACGGGTACCGGCTGTGGAATAAGCAAATATAGAAAATGACGTAAAAGCTGTACACATAGGCCACCTTCTTTCACTAGTGTTGCTGCTGTAACTTGTAAAACAAATCGTTCTTTGTGATGTTACTTAATTACACCAAAATGGACACCATACGTTTGCTCTAACTATTTAAGCATCAGTATCAAAATTTGATAATAACGTTTGTTGAAGTGAAAAACAGTTAAAAATGTGTGCCGCCGGTCTTAACAACAAAGACAACGACGTTACAGCTGCTACACAATGACGTTCGCGTATACTGCGGCGACGCGCGCTGTTAACACGAGGATTAACGGCGATGAAGTTTTGCTAAAACCGATTTATTCTAGTTGCTTCAATTTAACCAGTTTCTATTAAACCTGTTAACGGTTAACTTGCAGTGTAATGTTTTCTATTGCAAAAGCTAAATTAGATGTATATCTCCTTTCGAAAGCTGAATTTTCCATAACGTCAAATCACTCAAAATCATTGTTCGCAATAGGTCGTGCGATGATATTCCGAGTAAATTTTCTAAGTAACCTATATACTAACGATTAATAAACTAATTAAGCAATAGGTTAATTTCGAGTTAAGAATCCATATAACACAGAAAACGATTAAAAGTATACGAAGGCATGTGATGTCCACTTATAAGTAACTGTTGTAAAATGAAAGGTAAGCCTGAGCAACTTTTCGTGGTTTTCATGCAGCATTTCTGCATAATACACTGCGCTGTTTTTACATAAAACAAACGGCAGCAACGTTGGCTACGACTAACAATCTAGTTTATAAGTTATTTTTATAATTGTACGCCTAACTAGAAATACGTTCTGTGGAAAGAGGTATCTATCCCATTGCCACGCTATATAGCCTAGCAGCTGCGTATAAGGGGGTAGGTGCAAACAGCGCGCAATTATTATCTTTCACGGGGCCGAGTTATAGTCAATTTTGTCCCAAAATTTGTTGCCATGGCAAGAGGGGTCGACAGGGGAGTAATTTAAATGACACCATCGGATAGCCCGGGCCCAAAAATAGAGGGGGTAGGTGCAAACAGCGCGCAATCATCTTACGGGGACCGAGTTATACCGCTGTGAAATGTCCATTGGCTGTAACGCATAATTTTTCAACTTTTAAATGGTTGCTATGGCAACAGGGATTGATAAAAAATAAATTTAAATAACACCATAAGATTGCCCGACCCCAAAAATAGGGGGGTAGGTAAATACAGTGCGCAATTATCTTTTACGGGGACCGAGTTATACCGCTTTGAAGTCCCCATAGGCCGTAATGCAAATTTTTAAAAATTTGGGGTAAAATAGGGGAAGGATTTTTATCCCAAACAAACTCGATCTTACTTTTCGGGCCCCAAATCATTGTGCAAAATTTCATCAAAATCGAATCAAAATTGCGGCCGTAGGATTGTTTACAGACAGACTGACAGACTGATAGAATGACTAACATAAGTGATTTTTTTTAATCTGTCCCATGCTATGCTATAGCAATGGGACAGATAATAATTGATTACATGTTGCCATAAAATGTGAAAAATTTGAACAGATAACAATATTAGAAACTGTTACAGTTGGTCAGAGTCAGACATTGCAGTATATCGAGCTTTTCGGCATATTTTCGTAGACGTAGTGTACCTGTGTACTCGGCTGGTGTGGTTTAGCGCGACCAAGTCTTGCCGACAGCTTGCGAACACCCAGAGTCCAGACCGAGTAGTTTGAGCTCTGCTCGCCGCTGCCCGAGACCCTATCGAAGTCACTGCGGTTTTTTCCGGCAGCAGCAGCAGCAGCAGCAGCAGATTGGCGCGGGAGTCTTGGAAGCTTCTTCGTCGGTTGAACGCCACGCATGTCGCAGTACAAGTCGTTTGATGCAGATTCGTGTGTCACTGTCTCCATGCGACCTATTCCGTTCTGGCAGTCGACAACAGTGTCGACGTCTTGATGGTTATGATCACCACTGTGAATTTCTCTCATCTGATGGCCATGCATTACTACAGTAGCTGTCCCGTCAGTAGGTTTTTGTGACTGCTGCCTACGGCTGAAAATGCACAAATTTCGTAAGATATGCCAACTACATAATGAAAAACAAATTGTAATCAATAATTTTACAAGAAATTTGAGCCAATGCTCACGAGACGCGCGAAAGCCTATGGCAGTTCCGGTTCAGTAGTTTAGCTGAAAATTGGGGTGTTCGCGCTAAGTTAATATACAAATACCAAATTCTCTATCTGGATTGCATAACGATAGTAGCGTGGCGCCAAGGTCTAACCTGGGCCTATATCGTTCCACCCGTGTGACGGTCGAACGGACAGACGGAGAGACAGACAGACATACGGACAGACAGACGGACAGAATTGCGACGGCTAAAACGCGATGAAAGCAGTAGCTGCTTTCGCGCGTAAAAATATAACAACTCAATTAATGCAATCAATCAGCGTCAGTTAGTGCTGGACGTTGTAAACCGATTTCCGAGGTGGCAGCACCATCGAACAAAATATCACAAATTACGCTGTAAGATAGGCCTATGCAAGCCGTTTCACCAAATACTGTGCATCAGAAATGTACTAAATAATAAATTATTG
>Ga0056128_1000576_pt1 | contig 34074 bp, 23 predicted proteins | sample WorMetLIZISLAND2_FD_71113 | JGI IMG/M metagenome (GOLD analysis project Ga0056128, IMG submission 71113) | Marine gutless worms symbiont microbial communities from Max Planck institute for Marine Microbiology, Germany - Olavius geniculatus... ...
TAGCCCGACGAAACTTTGGCACTTGACGCGCCTCTAGGTTGGGGTGTTAACGCAAGTACAAAATTTGGGGGCACCGCCCCCCTCAAAATTTGGGAGGGGAAAAAACGTCCAAAATTTAGTATGTTTTATGACAACTTTCGAGTTTGACCGCGAATATCTCTGAAACTGATGAAGATAGCGACAAAACCTAAACGGCGTTGACGAGAAGGATAATATGTGCGTTGAACAAAAAAATTTTTTCTGAAATTCCGTCCACTAGGAACAAAGTTATAAGCGTTCATGTTGACCTACTCTAAGTTGACAATGCACGTTCGGCGTATGCCAATGCATCTGAGTTTGGGCCACGTGACTTTGGTGCCGAGAAAATTTTACCCCCCCCCCTAATTTCCCATCTCGCATGTCTGTGCCTATCTGCAACCATTTTCACGGCAGATGAGCCAATAGTGGCAAAATAACCTCTTTTTAGGGTGGGTGCCCCTTTTTCTCTCCCTTGTTTGCGAGGAACCCCTAAACTCAGCGGCGTGAAATTTTGTCACAAAATACTAGAGACACTATGCTATCATGTGGTGAAAACCTGAAGTCTCTATCTCACCTGGTCTTGGAACGGTACCAGGACGTGACAGACACAAGACACCAAGACGCCAAGACACAAAGAGAGAATCACCATAATTGAAACATAATTAATCTGTACTAATTTATGTAGTCATAAAAATTCATGCAACTCGTACCTGATGATCTACCAATGGGCCAAATGCAAAGTTATTAACAAAAACCACCCTGCAACAAAAAACAGCATTTCAAATAATATTTTCTGCATATCCAATCCTACTAACAACTAGGGCTCACAGTTTTCCGCAGGCCGCAAAATTTCAAGCTGAGCCATGGAATTTGTCCTTTTCCACAGAATTTGGATATTTCAGCAAAATCTCACAAAATTTTGGAGAAGTTGAGAAACGACCAATGATTAAGTAAGATCGTCAGCTTAATAATGTAACTGAATAGACCAACTAGATCACACAAAAATCAAACTGAACTGCCTAAAACTGTGGTCCCTACTAATAGCCATCACAAAACAGCACAATGGTATATCATAACGTGACTTGACAGATTGCAGTTTTGGAAAAAAATTCTCGTATGTTGCTAGCCTGCTACATAACTTTGCACAATGCCAGCCTTCAATAACTGAAGTTGCTTAACAGGATAGAGCTCAGTTTACTTACAAACGTAAGGCCACAGTGAGCAACGGAATTAGGACGATTTTGCCGTCGTAAGCTGTGGAATTTTGTAACCTGGCCCAAGGAATTTGGCTAAATTTTCTGCAGAAAACTGTAGACCCTACTCAATAAATCCATCAATCCACTGATTGAGATCAACCAATCAATCAGTAGAGATCTCCCTTCAACAAAGTTCCCAGAGGCACCTGATACAAAAAGACAGCTAGACATGATCAGAAAACAATGTCCTAAGACACGATTTGAAACCCTTGTCTACTGATACCACTGTTTTTCAGTTCAGATGGAAAGTCTACAAGTAAAAGCCATCACTGGCTGCATGCAAACTAAAATATTTCCAAAAAATCGGTGCATCTCTAATAATAATAACTTTTGTTGTTAAACTGTGGGATCTTTGTGGCTAAAGTATAAAAAAGTAACAAAAACAATACAAACAATAATAATAAGCATCATCATCCTCACTGAAGAAGATGCTAAGGATAGGGATCATTGACAAATCAAAGAAAACCAGCTAAGCCAAGTATATGTGAAAAACAGCAAAAGGCCAGCAGCATCACATCAAGGTTTACAGTCTATCATCAACCAAAGCTAAAATGTCTCACGAGGCATTTGCAATCTTCTCCTTCATCTCATCGGCCAAAAAGTCACCCTTTACGAGCTCATACTTGCTGCAGATCTTTCCGTAGAACTTCATCCAGCGACGAAACTCGGACTCCATGCACTACACAATGCATACATGGCTGGTGTCACTACACACTATTAATCAAGTTTATGATAACAAAAAAAATATATTTACACAGCACATCAAGAAATGCCCGAATTACAGATTATCTCCACTATTGCACTGAAAATGGGAAGCAAAAATGTCGGCATGAATTTGGTAAATTCACACCTATCTGCAATGTTCTCAAAACCACTAAAAATTATTCAAATTTCATGGGATCACCACAACAACCGTAACAGAAACAGCACTAATACCAGAGAACAAATGATAATGACTCAAAAAGAAACAACCAATCACTAGGCCAAAACTCTAATAAATAACGTAAGTTTTGGAAGTGGAGTGATAAGAATAGAAGCAATTACCTCGGAATACTTTGCAGGTGTGTCTGCTTTCTCGACGCCAAAGCACAGTTTGCAAGGCATAAGTGCAGCTACCTGCAGCACCACCTGGCCAATACCTGCATTGATCATAGAACCTCTCACTCTGCTAGCTACAGGCTTTTCTACTAACTTATCAGTCATATCTGCGGCACCTAGATCTGCAGCATATAGCCAACTGAAGCAGTTAGCATGCTATGACAATGCCCACTGCCTAGCTTAGTGTGGAAACATAATCCCGACAAATATACAGAAAACTAAGCAAAAGACATCTCCATTTCGGCACGTCCTTTATTCTATGGCTTTTCAGCAGCAAAATTATTACATGGTGTACAATGTACATAAAGTGCACAATGTCACCATGTCATGTAATATGCCTTCAATCAGTGCATTTTCCTGTCTTCTCTTAACTCCAGAATCCACCAAATAGCTAAAGCAGACATCTCTGATTCAAGCTAACCTTGTCTGCAAATCTATATGTGTAAAATCTATGTAAGAATATATTATTGTAGAAAGCAACACAAACCACTTCCAAGATCAATGAAGAAGTCATCCTCCGTGAATGGAATGACCTTTGTCATCTGTTCAATCAGTTCAAAGCTTGTTTCCCCATAGACCTAATACACAGTTCAGCCGAAAATATTGGTTCATTACTTAAATGACAAAGAGTTATATTAACAAGTAGCAAGCTCAAAATGCCAGAATAAGTTGCAAACTACAGCAGATTAAAACATCCCGGTGTCTGTCTGCACTGAAACTGAAGCAAGCTAAATTGAAGGAAAATGCAAACTGCAAAAGCTAAGTCCTGAAACTACTTATGAGGCTTGAGAGTGGCAGAAACCCAACATGCTTCAGCAAAGTAACGAGCCCCAACAACGAAAAAAGTTTCCAGAATTCAACAACCTTCAACAAAGCACTGAGATAAAAAAATACTATCAAAAGGTCAACAGAGACTATGCATGCATTTAAATGCTCCATCGGCTTAAATACATTATATCAGGTGGATACTGTAACCGCAAAGACAACAACACAAAAAAAGACAACCAGAAAAATTCAGCTGTAATGATTAATGAGCATGAATGAGACATGTGAGAACTGGGTTTCATTCTCAGAAATGAAATGCCACAGCAGTATCATGACTCATGACTCTAGTCTTTAGTATATCTAAAGTCAAGGTTATTATTACCTCAGCGGAGAATGGCTCGTAGACATTGAGTTTCTCCGGGTCGACGACAGCTCGGCTGTAGCATTGTTGCAAAATGTGCTTCAGTAGACCACGCGAAGGACGCGTTCTCAACTGAGCTGGCTTTGCACTTCCCTTCCACTGCAACAGCAATAAGGTTGTTAAGACCGCCCACTCATTTTGACCGGCTAACTATCAGGAAAAGGACCGGTTAACCGATTTGACCGGTAACCAAACCGTAGTTATAAGCGCTTTATTAATGGTTGCCACGTCAAGTCTGCTAATCCATGATTGAAAGGGATAGACTGTCTGATCATGCAGCACAAGTAAGCTCTACTCACATGGGCATTCTCTGTTTACGTTGCACGTCACAACGACGGCTGTTGATAGCAGTGCTGCAGTGACTACGTGATACTGCCGCAGTGTCTGCAATATCCACGTCGCTTGCCGCTGTTGCAATAAATACCTATTATGTAATGGGTCATGCCATCTCACTGGCTGCATCACCAGCGCTGCTGTCTGGCTCTGAATAGCAGCTCACCCATTCATTCATTCATTCAAACGTGCCAAGCCTCATCCTTCCCCCTCAACTAGGGCGTACAGCACCACAGTCATATCAGCTTTGATCACAGCTGATAACACCCACAAGAGGAGCAGGTGAGAAGTGTCACTCAACTCGTCTATTATTGCACGGTTAACGGTACACCGGACTGGCAGTTTCGAGCTCGATTATGTGTTCAAGAACGGTTAACCAAACAACCCTAAACAGCAATGACCAGCTCAACCATGTTCACTGATTGCAAACTGTATACTAAAACTGATAGTCTACACTATGAAGATCCACAGCCAGAAATGCACATCTGATGAACACTTCCAAATCTTAGCACCAGCTATGGGCAATGAGCACCTTTAATGACAGTAGTGAATACTAGAAAAATATATCAAACCAGTCTTCAAATATAGTGCAGCCAATCAGTGAATGGTACCAGTGAGTGAGTAGTTTTACATCTCAATCAACAATCTCAGGTCAGCTTATACCTGACTACGAACCTGACCTTTGACCCACTAAACTGAAAGTGGGCAACACCTGTAGTATTGTGGAATATCAGAATATATGCACAATAACTAAACAGCACACTGCACACAATATGTCGGCAAAAAGCAATGCATCTGACTGAAAAGTACGTACCAGCTGTAGTAAGCTGTCCAGTGCGCGATTGTATCGGTCACAAACACTTTTCATGCTCTCATAACTTGACACAATAACAACAAACACTGCAGACTGTTAATAACAGTCTCGTTTGCAGATTCACAGTTAATAAAGCTTAACTGATAATGATTATTAACTCCAATTAACTGTCACAAATGTGCTAATTACGTACGAAATAACAACAAAACAAACTTAACATAGCACACACACATTTTTGGATTTTTACACACCAAATGAAGCTACACTGGCAAACTTTTAACCACAAAACTAGAAAAGCAGTCAAAGCCCGCAGGTACCTCAGCCAAGGCTATTGATTCGACACAGCTTGTCCGCCGAAAACAAACAAGCGGAAGTTTTGAGTGCGTTTCAAACTATAGTTGCACTTTCTACATTGACCTAGTTCGATGTGACCTAAAAAACCTTGATTCAACGCCATGTTATTCGCTAGGTGCCAGCACCATATTCGCTTTATCAGCGGTTTCGCTTATGCCCCCTTTAATGCAACGGCAAAATTTCAAAATGATCCAGAATCCAGGATTCCTGCCGGATCACGCCCAAAACTGAATCACTGGTAGGTAATGCCATGCCCGACATACCCTCAAAATTTCAGAAAGATCCGTCCATAACTTTTTGAGTTATCTTGCTAATACACTGACAAACAGACAAACAGAAACAAAGTCCGACAAAAACATAACCTCCTTGGCGGAGGTAATAATTCAGTGGAAGACAAACAATACAACAAAACTGCAGTATCACCAGCAGTTCATCTTACCTTTTAGTATCATACCCATTAAGAACATATTTGTCCATTGGCAATTTCAGATCGGGTATTTCTTCGCACACCCACCTTCACAATCAGCAACTTAACAATACAGCCAATGTGCTATTAATAGATATACTGTCATAGTGCTATATTGAGCATAACTGCAAAGTTTTCAATAATTATGTTGCACTTTTTGCATACCAGTAACATTTCTTACCTATACAAAAGCCTGTAAATAATTAATCCACAACACAGTAGAAAAAAACATTCAACTTGCAAACACTAACAAACCTCACAAGTTCACTACCACGAAATACGACAAAATACAGCTAACTAGAAATATGGGGCAGAGCCCAACGTGAGGCCGCCTGACACCGTAAATCCGACGGGGGGTTTAATTCAAGGGGGGGAATTTACCTGGTAGCAGTCACGTGGCCCGAAGTCAAATGCAGTAGCATAAGCAGAACGCACATTGTCGACTTAGGGTGTGTCAACATCCGCGCCTGCAACTTGTTTGTTAGTGGACCAAAGTTCACCTATTTTTTTGTTTCAACACGGGAGGGATGGCAGTCGATCAAGTTATCGATTTTCAATAAGTCAATCCGTCCAGACATATTTGCGGTCAAAGTTTGAAGTTGCCCGAAATCACGCCGAATTTTGAACTCGAATAGGTCAACATCTGCGTCTATAACTTTTTTGTTAGTAAACAAAAATTCACAAATTTTTTCCCCAACGCAGAAGAGATCGCTCTCGATGAAGTTTGTGTCCCTTTGTTGATATCATGACCGGTTCTTGAGATATTTGCGGTCAAAGTCGAAAGTTGTCCCAAATCGCATCAAATTTTAGACATTTTATGCCTTTCCAAATTTTGAGGGAGCAGTGCCCCCCAAATGTTGTATATAAGTGATAATGTTCCCATTATGACCTGTCATGTGGCAAAGTTTCATGGGGTTATTCCCTTTAACCCCAAAGTTATTAGACCTGTGCTAATACGCTGAATTATAAGCCAATTTTTGACCTCCCTTTGAAAAAAATTGTTAAAAGAGCCCCATCCTCAGTGAGATATAGGCTAGCAAGAGTTGGACATTCTATAGCGCATGTAAAAATTTCAGAGCACAGCACCCCCTAAGGGCTAAATATGGTATTCCGAAAAATTCGATTTTCGGGGTATGATGGCACCTCTAAATCTCCATAATTAGTGGACCAAAGTTCACCAAACTTTTTTCGCCCAATGCGGGAGGAAACTAACTATAACTAGAACAGCAACTAGTTTTTATTTCTTACTTTTCTCATGTAAGGTGGTTTCTAAGTGCTTTTGCACTGATATCAAGCTAATCCTATAACTGTGATCTTTAATGATAAGTTGTACAATGGTATAAATGAACACAATGATAAACAGACAGCAACAAACCTAATAGTATCAATGATTTCCTGTGCCTCATCTCGCCCCTGCTGCAAATGTCATAAACAATAATGTCAGCACAACGTATAACTGCAGATCTGTTCAAGTGCACCTAGCGATGCAACTACAACTGCTAGTGCTACCCCAGCATCAGTTCCCGGTTTTAACATAAAATGAAAACTGGTTTAGATGAACAAAAAAATAACCAGTTACCAGAAATACATTGTAAAACAATTAATGACACTGTGTGAAGATGAAGACAACTTTATTATATCAAATGAATTCATGGCATAATTAAATTAATAAGTACGACGTAGATTGTTTTTCCTCTCCAGGCACTTCGCCCGACATAAATGAATGCCTTATTGGAGGCATCAACTTCATTCAAATTTTTGCAAGCAGTTGCAGCTGTTGTTGGCCTACCATTCCAAAAGACTGCCAAGGTTAGAAACAGAATAAGAGATAAAATTAAGAATAGCGTTAGGGTTAGTGTTAAGGTTAGGGTCAGCTTCTACACGTGAAAGCAGCTACTGCTTTCAGCGCGTCTTAGCCATCGCAATTCTGTCTGTCTGTCTGTCTGTCCGTCTGTCATACGAGTGAATCAGTCAAAAACAGTGCAAGCTAGAATTATCAAATCTTCACAGTCGGCTGCCCGGAAGACTCTAGTTTCAGGAACTGTAAAGCTTTTCCATAAATTTGAAGGGGGTCACCCCGAATGAGGGCACTAAATGAGAGGGGAGTGGGCAAAATTTGCAATTTTTGGCCAATAAGTCGCTGTATCTCAGTAACAGTGCGAGATAAAGCCTAGATTACTATTAATCACTAACAGGAAGGCGTATACTGGTTCTCAATTGGCGACCTTTCACAATAGCGAAAATTTGGAATGGCGAAACTATATCGTTTCAGACTTAGTCACACTGTGAGAACTTGTTTCATGAAATACTACTAATCAAAGGCAAAAAAACAGCACAGAAGTGTCTGGGTAATTGTGATTATAATCCACAAAAACTACAAACATGATAGTCAAAGTAGAGAGAGTGGGTGATTTTAAATTTCGCTTAGACCTAAGTTTTAAACTATAGTTTTAAACTAAACCTTAATCTGAAGTCCAAAGAATGGTTTTAAACCAATGCTCAGATTAACTTCAGTTTTAAACTCAGGTTTTAAACCGAAAACCTACTTCCTTGGTACCCTATAAATATGCAGATGATACACAGATATTGTATATCGTTGACTTGGTCATAGTATCCTCCTCGGGCCAAGTAACGCAGGAAGAGCTTCACATGCTCAGCACTGGTGTAATATCTTACGTTTGCACCATCAACCCAACGACGTCACCGGATGTATTCTAAGGCTAGCTGGTGAATGTGAATCTGTCTAGCAGAAAAGAAACTCATCTTCGTCAGAAAAACATGATTTGCGCTGTACATTAAACGCACGTTGTAGGCGATTGGGCCCTAGAACGCCGGCAGCAATAGCAACTGCTGGGTAAACGAACACCTTCTTGTTTTCGCTAAATCGAAAGTTAAAGTGGTTTTGGTGTTAAACCAAACCTAAAGACTAGTCTTTAAGAAGAAACGCCTATCTCGATGCATTACGGAGATCAGGTTTGAAACTGAATTGTTCAAATTAAGTTTGGTTTTAAACCGAAGTTTGGTATTATGTTCAGTTTTAACTTTGGTTTCAGCGGAAGCATCCGGTTTAAAACCCTACTTAAAACCGGATTTAATCGTCACTTTAAATTTTGCATTAATTACATTTTAAGCCAAGTTTTGGTCTAAAACTATAGTTTAAAACTTAGGTCTAAGCAAAATTTAAAGTCACCCAGTGAATCGGATTTATACTTCTGTGTATCTTGTATAGATTCTTCTTGCAGTCCCGACGCCCACAACGCTTACTTGAATTTCCAAAATTAGGTACAGAGTTTTAGGATTAGCACTGGTATGTCAGATTCTCTGGCACGCCCCCAAGTAGGTCACCACAACTGGATAATTAGGTCACTTGTTGAAGCATCCATCTATTCGAATCTAATCGAAGTTTCGTCAATATAAAATCGACTAATCGTAACGGCAGATTGCTGCAGTTTATTCTGTATCCAATTACCAAACGTTTACAACACAAGAGCTTCCTCAGAGCAAATTTACCGTAACAGTCAACGGCCAACGATAGAGAGCAGGCTCCGATCCAGCAGGACTGCGCAAATGAAGTTCCTGCGTCATCATCCGCTTAACAAATCAGCTGATTTATACACCAGTGCGACCGCAATATATCCGACAAAATTTGTGCCTATAATCCTTCATTTTCCTACAGTATCCCGCAGCGCAAAATCGTAAACAATCATTTCCCCCTTTTACCATCAATGGCGGGCGTACACAACGTTACTATGCAACGTTTTCTAGGGCAGCACAACAATCAATAGCCCAGCTGTAGCCTTTTGGTGAGGCTTGCAATCATTCTAAACGGCGCGTAAATCGCCACATGTCATCAAACAAAACAAGAAAGTTGAGATAATGCTCACGAGACGCGCGAAAGCCTATAGCAGTTTCTGTTCGCAAACTGTCAGTCTATCTCCAGCCATTTTGTTCATTCTTGGATCCACCCGTGTGACGGACTGACAGACAGACAGAGGGACGGACAGAATTGTGATCGCTAATAGGGTGTTTACACGATCCAACAAACGTCCAGCATTAGCACGTGTATTTTGAATACATTTGCTGGAAGTTTGCTGAATCGAGTAAACACCCCATAAAACGCGTTGAAAGCAGTAGCTGCTTTCGCGCGCAAAAAGGACAAGTTTTCGTTTTTTTGATAAAACGTGTCATGTTTTGGGAAAAGTTAGACCATGCGAAACGAATTTGAGAATCGAGATGTCTGCAACTCTGCATATTATTGTCATTTATTGATAGCTATATATATACACGTTCATTCGCAGATGTATTTTACTGTGACGAACCGCTTGAGGGTAGGCCTATGTACTTAGATTGATTACATAAAAAGATAACAAATCAGGGGCGGCGGCGGGCGGGAGTCGGGACCATATAGGTCCGGACCCCCCAGCCTCCGACAGCACGACGACTCATGAGATTAGCGCAAATCCGAGCTTTTTTGGAGGGATAAATGAGGAGGGGTGGAAATAGCGGCGGTAAATCGACAACCATCTCCCCAGCTCTGAAAACCTGACGCCGCCCCTGGTACCGAAAGAACGGTTCGATTAACGGTACGTCGACTCGCCTATAGCTCTTGACACTTGCGCAGTGCACTGCCAGTATTCTGCAACTTACTAGGCCGGTAGGCCCTAATGTTTTACAGTCGACTGCAACCACTGCATGAGCCAAATCAATGAACGGTGGACCGTGGAACGGTGCTCTGCAGTGCTAAAGAGGCGTATCTGTCAATGCCAACGCGCGGTCAAAAAAGTAGCAGTCGACGAATCGACGCCATAGAAATAGTAGGTTTAGCTCGGTTTATTCGAGTCGTGAGTAATTTTCAAGGTTGGCATTCGCTATGTCGTGCATCACGCAACTTACTTCTGTGTTCGTGGGTCCAGCAAACAAATTTCCACTAGGCATTTTAGCACGAGGATGACATACCGGTTGGCCCCCTACCGGTAGTAATTACATGTACTGAATGACGATGATTGATGAATGAGCGTGACTGTGAAAGTGTATACATGGCTGACAACAATAGCGGGAGTCAGATGCATATATCGATCGAAAATTGTGATGTATTAATCATATTTCGATCAGCAATGTGAGCAATAATTGAGAAACTCGAAGCCAGATGTCATGTGAATCAGCAACGCGGCGGCCAAGCAACGCAGGCCTACGCTTGTAAAAACGTTCACGTACGCACGCATGACTAGCGCCACGTCCAGCACCTACGACTGACTGCACGACCTTCGCCGCTCGGCTCTCGCTTATATAGCCTCCAAAAATAGACGCCCTGGTTAATATTCATACGGCCTTCGCTGGCCAATCACGGCACGTTGTCCATCGCCGGCGCGCCGACCGGCCTCAGCATCTCGCGCAGTCTTCGATTCTCAATCATCTGAACGCAGAGATCGATACGAGTGGTTGTGAGAAAAAGTTTTCATGACGTTTTTCTTTGAGACAGCGAATTCGGTGATCGGTTAGCGGAACTGTAGTGGTGTTGATTCCGTTAAAATAGGTTGCAGATGTGCACAGTTGCGATGAACGAACTGTTGACTGGCAGCTGCAGTCAGGGCAATCTTCATCAGCTGTCCTCGTCGGAAGACTTGCTTCTTTCGGAATTTGACTTCGAGCAGACTGCGGACCTTCTATCGGTAAGTTCGTAGACAGTTCGACCTCTCAGCTGCATCCGTATCATCATTCATCACCATCACTTCTTCTGTGGTTACTGTTCTGCAGCATGCCAGATCGTGTTCGGGCGAAAACTTGCCCTTTGAAGCGAGTCGAAATTTTATTGTAAACGTCGTGAAGTTGAATTTGAGTAAAAAAAAATTGTTGACTTAAGTCTTGATCTATCTCCTATTATATCTCCCTATTTGATCTCTCCCGTCATCAATTTTTTTGTCTTTCAACATAGGCAGAAATAGGTTGAAATTTACAGTTTTAACTTACGGCGCGTAGAGAGCGACGTCCATGAACTGAACTGAATTGAACCATGCTGACACGGTTTAGTTTTTGACGAACTGACCAAAGAGCGAGAAAGACAAGGTTGGTCATTGGTTGACGTGCACGTACATGTACCTGTCGTCACGTAGTCAGCGACGCCGTTAGACAGTGCCTACTGTAATATATACTGCTTAATTATCTATCCCATTGGTGATTTCGTCAAAGAACAATGTCCAGTTCAGTTCAGTTTAGTTCAGTTACGTCGCTCTCTACGCGCCTTTGCAATTGTAATCTGCAGAAAAGCAACACGTTACGTCGACGTCAGCGTCAGTGGTGCATAATCGCGTATGTGTTTGTGCAGGTGATGCAAGATCTGGAGAAGTTTCTGTCGAACGCAGGCGACGACGTCGCCGACCTCAACATGCAGTCGATGTCGTCGTTGTCGTCGTCGAATGTTGACTATTTTGATCGTCCTCTGAAGCCGCCGCCGCCCTACAGCAGCTGGTCTGGAGTCAGCGACTTGGACGTCAAACCATCCATCGACGCACTGTCACAGTGCATGCGAGAGCCGGAATTTTTGGTCGAAAACAGTCTGGCGCCACAGAACGCTCATGACTTCACGATGTACGAGCCGCGAGCACTGCAGGTGGACGCCGACGCCAACGTCCTGGCGCGAGGACCGCTGGAACGCTCTCGACGGACATCCGCTGAGAGGACGTCGACCAGCTTTTGGGGCTGTTCAGCCGCGGGGTGCGGCGGCGGCGGCGGTTCCAGTGGAGTCTGCGGCTGCTGCTCCTCGTCGTCGGAGCAAAACGGAGCACCTCTGGCTTATTCCCACCATCTTGCTCCGGCTGCCTCTACTCAGCAGCAACAGCAGCAGTCAGAACAGCACGACGGGGACTGCTCCGTCTATGAACAACTGGTCTCCAAGTCGCCGCCGTACACTGTCCCCAGTCCTCCGACCTCTCAACTGAGTCAACTCTCTCCGTATCACCACCAGCACCACCACCATTACCATCCGCACTCGCCGTCTCATCGAGAGCTAGCGAGCGCCATTCATCCAACGTTCTACCAACACAACGACGAGCGCTGTCGCATGCAGCAGAGCGCGATGATGCATCCGGGTCACTTCATGACTGCGCCACCGAATGGCGACTGCTTTGTTGGCGGTGTCGGAAGCGTTGGCTGCTGCCCTGGGTATTCGTCGTCGTCGTCGTCCGTGCAGCAGTCGTACGCGCAGTGCTATCAGTCGCCGTCAGCCGCCGACTATCGGTCGCCGACCTCCCCGCTACACAGCTCACCCGTGTCACATCAGTTCAACGCCTTCTACTACCAGCAGCATCAGCAGACGCAGCAGCAGCTGCTGCCGCTGGTCGCCCCGTCCAGCAGTCCGCCATCATCGACGTCGACGTCGACTCCCAGCTGTCTGGTTCACAATCACCCTCAGCAGTCGTCACCGTCCAGCCTCGCGGCGCCGACCTCGCCGGCCCTGCCTGCGCCGGCGACGGCCGCCAGACTGGAGTCGTCCGTGCAGCGGCAGCGGTGCCGGCAGCATGCCGGCAGTGACGGCGTCTCGACGCCGAGGCGACGCCGCCGCGCACAGACCACCCAGGACGACGGCAACACCCGACGGACGTGGGCGACCGGGCGTCGAGCTCGCTCGTCCAAAATCCACGCCTGCCCGCACCCCGGCTGCACCAAGACCTACAGCAAGAGCTCCCATCTTAAGGCTCACCTTCGCACTCATACAGGCGAGAAGCCGTACCGCTGCGGGTGGTCTGGTTGCTCGTGGAGGTTCGCGCGCTCAGACGAACTGACGCGTCACTACCGCAAGCACACGGGCGACCGGCCGTTCGTCTGCTTGTTCTGTGAGCGCGCCTTCTCGCGCAGTGACCACCTAGCGCTGCACGTCAAACGACACACCTGATCATCAACAGCTTGCTACGACGTTTCTGCTCCACTGTTCACCGTGTCGCAGTGTGTTCGCGCCTTAGTGATGTCTCGCTGCGCTCAGATTGTTAACAGTATTCCGGGTGGGCCAAAAAAGGAGACACCCTTTTCAACTACGTCAATATAATAATACGTCAATATAATGCTTCATAAACTCTATTAAAACTGACATTAATACTTTTTGAATAATTCTAACATTTGCGATTAAATACTCAGTTTAAATGTGCTCATTTGTTAAAAACATTTTTCATATTTTTTTCGAAGCCCCTTGTTTCTCCACGCGAGGGTTGTGAATCAAACAGCGTTCATCGTTAGTTGATCCAACAGTCGCGACGAAATTACAATTTAAATGCAGGAGCAGCGACCTACAGAAGGGGAGCGATTTTGGGGTGCCCAGCGTGGTCAACCTTCGACCAAAACGAATCAGATGCATTTTTTTATCGCAGAACACTTTTGGTAAAAGGAAAACCGAATGTCTTCGTGCAAAACTTCTATATACCGAAGCTATTTCGCGGAACGGTTTGTGAGTTTTTGTCCGGCCTTACGAATCAGATTTTTGATAAGATTGTTACGCTTTAATCACGTCCTTGGTCGTAGATTTTCGATGCCGATTTGTTATGTTTTAGAACATTTCCTTTAGAATCTTTCTCTCTTCGTTAGTTTCGTCTTAGCTGTTGTCTTTATCAAGTTGTTCTGTGCCTATGATGCCGATTTAAATACGTTTTGGTAAAAAATCAGCTAATTTTAACGAAATCAGCTAACTTTAACGAATTTTATTGTGAGAAAACTGTATATACATTTTGTGAAACAAACTTTTAGATTGTCGTAATGCTACAGTTATTCCATATTCTTACTCATATGATGAAACAGCTGCAAAAATCTGCGCGGAGTATTTACACGAATTCATAGTAGAATGAACGCATGGTTTTTATTGTTGTATAACTGCTTAATGTGAAATAGTCGAAATGAAATAAATCGAGATGTGTTAAATACTTATTGTGACAGAAACGTGGATAGATATTCTCTATTGGAACGATACTGTGAGTCGACTGGATCGTGTTATATCGAGACGATTATGTCTACTTTTGTTTTTAGGCCTATACGTGTTTCGTTCGTCGGTGATCTTAGATCCTGACGTTTATATTCTGCAATTTAACTGTTGTTGCCTTCATGCATGCTTATACCTCTGCATTGGTTGTCATATATACATGCTGGCCTTCATCAAGCGACTATAGTATTCACTATTCATTTTGTCGTTAGTTTGTTATATGATATTAGTGCATTAATTACCTCCGCCAATGGCTAGGTTATTTTATACCCAGCGTCTATTAAATAAGACAACAAATACATTTTACTTGTCATTTTGTCAGCAGAAAAAGTTACGGGCCGATTTGCATGAAATTTGCAGGGAAGGTAACACTTGTCCTAACGTAGAGGTGATAATTTTGATGATGGTGCCACCTGGCAAACGCAGCGAGAAATGACATAGCATTGGCGGAGGTTTGCGGTTTCCGACTGTCCTTCTAGTTTTGTATCTCCGCGCACGTGCGGCAGATGCCGTGATGTAGTCTGATGCGTTATTTTCTCTTGAGGGAGGCCGGCGGCAAACGGTGGCTTTACCGACGGAAAATTTTAGCATGGATAATTTTTAGCTTGTAAAAACACGCGTCGTTGCAAATGGGAAGGATGTTTTTCCGAGCTAAAATTAATAGGTTCGAGGAGGTTTGAGCTCAGCTAACCCAGCGGAGTCGGTGCGGCCGAAAATGTAATCGTGGCATTGTCTTGTGAGTGACCGAAAAAGTACATCAGCATTGGTCTCTTGTTTTGAATGTGAATAGCTTCGTCTTGGTTTTGACTTCGAATTGGCTGGTTTTCGTCTGTGGCTGGTCTCCAGGCATATTATTCTTGCAATGTGCGAAATGGCAAATTCGAAACTTGTTGGCGTACGCATATATAAAAACTGCTATATTCTTTCCTTTTATTAGCACGTCGACATTTCTTGATGTTAACAGTTGGCCATTAACGATCTCGGTCTTTATCTTTGTAGGCCTGTCTTTTTTAGACTAAATTTTTTCGGTTTTGTTCACAGGGTCCCTATTACTGTGCATACCGTATTTAGTTTTCAAAGGCTGTTTCTGTAGCAGTTTTGCTGAGAGTAAAAACCACTGTTGCACACTCTTCCCTGAGGCGCCGTTGACACCTTTCGCAAAGATCGTGTCATTTGCACGGTTTGCAAAATCGGTGGCTTTTCGAAATTCAGTGTTCGGTTGGATCAAGCTACATTTTGTCCTTATCATTATTTGTTACTGGTCGTGCCTATGTCCAAGCTAAACTGACGAACAGGTTTCTAACGAATTGTTGCAATATTTGACCACCGGTGCTATTTTTTTGCAATTTACAACGATGTAACTTCTTGTGGTGTATTATTCGTTACAGCTGCTTTAGTGATTTTTGACAAGTCGATTTTTTATTATTATGTACAGAAAGTTACAATATTTGTTTTGTCGACTTCTTTTTGTGACTGTGTATATTTATTAGTCCGTGAGTATAACAAAGTGCGAGATTCTTTTATATCGAACACAGTTTCCTAGCTCTTGTTTTATATGTTGTTAAGTACCGATACTACTGACTTACACCATGTCAGCAAAAACGCGTTTAAATAATCTGTAGATATACGATATGTAAATAGATTATTCTTGGAATAAATTACTATTAAAACACCGCGCTCTTCTTTTTATTTCACATGCAATTGTCAAGACAAACTAACAGTTTTCTAACATAGCACAGGGCATATTTCACCTAGAACGGCTCTCACAGTAATACTGGATATGGGATCTGATAATTTTATTCGGTACGTAAACTCGACCTAGTTGACAGCCAAATAGGTCCCAACAATGATTATAATTTATGAACGAAGAACACAAAAACACCACCAATAGAGCAAAATATCTACAATACAAACACTTGTGTACAACATAATAAATTATTAACATCGTCTTCACTTGAAACCAACCGGATGATATGTGTCTATTGCCAACCATGAAAAAATCATCATTGAAAGTTGAAACAGTCTATGACTACAATACCGTTAACTGCTGCTACGCGCACCCAGGAACGTCTACACCATGTAAACCTTGGAGGCTGGAGCAAATGCTCCAAGAAAAATTAGGGAATTTTTTTTTTTGGGGGGGGGAATTAGTGGGCAGTTGAATAATTCTGCATTCTGCACTTCAACTGTAAGACGGTGTTCTCGTTTATCATATCTTGCAACCACAAGTGTTCTGTGACGCTTAGAATGCACCCAATTCGTTTCTTTGGCTATGGCTCTGCCTTGACCCCTTTGTGGAAGCTCACGATGCTCCCCCAGACCCTCTGGACAGACGGAATGGGAATAACCCCTCCCCATTCCTCGCCCCTCGACGACTACGCTGCCTCATTCTTGGCGTCTCACTCTGAGTTAGGAGGGAAACTAACTTGCTCCGAGGACTTAGAGGGATAAACTCCCCTGAGCGGATTATTTTCAAGACACAGAGTGCAGCATTACACTAACATGATATGAAACAAACAACAAGATGAGGCCATGCTCCTCCGGAAACAAAGATTTCTCCGCCGTTTCAAATTTTTAACCTTACGACCTTGGAATGACCTTGATTTTGTAGACAAAAAATCTCGTGTGCACAGATAAGCTGGACAATACGTGATAATGGAAGTTGTCCACTAAACTGGTGACTGAGATCAGTGCTGTTTTTGTGACCATCAAACGACGACGTTTGACGTCGGCATGAAGCACGTTTAACTTTAATATTATACTAATTCTTATCAACGTGCACGCAACGTTTGTCAAATATTCGCACCAACGTCTCTCTCTAACAGACCAACCAACAGTGCTAAAACACACCCTCTTCTAATACAGCTAACACAACAAAAAATACAAACGTTCCCATCACGAACCTTCCATGAAATTCAATTCAATGCAAGCCTAACATGATAAGTAAGTCTTCGTTAGCCGATTGTCTTTACAGATTGGAGAGGGAAGAGATAACACCTGTAATTAATTGCAGCACTAGCAATTCGGCCTAATAAGGCCTAAAAATTTCCCTGCTTTCGGTTTCCGTTCGTCTCTAAAAAAACCTTGCTTCACTAAAATTTTTGTTGGATCCTCCAAAATAATTTTGAAGTTTTTAGTCTGTTTTCAAAGTTTACTTAAAACTTTTTGCATCTAGTCTGCTATGCCACAGTATCTTTATTTTAGTTCTCATGTAGGCTACTATTTAATGTGTCAACTTGTTCTTCGAAAATTGTTGTTTCATATTACATGGCATGCCACTATATAAAAATTAAAATTGAAAAAGTTCCGCCGCATTCCCCCCCCCCGTATAATTATCACTGGCTGCAACCGGAAGCACGATAAATTTTTAGGCCGAAGATGAACGATATCGCGTAGAAATAGTGCACGAAACTAAAAGACTAGCAGCAAGCATTAGTTATAGGCCTAATAGATAGGGACCAACCGAATTCACGGGAAAAAATGCACGATTTCACGGCAGAATTTTTAAAATGTGTCAAATTTCACGGAAAATTCACGGAAAGCGTTTCAGAAATTCACGGACCACACAGACGTTATTTCGAGGTGCTGCGCTAATGCAAACGAAGAAATTTCAGAATAACGAATATTTACTACACTTAGTCAAGACTCAAGACAGTCAATGTCAGCTACTTAGTGCTGAAGTGCGACACGTAGCAAACAGCAACATCCGTACAAAAGCTGCTGATAAAACTCTGGAATTGTCACAAATTAAACTAAAAGCGCTAAAATTCACGAAAAATCACGGATTTCACGGAAATCAGCGTTTTTTTTCATGGAAGAAGGTCAATTTCACGGAAAATGTCACGGCCGTGAAATCGTGAATTAAGTTGGTCCCTACTAATAGACTAATAAAAAACAATAAATATCTGAAGCTGTTGTCAACAGTTTTCCAACAAAAAACGGAAATGCACTCGGTCATCTTGAGCAGAAAGCACGAGAATGAATGCACGCACGAACCAACGTCACTGTAAATAGTGACGCCGATCGACGAATTGCACAAGGTAAGGTATAATAATCATACAAGTAATAGCTATCTTTCACGGCGATGCACAGGCCTATTGCTGCAATAAACTAAATACGCGGCATCTTTTGGGTGATGATATCGTACAGGCGCGTACAGGCCGACGTAACTGAACTGTACTGAACTGAAGTGAACTGATGGTTTAGTTTTACGAACTGACCAATGGGCAAGCAGTAATGCAATACCGTAGGCACCTTTCAACGGCGTCGGTGACTAGGTAACTACGCTCACGTACGCGTCAAACGATGACCAGCGGGCTCGCCCTGCTTGCTCACTGGTCAGTTCGTCAAAAACTAAACCGTGTCAGTTCAGTTCAGTTACGTCGTTCTGTAGGTCGACGCGCCTTAACGAGTTGAGAGAGGTGAGACTGCATGGTTTCCAAGCATCTGCTCAGCCTGCAGAGATGATTCGAAGGCAACGAAAAGACCTCAGACCTCACGAAGGTCGTCGTCGTCGAGTCTTCAAGCTCTTCCCTGCATCATTAACAATATCATATGCATCTTCGTCATAATCACCAAAAATATGTAGGCCTACAGGATTCTGTCATTCTGATTAAGAGGTGTGCAGTGAGCCTTCTTGCTATCCCCTTGCTTTTTTCCTTTCTTGTCCTTCCCTTTTCTTCACACCCTGCATGCTGTGAAGCGATACTCGAGTAACGCTGTGCTCTACAACGAACTCCAGACTAAAGATGTAGAAATCTCCTACTTGATGGAACTACAAAAAGTTCACTCTTTTGAAACCTAGAGGCAGAAGGTCTATGGCCTAACTAAGTGAGTGTGGATAAAACACTGTTCACCACTGCATAAGGTGTTTTCTACAATACCGATGTCGTATATAAGATTGTCATATTTTTAGTACAGAAAAATTAGAAATATATTTTCGTATATCAGATCTCTGGTAAAAAAAAACAAACTGTCACACTCAACAGGGCTCACTACAAAAAACATGACATAGCCTAATACGCAGCTGTGAAATAATTATAGCCTTTTGAAAGATAAGGCCAAAGTTGTTATTGATCACTAAGCCTAATGGAAAATCGCATAAGCCCTTTCAGATATCACGAGAACTATCAACCTTGGATGACCTTTAAGGGTCATTACTCACTCTGCTATGCCAATCGTGTGGCTAAATGGCACGTCGACGATTGTACCGTTAAATAGGGCGGTGACGAGTTCTTATAGGCGGTCAATAGTAACCATGTCTCTATATGCAGCGGTTTGACCGCAATTTTGAATGCAATGCCTGCAGCCATCACCCATGTGCGCCGAATTACCGTATCGTATCCTGGCGTTGATTATGGCGTTCGATGTAGCAGCGTCACCGTTGCGTGTATGGGACTGCAGTCACTTTGGGAAATCGCTTTCTTACTGCGACCGGAAGTCCAACGCTGGCCTTCGGATATAGGTCGGCCTAGCGACAGCTGGGTTTTTTTGTTATAAGATCATAGTTTACAAATGCGACTTACTACATCGCCCATCTTGGTGCGTGCATACTCGATACGGATGCCGCCGCGTTCACAAGATGGCAGCACGGCGCCTTGAAGCTTGTTCATTGCTTCCGTCGCCAACGCAATATCATCCTGCAGCCGTCATCACAGAGTCTGTCATATCATATCATAATCACAATCATAAATTCCTGATCATATCATAAAACAGATTACAACATGCTACGGTACCTCTCATCCGTAGCATAGGGGAGCCATAATATACAAGAATTATAGAAATGAACTAGAAATTTGGGGCAGAGCCCGGCGCTGTAAGTCCGATTAGTGGGAAAATTTAGAGGGCTGAAAGTCCCCGGTAGCAAAGTCACGTGGCCCAAACTCAAATGCATTAGCATTCGCAGATCGTGGCAGATCGTGCATTGTCGACTTAGAGTGGGTCAACATCCGTGCTTGTAACATTTTTGTTAGTGGACCAAAGTTCATCAATTTTTTTTAAACCCCGGAAAGATGGCAGCTGTCGATTAAGTTTGTTTCCAATTTTCAATATTTTGATTGATTCCTAAAACATTTGCAGTCAAAGTCAAAAGTTGTCCGAAATCGCGCCAAATTTTCGAAGTCTTTGCCTTCCCAAATTTCTTGAATGCGGGAGACAGGACCTCTACTATCGCGCGTCACGGGAGCTTTTCTCAAATTACTTGTTTTGCTAAACGACGAAAACTTACTTTGTAGCTATATTTAAACCTTTTTTGGCACTTACTATAACACTATTTAACATTTCAGTTAAATACCTTGAAATGTACCATTAGAAATTCTGCCCATCTGTAGATATTGTTTTTGGATATTTATGTTTTACAAGGTAGTGTAGTGACATTATAGGTGTTACGTGCATGCCACTGAGTAGCAATTTTTTTTACAAAGTTTACTAATAAAAAAATTGTAAAAACTGGTCGATAACCACTGAAGATATAGACAAAGTGTAATAGTTTACTATTTTTGGGGCCACTCTGTACATGTGCATCAAAAGTAGCTATAGCTGGTTGAAACTAATGAGCTTTTTCAAAGCTGTGTGACTAGCCTACCTGGTTTCAACGGCCAAGATTATTGTACACATTTTGAGCTGTAACTACGCCCAATGACCGCTTTAATACCTTAAGACTGTAACGAAGTAGCAAAAACAACTTTGCAGCAGTTCGCTTTCTCTAACACACTGTAGGCCTACGTAAACATTGCTAAAAGTATACGCCTAAATAAAGAGCAAAAAAGAGACTAAACTGTCAATTGGGAAAAAGTAAAGGAAGAAGAAAACTACTATTATACACGCGTGACGTATCCATAACAAATCAATGATGATGGCACGTAACCGACCTTGTCATGGCCGGAACTCTTCCGATACGGATGAAATCTTTTCGAGTCATCAGCACTCTGAAAATCAGCAAAACGTCACACATGATATTTTACTATGATTAACGTACATCTGTATAGACAGTAAGCTGTCTTAATTAAAGAAAACTGATTTAATTTGATTTAATAACAAAAGTAGCCATAGCCTACAAAAGTGGGTCCTGGTAGATAAGTGCATGATGTATCAAAAAAGTACACTTTGTGTTCACTCATAACGCTGACGAGTATCAGTCAATTTTTATTACCGTGGAAAAAAGTGGCAACGATAATGCAATAGCTTTGAAAGTAAATTTAAAAATTAAATACAAAAGAATCAGGAACGCAACCAAAACTTCCCAACTGCCCATCATCTTCAAAAAATTTCACCCAAACCTGTTCAATTTTTCGGGAGAAATCCACGTGATAAAAATCGACTAACCCCTGAAACACTACCTTCTTTGGAGGAAGTTCATGTACAGGGTGGACCAATAAAAATGTGTCACTTTACGTTTGCTTATATCTTTGCCAATTATTGACTGATTTTCAAAATTCTTTCAATGGCACACTCTGTGGGCAATTTGCAATCATGTGATTATTTTATTATTATATGTCCCACCACACCGTAAATGCGTTTATACACTACCTTGTGAAATATAAGTGAAATATACATATATAAGGATAATAACAAACATTTTGGTAAATGAAAAAAACACTTCAAACCAACATTGCGGTGAATGTTGTGTATGACACTAAACCGTGTGGGTCTAACACAGTCTAGTGTCATACGAATCATTGCAATGTTGGTCTGAAGAGTTTTTTTCATTTACCTAAATGTTTGTTATTATCGTTGGTTTTTTCATTTATATTTCACAAGGTAGTGTAGAGACACATTTACGGTGTGATGGGAGATATAACAACCTCGTTATTGCAAACTGTCCGCAAAGTGTGCCAGTGAAAGAATTTTGAAAATCCGTTAATAATTGGCGACGATATAGACAAAAGTAAAGTGGCACGTTTTTTATTGGCCCACGGTGTATATACTGGCAGCAAGACTTTCTACCGGCTTGGTACACAAGTTTCCTTCTTTTTCTCAAAGTTCCCAACAATTACAAACAGTGACAAAACATTGGAGGACAACGTAGCAATTTTTTTTTACACCGACAGTTATAAAATAAACGAAGTAATGCGTCCCGGTCTGTTCTGTACCTGAAATTCGACAAATGCCACCGGAGCTCCGCCCTTTGTGAGCAGCTGCAGTCGCCGAAAGCCCGGACACCTACAATGCATTACACTGATTAGAAACTGTCATCGCAGCCATATTTCCACGTCTCTGTTGCTTACAGTCTTATACAGACTAATGTTCATACGGACGTCGGGACTTCTCTGTGTCGCCGGTCCGATGATGTGGAACTCATTTCCGATATATCCGCGATACTATTCACACTATGATAAAAACTGGATCTGCCTTTGAAGCACTACTCAATGCATTTTTTTCTTAACAGCACCAATGTGAGCAGCGTATTAGGGGCTTTTCTAGTATTAACGTGATACACAAATTCACTTTTTATTTACTCACTTACTAGAAATATTAGCCAGACCAAAGAGGATTCACACTGCATCCGACAAGAAGAACGTCGTTAGCGCCAACTTAAAAATAACTTTGAACATAGAAAATAAAATAATAAGCGTCGCAATATCATCTTGTTTGTATTCTTACATAAAGTTTCGACAGACAGCTAGGTAAAGTGAAAAGACAGACGAACCAACCGCTGAAAGAGGTCGGTGAGTTGCGACTCGGTGCAGGAATGACCAAGGTTAGCGACGAACAGCGTCGAACACGGTCCGTTCTGACTCGACCAAGCCGCTGACGCCGGCGAAGCTGGGGACGCCGTCAGCTGAGCCACGTGCTGCGCCGGCTGATGTCCATTGGTAGCTGCTATCGTCAGTCTAGTCGGCGTAGCCGGCACGCCGCCGCTGGCTAGAGACAGTAGTGACGTAGAGCCGTGCGCCGCCGGGAGCGCAGCCGCTAACAACGTCGGCTGAAACGCCGAGTGGTACGCCTGTACGCGAACAAACAGACAATGCATACAATACAACACAACATGGTGCAATGCACAATAGATTCATATAGCACATGCGGATCAAAAACGGTTGAAAAAAAGAGGAAACAAAGCGTAACTTTTAGGCTACAATATTTAGCGCATTCCGTTAAGACACTTTCAAAGCGCCGACCTTGGTGGCCTTGTGGTCTTCTTACAGTCATAAAACGCACTTTCGGTCGTTTGCGGTCACCCTGGCCGTATTCCGCAAACAGTGACAGAAAAAGACGCCTCAACGACAGCCGTAATCATTACGTAGAACAGCATAAATCAGATGCGAGCGCTTTTATCTGTCGAAATAATAGCTCGTGCTCGAGCGATAATGCGTGTGGTTCCGCAGTCTTGCTTTGTTCATGCGCTGATAATGTAACTGAGACATGATACATCAGAACGCAGTGTCTTGATGACAGCGGAGTAACCAGACGCGGTGCAGCAATATTATTGTTAACGGCATCTTACGTCAGCGCTCTCAGTGGAACAGTCTCGACAAGGACATTGCTGAAGCACCATCTATGGGCTGTTTTAAAAACCGTTTGCCACAGCACATCTAGGCTAGGTGTTCTCCATGATGGCGTAATATCCAACTAACAGAGTGTGCCAGCTATGTTCCAGAACCAGAAAAAAAACCAGGACGTCTAACCTACGTTTGTCGGAGCCGCGGGCATAGTCATCGATAGTTAGCTGGACGACGGCTGTGAAATGATCTGCAACTTCCTGCTATAACTTTGACAGCGGAACACAATAATTCTGAAGACGAGTCTGTTTGCGAGAGAGCCTTCAGAGCACTGTGGAGTTCTTGGTTTGAACGCGCCGCCGGCCACAAGTACACTCTAACTGCTGGCGTCTGAACTCTGCGTGCGTCACACTGTATAGGTAAGCGGTGGCGTGGAAAGGAGTTGCTAAAGCGAGAGGCAGGAAATTGCCATTTTCCGATACGCAACTGGACAGTTGCAACAGAGAGAATTATAGATGCTCAAAAATTCAATTTCGCCCCAAAATCTCACCAAATTGATAACGCCACAAAATTTTGTATTTTGGAATAAAAATCTCTGACGGGTTAAAATCCAGAGAGGGGGCATGTCCCCTGCCTGTTCCGCCACGACGCCACTGCTCTGGGTCCGCCATCCTACTCCTGTAGAGCGGGCGGTGCGGCAGCACGACAACGACGACAGGACAGAACGTGAACGCAGAGCTCTATAGCTGATGCGGTCTGGCGTGTCCCAGAGGATTACCGTAGGTACGTACGCCGCGAACTGACTGAGTGACTGGCTGGCGGAGGCTGACTCGCCGTAGTAGTCATTGCGTGGCGTCGCAGCGTCAACATCGTTAATGGCGCGCAGTCGACAGCAGCAGCAGGCTGCTGCCACTGGCGCGGTCCGCCGTGACGTCATAATTTTCATCAGCTCATGATGAATGACCAGCGACCGACCAATCTTCAGCTATAGCTTTCACTAGAGTAATGATCGCTCCAGAAAGCTACCACTATAGCACTTGCTGCTCGTCTTAACGCCCTTCAGGCCGCACGCGCGTGGAATCATGCACTTTGTTCTGAAATTGTCCAACTTAATGGCGCACGTGAAAAACGAACCGTGCACAAATGCAGAGTGTATATTAGATTTTTGTCAGGTTCTTGCTGTTACGTTTCTTAAATTTTAGATCGGTCGTTTATCTTATAATAATATTGTGCATTCAAATTTTAAAGCGTCGTACAGTCATGTTTTTACTGTAACTCGTATCTGTTGTATGCGCGTACTTTTGGCGTAATAAATCACTGCTTGATTAAATGATCGATTACGCGTCTTGGCCGTACATCCGGCTGTAAGTATGGATAAGTGATTAGTCAACGCCGATATTCACATGCGGAGTGGATAGGCCCATGAAGAAAACATCGTGTATCGTGTATAATACACATGTGCATCGTGCATCGTTAAATCAGTTAGAATGTGAACCAAGATTGGGTCCCCATGCACGGTGATTCACATTGGCGATGTAAAAATATGAAAAAAATAACAGAAATGATGAGAGATCTCAAAGCCTCATCAAAACAATGCTGCCAACTGGTAAATACAAAGAAATCAGCTGCTGTCTCCTGACGGCAAAAATCCGGGATGATGATCCATAATACGCAATAAATCCCACATTCATTCCAGGGCCATGCTTAGTCCTCCGCAAGGTTTCGTCAAAATTCGTCAGTAATTTTTCACAGTGAAAATTCATAAATTTGCCAAAAATTCAAGCTATTAAAACCCATACTAACTTTGGACTAATGGAAATTACCTCACGAAACTTATGCACGGCACGTATCGCGAGGCAAATATGCAAATTTTGGTACAACTTTTGGGGATCCGCACACCAAAATATTTGAGAAGACAAAAACGTCCAAAATCGGGTGTGATTTTAAAGAAAAAGTTTAGATTTCGATGGCTGTAATTCAGCTGACCAAAATCGACTGACCCCATGCACCGTAAACACAACATCCTCCTTCGTCGCTTCGCGCGTCGGCTGAAGCAATAACACATCTTCGTTTTGTTTTATGCGACATGCATACCGCAGTGCATGTGAATGGGAAATAATGAGGTGGACATAATGATATGCGAAACAGAAGCCGCTGATACCGAGCTAACATGAAACGTGATTTATAACAGACACTATAATGGCTGAACTGAATACAAAAGAGCTTGATTATAAACAGCAGAGATGTGGGTGACCAATCGAACAGTGGTTTTAACAGTGACAGATGCAACTGGTACTGGTTGAAGAATGACAGAGTTCAACGTCAACTCCCAGTCTTATCCTTACAACTATCACATTGTGCCTTAATGCCAGAGGGAAACAGTCTAGCACACATAGTCTAATTGTAACGAACAACGTTTTCCGTATTTTTTTCGCGGCATTAGTTAACTTATTTTGACAAAAACGTTGATCGCAACGGTCAACGTGAAAATGGTACAAAAATCACAATGCTGGTGACAAAAATAACAGCGGATTTTGTACAAAAATCTAGCTACTTTTACTGTCACGATCACACCATAAACCAAAAACACAGAATATTTTCGAGGACAAAAATGTTCCGAATATGAATTTGATTTGGTCAATAAAGCAAGTAAAAAGACGTCACGCTTTCATTCAGCGTTTATAAAAATATCTTTAATAGAAAGCACTTTTGATATTTGTTATGTTTCACACCGTTTATTACATTACTGGTGCAAGAGGAACAGAAACAGAAAGCGAACCGCGCCGTCGTGGTGCACACTAATGCCCAAACTCCGACAAGCTTGCGGGCTTTCAGTTTTTGTCTCGTACGAGTTAGTGTTGTACGGCTTGTTGTACGGAATGTTGTACCCGAGGTCAACTCAGCCTTCCATCCCTGCGCAGTAGGTAAATCGAGTACACGGGACGCGTTCACCCGTGTCGGATAGCAGGTTACACTGCAGTGTGATCGCATATACGGCAGGAGACGCTCCGTGGCGCTGCGTCGGGTTACCATTCAGAGCTACAGACGACCCTTTAACCTTTTTTAACAAATCTGCAGCAAATCGAAGCAAGCGGAGTTTGGGTGTGAATGTAGAGACGAACAGAGTGTGTGCAACTGACCCGGAGAGCGAACTGTTGTGCCACAAGCTGTGTCTGGTGATGGTGCGTCTGGAACAGTGCAGTGCCGGCTGCAGCTGAGGGGTCGAAGCCGAGCGACGTCAGACCGACGGACGACGCGTCGACCGCCGGTACGTGAAGGGTCGGCGTCCACGGCGCCTCGGCCGCTGCCGCCGCCGCCGTGAAGTACGACGCAGCTCCGCACCCATTCGTCAGATCACCTGCAACCCCCAAACCATCCAACCGACCTCGTTTTCATTCTCTGACTTTTGACTTGGCTGCCGACCTTGACCTCTGCGTGCTCTGATGCATGTTGCCCTATAGCATCTTCACTTACTGCATCCTAGTACACCGTTTATAAGCTTTAAAGCTTTGTTCAAAATCAAAATGTATGCCGTAAAGTGGGCAAGATTAGACTTCCGAATATATAATGCACAGGGTAAAAACAAAAACCTTAAAATCTCTGTCGACCGATGTGTTTAAAGATGGCATTTTGAACAATGCTCGTTTGCATGACTGTGTTTAGGCAGTGACATCTACAGTAAACGTGCAACAAAAAGCAGAGAGAGAGAGAAGAACGACGGTGCAGCACACTAACTCTAAAAACCGCGGACACCCAGCGCTGAACAGAAATTAAGCGAATGAAAGAAAACAGACGAAGTATTATGGTTGACCAGTGAACAGTCGTGGGTGCTGTGCAGCGTACGTAAGCACTCAATTAGACCTTGAAAAAGTAAGTAAAGGGCAAAGAAACCTTTATGCTAGCACCATACACACAGAAGTCCCTGGTAAAAATAAACGGTCCATTGGCAAATACCAAATTATATACTGTTTCGTGACAGAGGCATCGCAGGGACGAATAGTTAAGTTGGCCTATGAAATTCGTTATATAGAGTGATGATTTACATCCATCCGTGTACTAACCGGGCTCGGTGTAGAACAACTTCGTCGGTCGAGACTGACGCGTTAACCACTACACCAAAACGCCGCCGCCCATTGTATGATTGTACTTATTCACTCACTCTGCCACTCACCTCAGTGTTCAATGAGTTAATTAATTAGTGCACAGGGGGCGACGGCATAAAAGAAAACGGCCGATGAACTGCTGCCGGACAAACACGACTCTTCAGTGATAGGGAGACTGCGCCACGCCAAGACATTCAAACCGTTGCCAGCTAAGACTAAGACCGATAAATTTCAAAATACTTTTCGATGTGATTGTCAAAAGTCAAATGTCAAACGTAAACTTATGCAGCGCATTCTCGCTAAAAACAACGTAATGCGCTGTTTAATGTTTGCAACTATTTATTAGGCCGAATGTTACGAGTATCTCATTATACTGTGTATGTATTTTCTGTATTACTATTATTATCGCACGGTACCAATCCACGGAGTAGGCCTACTACAGGCTGCTATATGAAATGAAGCATCTAAAAACTCACATCCAGTGAGGGATGCAACAGAAGCTGGGCTGGTGGTGCAATGTTGCAGACTGCATCCTGGCGTTGTCCTGTCTGCTGCTGCTGCTGCTGATGATGATGATGACGATGACGCGAGTGGTGGTTGCTGCGGCTTGGTAGACGTCGTCTTGGTGTTACTGCGAGCAAACTCGAGCCGCAATGTCAGCGGTGAATCGAGATCAAACTGAACACCCTGTAGACATGCAGACACACACACACACCGTTATCCATCGTCAGTTTGAACACACCCTCTATACACGTGCCCGTCCGTCGTCGAGAAAATAAACACACTTGCATGGGTGACGTCACAAAAATAACAACGTTCTCGACGCTGCATAAAAAGATGATCGTAAGCGTGAAAATTGTCTTAGAATTATCTTAAGACTGTCTGGGAATATGTCCGCCCATGGTCGTGTCATGTCTTCTTTATAACATTGTAGTCACAGAAGACACATCTGTAAAATGTTAACAAACTGTTATTTTTCCAAGATGTTTGACCTTCGTTTACTTCAAATAAACGTTAAGCGGTCAATGTAAAAACGGCAGTAATTTAAAATTATCACTGCAGAGAAAAAATATAAAGTTAATGTAAATTTTAATGGTAAATAAAAACAATATATCGCAAGATAAAATAACAAATTTCTACTTTTGTATTTAGATATTTACTTTACTTGTGTGTACTGACAAAAAATGTGATGAATGCGTGAAAACGCTGGATGCTGAAGCATGCCAAGTAAAAAGTCACGTTCTTTCGTTCAAGTTTACAAACTTTTGAAAATATTTCCAACGTTTATTAGGCTGGAGTGAGTATGCACGGAAAATGACGGCGACCTGTCAGACTGTCATTTTGACGTCGGACTCTGACGTATGACTATGACGGATGTGACTGCAAAAATTACGAAAATTGCGAATACAAAAGCCGAAACACAAAGCATAACGGATTGCTGACAGGCGCACAATGATCCACACGATTTGCCATTTTCCGCTAATCTTTTGTATTTTCAATTCTTTTTTTATTTTTTGCTTCAGCTGTGCTAGGAGAACTAAGCTGGCCATCCGAAGCGAACGAACTTGAACTGCATGCCTAACAAGTGTTGATGCCTAAGCCAACTTCGAGTACTGTGTGAGTCAAATTACATATTAGACGAAAACTTAACGGGAATAATCACCAACAATGACAGCCTCCATAAAACGTTTATTAAATAAACATAAAAAGGGAAAAGCTTCCAGTCAACAGCTTCGCGTCAAATTTTAGCTGCAGGAATTCATTTTCTGCCCGTGAACATGCCTAGAGGCTCTCGGACACTCAAAATAGGCTACCGTTTCAGGTAAATCATATACAAACCTGTAAGTCGTTCTTGGCTGCTTCGGCGGCAGCGTGAGATCGGAATGTTACGAAGCCGACTGGCTGCGAACACCACACCCAAACAAGACTTCACTAAACATCACTAGCACAATGATGTGTGCTAGTTTACTATATCGGAATGACGCTATGAAAATAGTACTAGTGGCAGATCTAGAAAATGGTTCTGAGAGCGACGCATCGTCAGATGCTTCACTGAGGTCTGAGATGGAGCCCCTGCTACAAACGATTTCGGGCCATCTGCTATGTAACTTCGACGCAACTTCGCACATGTTTAAGCGCATTTTTGTCTTATAACTAATTAGTAAAGCTGACAAAAATGTGACGTCAAAAACTCACCGGAAGTATGTTTGGTCAACTTCTGGGAGAGGTACGTGTCCAATTCTACCACCAATGGCGTCGTGGTGAAAGGAGGGGCTCTAAGCCGGGAAGCAACCCCCCCCCGCAAATTTTTTGTTGTCGGAAAAACTTCTTGTCGAAAAATGTTCGTTCAAAAAACGTAAAATTTGGCGCTAAAACCCACTTTGAGAAAATTTAGACGCAAAACTGCAATTTTGAGCACCCATATTTTTCTCGGTCGGAAATTTGCAATACCGGTCAGAATTTTGTCAAAAATTTGCAGTTTCTGTCGAAAAATTGAAACTTCCTGCCTCGCCTATTTTTGAAACGCACGATGTCGCTACCGTTGAACTGCACATAATTATACCGAGCCTACACGCGCAGTGACAAAAACCGCCTGATTGCGTTCTTGTCAAAATACGACTCAATGCGTCCGTGATGTGTGCATTAACGCAGCACTTTTGGACCAGCAATCCATCCAGCGTCCGCGAATACAATGACTTATTCATAAGTCACCAGTTTAATTATGCGCACCGCGACGATCGTCGACGCATTAAGCCACTTGCTTCCGGCGTCGCTGCGTAATTTAATTACCTGCCGTCAAGCACCGCAAACCGCAGCGAACTCGACCAAACGCTTTTCCTCCCGATCTACGTTGTATAAGCGGGCACGACTCCGTCAACGAAATTAACGAATGATCCGCTCGTAAGGCGCAAACTCCACTGCTTCGATATGTCGTGGACTTGTTGTGCAGCTCGTTGCACGACAAGTGCATAGTGAATCGAAGTAAGTGAACTTCGAACATAAAAAGCAACTTCGTATTCCGCCAGGTTTCGCTAATTTGCCGACAGAACACGTCACGATGATGCAGTCAAAATCACTTCGTCGACTACTTCGCATACTGAGTACTACAACTTTACGGATTTTTGGATTGCTATCGCACTTTCTGTGCTTATAGGTTTCCTTTCAATCGAGCTTTTCTTTACTTTGGATCTCGTCAGTCGCCCTTTTTAGTTATTTTAGACTTTGGTTTCTGTCTCTCCGCCATTGACCGTTTCTGCAGATTTTGTGGCCTTCTGCATACAATCACCATTTCTCAATTCCTCTGACGTCAGTGTCGTTCAAAACAGTTATAATTCTTTTGTGTAATATGCCAGATGAAAGTGGCAACTTGTAACGATATCTTCCGCTATTTTGCACCAAGTTTCACGCCCATAATACATTTCAATGTGCTAGCAGTACGTCAGTGCTATTCGCTGCGTCTATAATCAAACAACGCCATATATATATATAGGCGCCTAATCAAGCAAACATTTGAACTGTTTTTATCATCACGTTTAGCTAGTTTTTATCAGCTTTGCAGACTTGTACATTAACGGTTGTTACAACCACTTTATTCACATTTAACTTTGAGAATTTGTCCAGAAAAAAAATAAAAACATCTTGGTGGGAGTTTCTACTCTCCGAGCGCATCGAGTTAAATCTAAAATCGACTTATTTGCTTGAGGACGGTCCACTGAGTGTATAATAAACCAAGTGGTGCACAAATTATATACTGTACGTACCGATGACGATTTGCCATTCTTGCCAGTCATCTTGAGCAGGCATCGCTCGTACCCCTGCAACCAATGACAAACCATTCATATATACACTATGTGCGGAAAATATTAACCCCCTAGACATTGTACAATAAACAAGTCAAATCTGACAAAACTTGAATAAATTTTTGGTACACTAATTTTTACTAAACTGCCAAAAAATCAGCAAATTTAGTTATAAATGTTAATTTTAGCAGAGTTATTAATTGTTGAATATCGATAACAAAGTATCTCTATTACCAGTACGGCGTTAAATAAGTGAACTGCTTTGTTACTGTATACATTTGCGTAACTTTAACAAACAACAACTGATTCTGGCAAAATTTTACGTCAACAATGCACCATCTATTGGCAATCAAAGTACAAAATTTCAGTTAAATCTGTTAAAGCAAACAGTAGTTACAGTGGTTTTTGTGAGGTCACCTCAAAAAACTACAGTTTCAGATTTTTGTGGATGCCGTCAAACGCAACGACCTGAAACTGATTCAGATTTAACTTGTTTATTGCACGCTCTAGAGGGTTACTTTTTTTCGGACACGGTGTACATCTATACCTACAAATCAAAACAACTTTTACTTAACGGCAAATCGGCAGATAAAAAGTCATTTTGTTCCACAACAGTGGTGGAGTTACGTTAATAAAAGCACGCGTGCGTAGTGCTAGTAGTGTTAGTGATTAGATAAAACCGCCCGGTTGTAATTATCTCGTCTAGTCATCTTGTATGCCCTATATGACCCAGAGAGTTATCAGTTAAGAAGCGTTGTAGAGCGAAGACTGGGAGATAAGTCAATCTCAGAGTGTCTGCGTGCACCGCTCTGAGCTCAGCTGTATCTACATGGTGTTGTTACCTGTGCTAACTCATGCCGGCCTATATACGCCTACCCTACCCATCACTGGCTTCAACAGCTGACGCAAACACGCCGCAGCCATCAAACGGCCGCTCAACCGCATCAGTTATACCCCGTTTACACGATCGAGCAAACCATCAAACAGGCCTAATGGAACCCTGCCCCCTGGCTCAAATGCTTAGGCTCAGCCCACAGCTGATCACGTGTTATATAGGCCTTCCAATTACAACCCGCCGGCCCTCCTGATTAGCATGCTAATTACCATAGCTCGTCGAGCTAGCTGGACGAATGCTAGCAAACATCGAGCAAACGTCGAGCAGACGTCGAGCAATTAGCACGTGTATTTTGAATACATTTGCTCGACGTTTGCTCGGACGTGTAAACGGGGTATTAAACGTCGAGGCCGCGGCTAGCACCAAACAACCCACCCGGACTCAGAACTATCCGCAGACGAAACATTTAGCCGACAATTGGCGCATCTCGTCGACTGTGGGACATTCCGGTAGTTTTGGTAGTTTAGTGAGTCGAACGATTTGGCAGATGCCGTTTTAATCAGCCTAGAAACGTAATTATCCTATTTCATTATCGATTAGGTCTACTCCTTTCGTTACGCCGTTGCTGGCGTAAAGACCGTTTACAATAATTATTTCATATCCCATTTCCACATCATCGGCGTCTTTGTGTGCCCACTTAGTACACAATACTATAAAATAGAATCAATCTGAAACTTTGCTGCGTGCACTATCTTTTTGGAACTGAACCACAGTATTGCACATGAGAATCAGAATAAACCACCAGAATGTCACTTGTCGGAAATAAGTTTGTTTTGCACAGGTAAAACAGAAATATATCCGCCACTATAAGCCCACATTTCACTTCTTATTCCACTTATTCCATTTGTTGTGCAATGTGTTGTGCAACAAATACAGAAAAATCGAAAACCTACAACCAATGTACAAAATCTTAACGTGCTGTACAGTGTACAAGAACAATCATGTCATATGCATAATTATGCAGTATTATCATTAGCTCATGCCAGTCACAAGCCTGGTTGGATGCAAACGCCTGAACTTTACATTTAAGTTTACTTTTACAGCATGCTGTATGACCATAGTTATCACTGGCGTAGAAAAAATCCACAAGTAGAGAGGGTATGAGAGGAAGTAGGGTGCGGGAATTGGTGCCCCTGTCTACTGGGAAAAAGATTTGCAGATGGGACTGTGCCCTCTCCCCAAAATTTTTCTTGATTTTTATGTAGAAATAGTATGTTTATATGTACAGGGTGGTCCAAAAAAACTGCACAAAGTTTATGGCACCATAATTTTGCAACCGTACATCATAGAGTCAAGCGGTTTTCAGCAAAATGTTCTGAAAGAAATTCTTTACATGACTGAAGTCGGTGTTTAAA
>Ga0056128_1000579_pt1 | contig 34038 bp, 14 predicted proteins | sample WorMetLIZISLAND2_FD_71113 | JGI IMG/M metagenome (GOLD analysis project Ga0056128, IMG submission 71113) | Marine gutless worms symbiont microbial communities from Max Planck institute for Marine Microbiology, Germany - Olavius geniculatus... ...
TCATGTTGCCAGACTCACAGAGGACGTTCCAGCAAACCAGATCCTTCGGACTTGCTGCGAAGCCCAAGACGGTGCCCGACCATCTCCTGATTGGAAACGCGCTCGTGGCCGACCTCCCATCACTTGGATCCACCAGATCTGCCGGGACACGGGAATATCAGCGACCGACGCTCTGCAGCTGGCAGAAGACCGCTCGTTTTCGCGACAAATCGCAACGGCGGAATGCTACGGCTGAACGCTTCGCGTCTTGATGATGATGATGATCAAATGTTTCGACGTACTGACACCACTCACTGAATAACAATTTTCGTTAAGGATCATATAACGTAACAAAATATGCAATGCATGCTACTCGATGTCAGTCGATGCTAACCGTAATAACATAATCACTATTATACAGTTTTACTGACAGTTTCATTGTTATTATTACTAATTAAGTTTAGTTAAGGTTTATTTTTTAACTGTGCTACCATTGTATTATGGTGAATAAAGTTGTATATATAGTCCAAAACTCTAGTTAACTGCTGTCGAAATATTCGATTGCAACTGCTAACAAAGCAGTGAAATTCTCAAGACATTTTGTCAAGATTCAAGATCAAGACTTTATGTTTTGTCTTCGAGGCGCCTTGAGTCCAAGACCTTGGTATAACGTTGATTATACATGTACATCGCTGGTATAACGTTGGTATACCCACGCGGAAGGATATCCACGAGGTTCTGGTGATCAGCCGGGCTGCGAGCGTGCACGGTTCAATGGAACGCGGTCGTGCGTCAAACCGTTTTACTGCCCGCGATACGCCAGCACAGCCCGCCCGGTCGTTTTCAGCAACAGTGACGACGACGACGACGACGACGACGACGTAGACACCAGAGAACGCCACGCAGCCAGTTCAAACGGCACCACCAGCTGCGACCCTGACCTCGACGTCATCATGAAACAAACTTATATCAACATAACAATTCGTCCCGTTCACGATCGCCAATAAAACAACTACAGCGGCTGCGGCTTCCTTTCGCAAATCTGCCAATCTTTACCTTGCTTCGTAGCTACAGGTTGTGTCGAAAACCAGGCTGTAAACCTTCTGCTAATCGGTAGTCGTTTTCAGTCTTTTTTCGACTACTTATGGCTAATTCACACCTACGACGCAACTGCACTCAACTGTCGTGAATGTGGGCGACAATGCAATGACGTCATTAGCATTGTGACGTCACGCTGCTGTGCACAGAGCACGCGTTGTTTGCTAGCCTGGCTGAGCAGTTGAGTTGATTTGCGTCGGTGTCATAGGTGTGAATTGGCTATTAGCTTGCTTTCCGTCAGATTTTCTAGTGTACGCTGTGCATTTTCGTGTCACATGGTAACACATCATTTGGACGATATTCGACGACAGCGGGCGTTACTGATCTGCGCGATTGTATATACACTGTTACTTACGGCACATCACTGACGACTGTTGCTGTTGCTACTGCTGCTGCGACGTCTCACGCAGTCATGATGTGTCGCTGAATCGATTAATTAAAGGCGTTACAGCGGCCACACCGGCCGTGGGTGTGTGGTCCGCTCCGATTACGTCTGAAATAGTTGCTGCGACAGTCGCACGACGTCGCCGAGACAGGAGCAAGACGCATTCAATTAGCTCTATGCATTGAAGGACCACCCAGTGCGTGCGTCCAGCCAGTCCTGCAGCCATGCTACTGCAGTCTGCACCATGGTCATTCACTGATCGACGCTAAACAATCCAGTGCCACATCTGCGACCTGCATTCGCGTCGTGACATGGGGGACGCAGGGCCGGCAATTGCCCCCGACTAAATTTCGAGCAGTCGGATTTTTTTCTCCAAAAATGTAAAATTTAGGACTCAAAAGCCGGAGTACTTCCATTTCGCCTAACACCATTGTGCCGAATCCCTGTACTTAACACTAAAACTAACTCGAGCCCTAACCCTAACGCCGACGCCAAAAACCCTAACCCTAACCGTAGCCGTAGCGAAATGGGATTAGGCGAAGTGAGAGGCCACCCAACACCGAAAAGCCAGCCTTCATTTTGAACAAATTTGAGGGGAAAAACTTCAAAGTACGTCTCTTCTGTTGAAAATTTGCAGTTGTCTGTCAAATAAATGCAACTTTCTGTCTCCTGTTACTTCTTAACCCCTGACGCCGCAGGTAATCTGCTCTGCATGATAGCAACCTTGAGCCACAGACCTTCTGCAATTAACCACGCCTTATAGACACTGCTACGTGCACTGCTTGTCTTCGGCGCACAGACACCACATATTCTGCGCAGCTTACCTGTATACCTGTATTACTATGATTATGGTATGGCGCAGAACCGCCGGCGATGCTCACACAAACGAGGTTATTCTACGCCAACTTAGGCTAGCACTCAGATGCGTGACACGTTTACACATGCGCACACCGTCTGCAGTATTGTTTAGTGAAGAAGAACGCAAATAGCTGGCGCGAGAACTAGAATCACTGCCCACTTCCTTCTTGGGGTAGGCTCAACCCTCTGAAAAAAATTCGTCAAAATTCGCTCGTAGCTTATTAAAATCGACTGAACCAAAAACTTATAGCGGGGGTAAACATGATATTTTTATGCATTTGTCGACAAAATCTGACCGAAAGGAACACGTCGCAGTCGATTAAGCTGCAAAAATATGAATGTGGAATAAAATTTCGACTGATCAACAGCAGCACGCTGGCTGCGACTGCTGTCTATTGTCTGTTGAACACGGCATGATGCTATACAGCCTCGACAACAGGCATAAATACAGCACCCCCAAGACTGCAAGTATCCTCTGACGCCAACCGAATAGCTTCCAACTGGCGAGAATTCTGTTAAACAAGAAACCCAGCTGTCGGTAGGATAGCCGACCGTAGTGGTTGTCAGTGACCTTCAAGGTCATCCAAGGTCAATGATTCTCATTATCTGAAAAGACGTATGCGATTTCCTATTAGTGATCAATAGCAACCTTGGCCCTATCTCTCACCGTTTCCGAGATATGGCCACTTATAGCTTGAAACTTTCCTTTGAAAACTGCGGCCAGACCGCTGCAGATGGAGACATGGTTACTATTGACAACATATAAAAAGCTGCCAGCGCCCTATAGGATGGTACTATCGCCGAGCCCCTACGACTTACCGTTTAGCCACAATACCGCACGATTGGCATACCAAAGTGCGTTATGACCCTTCAAGGTCATCTAAAGTCATCGACTTTCATGTCATTTGAAAGCCAACATGCGACCAATAGCAACATAGGCCCTATCTCGCACGGTTCAACCACAAAACATCCGTGACAGACGACGGCAACGACGACGACAACGGACGGACGTCAGGCGCTAGATCGTACCATAAGCTCGACCGTTATTAAGCACGGTCGGCTAATAAAACAATCCCGATCGACCAAAGACAGAGTGATGCCGTGAAATGTAGCGATAAAAATTCACGCCCGATGACTCTCTGAGTAATTCTGTGACGCGGTCGCAGAGAGCTGAAGATTGGAGAATCGGTAAAGCGATGCAAACAGGCGGCGAGCTGTTGGGCGGCAGAGGTCATAATGACACTAACATAAAGTCGTTTTCGCGTCCAAATGATGGAACAAACGATGAAGGATTACACAGGCCAGCAGCGGCAGCAGCAGCAGGTGGCTGGTTTCGTTCTGTAACCGATTGGCCTGGCACAGACAATGTCCGGCGCTGTGAGCGGACGCTTGTTCTATTATTCAAAAAACGCCCAGCGCGTCGACGCCTTCAAATTACTCGGGGGAAATTACTTCGTTCCGCGGACTGGCCGGTCGGCTGGCGTGGGCAATATAGGCTTGCTTGGCGAGGAGCGAGACCGGCCCCATGCATTCGTATGTGTCGGACGGACGGAACACGGTGACGTCATTGGCGCTAAATCTCGACTGCGGACTGCGCAGCATATGGCCGAACAACGGCCCATCGTCACGGCTTTGCCGACCGACGGTCTGTTAGTGAAGCAAGGCTTTCGATAGGAAACAATGGCTCCGGGTCGTCGGTGTTAGGTCGCTAACAAGCGTGCGTCAGATGAGCCGTTCTTCGCGTGCTTGCTAGTCGTCCGCAAGCCATGCAACGACGTCGCTGCTGTTGTCGTTTATACGCATTATCTGTCTATTGAAAGCTCTGCTTACAACAACGGATGCCCGTAGAAAGTTTCTCAAGCAGGCAAAAATGTGGAGGTGGTGTAGGCGTTGAGAACAAGCCACCGCAGACGTCAAGTGGGGTGAAAAATGGGGAGGGATATGAAGGGATATCTCTCTCCAGCCAACTAGGGAGTCTGAATGAGCATCGTGAGCTCCCAAGTGGGGTCCGAGACATAGCCCCGGCCCAAAATAAACCTGGCGTATTTTTGGCCTCACCAGATTGATATCATATAAAGCAAGTAGAATAATTTTTCGGTATTTTTCACTCTGAAGTGCAGTTATTATGGGTTATTGCACCGTTTGCTTTCCCACTGCCCAAGTTTTATAAAGCCAGAAGCAGTAAATAGCTACGTATGGCATATTCTTTGACAAAAATGGACTACTGAGAATGTATTCTATCGCTACATCACATCTAACATCGTCACACTGGGCACTGCAGCCACAATGCTGACGAAAAAGCGCGGAAACTAATAAAGGTGAATAGAATGCGAGCTTTTACCGGACAACAGACAGAGAGACAAAAACGCGCGACGGCATCGTATGAATATCACATCAGTGCGAGACTAAAAGACAGTCAGCGGCTCAACATTTCCTGCCGTTTCCATTACACGACGGCCAGCAGGCGCTACCGTACTGCAGGGGTTCGCTTTATTGAATATTTCCGCGCCATTTTCGACGACTAACGAACGTCGTCTGTAAACAGGCGGAGACAGCGGCCTACCAGCCGTGGCAGCGTTGTCATAGAGAACACGCCGACTACCAAAGCACTGAGTAGGAACTCTACGTCGACAGTCACCTCGACTCCACCTCTCCCGCCAATGTGTCATGACGGTCAGATAACACAGCCGTGTGACGATAGACCACGACGATACGGCAAAAATAAGGCAGCAAGGCAGTGATGATAATAACAGCAAAAACCAAAGTAATTTGACAAAAGGCGGAACAGCTCCTCGTTTGTATTCGCCAGCTAGTAGCATATGCTGACAGTTTGGCTTACATTTGCCCCAAATCTCCCTTTCTCTGGAGACCAGGGGCCCCATTTAAAAAAAGTGTCATTGGACCGAACAAATGTACCTGACAACTGACATCTCAATTCATCGAACGGATTACGTTGAGTGCGAGAATAACATATATTATGACAGACAAAAGACAGACAGACCACGCTACCGAGAAATGTGTAAAAATAGGCGTAATCGCTTAAACCGGAAAAGCATCGTGAAATTAGTTATCTGTTTTCAGCGGATACTGGTGTCTATTGTAATTCAACGCTCACTGTTACTTCAAAGTACTTCAGAGAGAAATTTTGACGTTTTTCTCTATATTTTCTTCCTTCGGGAACTCTTATCGCCGGAAGCAACGTCGCATAATCTGGCCATTACCTATATCAGTCGTACAGTTGATAACGTCTAAAGTCTTTTTTAAAATTTAAATTCACAAAAAGTTGGACCATTTGTCATTCCCCAGCTGGATTGAAGAAAGATAAAAGGTGAATAAAGCAACACTCGACGTGCGAGCGGCGAAAAACTGACGCACAAAATGTCGTAGCTTTCACCGCACAATCCCCGATAACATCTAATTGCTACAGCGTCACTAGTCATTCTTGTTCGAATCTCGGCAAACTGCCACGAAGTCTCACCACTCAGAAACGGCGGTGTCGTCGCCGTCACCTCTCTCGAAGATGGCGGAGTGGCTGCGTTGACGAGTTGGACAATTCTTGATGCAGCCAGGCGCCGGCGCCGCCGTAATGCGACAAATTGACGACATCGAGCAGCGGCAGCAGCAGCAGCAGCACGCTGCGTGCACTCCAGTGCATAGAGCACTACCGCCGTGCAGATGATAACTGTCAAGAGTGATCGTCACGACGTCATGACGTCATCGCATCTTATGCTGCCTCTTGACTCGCTGACTGGCAAATTACCCGCATAGCTGCTGACAGGCTGGGTACACGACTGACGTCGACACTGCGTGTCGTAGTGTTACGTGATCCATCTTACAGACATCAGACATCAGCGGATGGAAAACAAACGGTGCCGGCGAATAAATAAATGCTCGGCGCGCATGAATGACTTTCTGTGTAATTGGCAACACTCATTGCATGACAGCGTATGACATCAGTCTGTTCAGAATCAAGTCAACTTTAAACTAATTGCAGTTTTCACACAAGACTCCAAGACTTATGAAAAACACGTTGAGTTTTCCATTACAACACTTACGAGTATACGTTACTTAATTCAGTGTCTATTAAACAAAATATTATCTCAAGTTAGTCAAGAACACAGTCCATACACAGTACTGCAGTAGACAATACATGTACATTCATATATAGCGCAAAGGTACAAAAAGTTCGTAGTTTCGTACTGCGCTGTTGCGTCGGAGTTAAAAATAAGCAAACAGAAGATTTTTTTAAGTAGCGCTTTCAAAGCATCAGCAGTTAATTTTGACAAGTCGGTGGCATATGCCGGCGTTAGCGTGCTACATTATGCATATTATGGCAACACCCCGAGGCTAAAAAAATGCTAAAAACAATGCCCTTTAATACAGTTGTTTCTCACAAAATTTTTATTGGTACCGTATATGATCGGGGAAAAGTTCGCAAACGTTAACGAACATTAGAACATAAACGTCCTGTAAGTTCCTAAAAATTCTAATTATTCTAATAAAATAACAAAAAACAGTTAGAAAAAAATGCTTGCTCAAAATTCACAACGTTAAAGTATAATGTAAGCACGAAACCGTAAAAAGGAGCATGGATATGCCTAAGTCAGTCAAAGACACTCGCAAATCGCAATGCTGGAAACGAAGCCAATCATTCAACCGACGCATTTCGTATGCTGATTTACGTCGTAGGTAGATTCAATCTTCGTCGGCTCAATCCTGCACGGATGCACTCCCTCGAAACGGACATTGCGAGAATAGTATTTTTTCACAGTATTTATTAGTATGTCCATATTGCACATGCAGCTCTGACTGACGATGTTAACTCCGCATCAGGTAGAGTTCCGGGCAAATCATAACACAAGTGGCTCCGTCAAGCGCCACAGAGACGCACTTATCAACCGGCGCGCACGTGCTTCGGTACAGTGCTGAACACTGGAACTATTTCTTGCGTTCTTGTCGATATATTTGCCGCCGCTGTATACTCTGGAACAGAAACATTTCGCTCGTTATGAAACTCTTGAGGTACGTATAAGCTCTTCGTTCGTTGAGACTTCTACAACTCTTGTCTCTGCAATACGCCAACGCTAAAGCGGAGTTTCCATACAACGCAACGCATGCAACGTACGCAGCGAACGGAAGTAAGTAAGTAACAAAACGAACGCAAGTTAAGTGGGGGTTCTCACGATTCCCTGCAGCACTTTTTCGAGCAGCAAATTAACTTTTTTCACGTTTTAGCGCGGGGGATCGTAAGGGACCGTGAGATAACTGACACAACCGTTAATTGCGCAACAAACGCATCTGACGAAATGGCCAAATACGAAAGTGGTCGTTGCGTCAGTTACGCCAGTTGCGTGCGTTGCGTTGGATGTAAACCACGCTTGAAGTTGAGGACGAGCACAATGCGCTTCACAGGCCTTCCGTAAATTGTTGTTACATGCACGCAGAAAAGCCCGTCGCTGTCTCTTTTTCAGCGAGAAGCTGGCACTCGACGTCGTTGTCGTTGCCTTAATTACTACACAATTATACCCAGGATAGTGCGTCGAACCGCTAGCACGCAATGACGTCACATTTCTCGACTTCCTGTTTAATCAGTCACGTCAGCGTAGACCAAGCTACATCATACTGGCGTTACAAACGGTCTACTAACGAAAGTAACACACATCTTGTAACGGCTACACGCGGCTGAGCAGCTGGTCTAATTTTTATATACAGTAAGTCAACTAACTACAGGTAGAGCGTCGGTAACTCGATGTGGTCGCATGAATCAGAAACTGCCAGTTGCTGGCAGCGCGTGTGATGCCGTAACTCTGATCGTACACGATCGCGGCGTGTAATACGTCAAAGCGAATATTCGTCGAAGAGAGCCAGCCGACTGCGACTGACGACGAAGATGGAACGAGCTACGACGAGATGCGACTGAATGCGACGAGGTACGACGAGTTAGGAAGACGACGACGCTCCGCTGCACTTTGCAGCATCAGTGGCCGACGATTAGATTATGACGAACGACAGCGAGACGCTCGACACACTGCAGGGCAGAACGCTTCCTTCGAGTCGTCGTCGTCGTCTGTCGTCATGTTGCAGTCGCGTTTCATTGCGACTGCTGATCACGACACGATGAGCAGCGTGCAAGACGCGGCGACAGAGACGAGCCGACAAAACTACGGCAGTCGCACGACTACGACACGACTACGACTGGGCGACGAATAACTAGCTGCGACGGCCGAACGACGACGAAAACGAGCCTGACTTGCAACGACGACGAATTTGACGATAATGCGGCTGTGACTGACTGCATTCAGTCTTCTGCCGAACTGTCCTGTCTTTCAACACTATATACAGTGTTTCATTAAAAAGGGGCCCTTTTTGTTTTTTTTCATAATTTACTGAAATGATGATCAATTTACATGAAATTTTTACCAGTTGTAGCCGAAAAAATACTAATTCAAAATATTTAAACAAAATATGGCAGTTTATTAAATATTCTTTGTTAGTCGTGACGTAATGCTAACGTCATAATGTGTCGTGAGTACAAGCTTGTTTGTCTTAACTGGTGCTGTCAGTTGCTACCCTGCTTCGATGGTGAGCTTAATCTGGTTGGCTATTAAAAATGTTTATATCAGAACTGAGCAACATGGGGACATAAAATCAGGTGTCGCGCAATCCAAAAACGCAACCATTTTGCAAGCTCAGTGTGATAGTGGACTGTCTTGCTCGAACATGAGAAAGTCCAGCTATCCACGCAGACACGAAAAATGCGATCGCTTTGCAAGTTTTTTTGTAACTGCAACTGTAAAACTTCAAACATTTGTCATCAATAAACCCGATTTTTCACCATCAGAGCAGGGTATACCATTTTTATCAACATATTGTTACATAAAAAATGCACGGTAAACACAGATCTGGAGTGCTATAGAAAATTGCTACGTTCTACTACGACGCGGGAGTTTCGTTTAATTAGTCGACTATCAGCGTGTTAATGATGCGTATGTATACACGCGTTGTACATATACGGAGCGCAGAAAATGAAAGACCCGCACTGACGTGACAACTTTACCACCGATAACCCGCTTAGCCACGTGGGTCTTCTTTCGCATTGCATGCCTTGTGCCTCCGTTTGCTGCAAAGGGAACATTCAGTTTCCACTAGCTTCATTGGCTTCACTAAGGTATATAATTATAGTGATATAATAATCTGCGTGGCCACTAAAAATAAGAAAAAAATAAACTAATGAAAGAAAAACCACCAAATGTCTTGGACGCAGGGCGAAGCCGGTTTATCTCAAGAAGACCGAGTCGTTCTGTATCGGACGTTGTTTAATCGCTGTGAAATAAAGCTTGTAAAACGTTGGAAGTGTTCTGAAGTTCTAATACATGATCGCTTCCCAGAAATATCTTTCCGGGAGAGACATTTACTGTGCACAAAGGCTCTTCCAAAAAATCTTAAAAGGAAAGATGTTTAGGATCGAAAATAACAGAAACGGAATAACGTATTATTTGCCCCTTCATTACAGACTCGCTCTCCTCGCGCCAAACTCACGCCGTCACATGCTGCACTGGACCGTAAAGATCAAGAGGCCAGGAGAACAGAAAGCATCGGTGTGGGGCTAATCCCTAGGGGTATGGCTGAATTACATGTTACATACTGTATCGACCACTTCATCGATCAATTTATCGCCATCATCTGACAAACGCCGCACTGGGGCGACTTAGATGTCGGTCAGAAATCGTTGAGTCAGTATCGCGATAACACGATCAGCGTCATCCAGCGACTATAATGTCCATGACACACTGGCCAGAAACCGGCGACAGATTGACGCCAGGTTTCTGACTCCGATTTTCGTTGTCGGCCTATTCATAACAATTCGAAAGTGTAAGCTTACAGCAAAGATGCCACGAGTTGCAAAACACAAATCCACAAAAATTTTCAGCACCTACCGCTTATCGAGAAAGTGGAGTGTATGCATTCCAACGAAGTCATCGTATACTGGCGGTGTTTTGAGTCATTGTCCTATGCACTTTTTTGGCGTACGCTACTAAACATTTCCTGTTGCTCGATGTTCAGTCATGAAAGATAAAAGCCATTGAAGCGCGCCATGTGATCACATGATCAGTTAACTGCATACTTGCATGCGAGGCAGACCGGATATGTCAAGACAGCAACGTACATCGCCTGTATGCGCGAGTAGTTTTGTAAAGACACATAAGCACGAAATCCAGTGCCTATATGCATCCCAAGGTAAGTGCACTGCATTATCACGTTATGGCAGCGCCAAATAGTCGCCAGCAGCAGTAATGTGAGAGATAACCTGTTCGTTAAGCTGTCGCCGGACGATGCATGCTATCACATTTTGTCGTACGCCTAGCGTCTTCTTTCCTGGAAGCATGGTTGACTTAGGTAGCTGGCTGGCCCGTGTAGGCCCCTATTCGCGGATGTACTGCGCAAAGTGCCCGATCACGGCGTTCAGCCCGCCAGCAAGTAGGCATGACCTGTGCCGAACAATGACGTGCCTTCGATTAGATTTTTTTTGTCGTCGTCCGTCCAGAAAGACACACCTATAGCCTCAGCCACCAGTGGCGAGTCACTCAGTCTATGCATCGTCAGGCGACCGCTAACGAGTTTCTAACTCGGCGTAATTCTATTTCCGGTCGGTGGTCGTCTTTGACGTGTTTTATCGACTTCCGCTATCTGAGTCGACGCCGCGAGCGAGTTGCTGCTGTTTAGTTTTTTTACCACCAAACGATTTTAAAATAAGCGAATATTTATAGAGCGCACTATCGATTAGACAGTCACAAAAAATAGTTGATGACACGACATGAAGATATGATAATGGTACGTCTTCCGTGAAGGTAGTCGTTAGTTCGTGACGGCAAACTCTGACGAATGTCGATAAGACGGAAACTGATTTCTACGCAAAGCAGCAGCAGCAGCAGCAGCAGCGGTTATCAACAGCAACGTGATGAAAGAACCGGTATACTCTAGGACGCCGGCGGCTGTATTGTGACTCCCCCGCCTTGCCCTGCCTCTGTATCAGACCGCCGTCAAACAATCGCATATGATCCCATTAGCACACTACACCTGCTTATTATAAGGTATAGACCGACTCTCTTCATGTTGTGCCCACTACATAATAACCAGTACGCGTTCTGCTATAAGCGTTAACAACTTCCGCTTGTTTTCAATGTATACACCACTGTTGCTACTGGACTTCTATGCTCTTCTATGATATCTCTGGCCATCAGGCACAAAATACCCTTCCTCCACTCAGTAATATCACCATGTCCGGCCGGATAAGCTCAATGTTTTTGCCTACGTTATTACTGACTACACTGTGTCCCAAAAAAACATCCCCGACATTTTCGACTGTAACTTGAAAACCTATTAACAGATTTTGATAATTTTTGGTACGAATATTCCTGACACAACTTGCCATCAAATGACTATTCAGTTTCCCACCTCACCCAATGTATGCTTCTGCAATACCTAGGGAAAGCAGATCAACAAAATATGCGTTAAATATGCACTACCTGGAGAAAGCAGACCAAGCATGATATGTGTTAAAATGAATAGGAAAACGTCAATAAATTCCATCTATCCTTATTTGTGGGCCTCAACATCAAGTCTATTACAAGGTTTGACTGTCCTGCAGCAGCGTGTCCACCAGATAAAGTTTAGGAATGTTTGCAAAGTCAGAAGTGACTGGTAGAGCCTGTATTGGTCTGGAGCAGAACATTATCGACAGTGCTGTCAAGTGAATAGAAAAAGCGTTTCCTTGCTCGTGTTCACATAGTGGGCCAACACTTCAAGCAATTTTACTGTAGGCAGTTGAAAAATGGACAACTGAATGAAATGTCAGCCACAGTGTCAGAAATGTGAACAAATTATGTGTTTTTACGCATTATGTTAATTAAGCAATCATATCGCATTGGACAAAAAAGTGATATTTTGCTGGTTGTGCTTTCCCCAGGTAGTGCAGAAACAAACTTTGGGTGAGGTGGGAAACTAAATGGTCATTTGATGGCAAGTTGTGGCAAGAATATTTATACCAAAAATTATCATAATCTTGTAATAGGTTTTCAAGTTATAGTCAAAAATGTCGGAGATGTTTTTTGGGACACAGTGTATACTTGGTACCGCAACAGTGGCGACGACACCTTGTTTCTGTTTTCGTATAGGACGTATTTACATTACATTAAATTCAATCTCTTTGTCTTTATATGTTATTCTAACAAATGCACTAAGCTTGCGCTAATTCAAAACAGTCATGTTAAAACAGTCGGTCAAATATTAGTGACATAAGTTACTTAACCTAACCTAACTGATAGTAATTTATTTTTTTGGCGGCACAAGAACTCCACAAGCGCAAAGTAGTAACGTGTTAGCACATTTCGCATTCAGTAACGGCTGTCGACAAGAGCACTTTAGCGGTACATGTAAACTGTCATGCTGGTTCTGGTAATTTACTGGCGCTTTCGCTATCTCAGCCTGTCTGTGCACCGTATATTTTCCTACACAGTTTCTGCAGTATCTGTCATTACACGTAAGCACGCAATACGTACTTTTTCCGTCGCAGTTTGTTTTATGTTCTAACTTTTTGCAAAAACACTACAGCGATTTGTCAAATTTTGTTCCCAGTGCAAATGTCTTGTTTATGTTTGAAACTAAACAATATTAGGCTATATGAACGTTGTTGATGACAAGCAGTAAAATTTTCTGCCTCAAAATTGCCGGTAGACACGAAAATGATAAGAACAAAAATATATCTTTAAAGTCAGTTTTTAGCATATGATCTCCATATTGCATTCTTCTCTTTCCGTGTCATGGCAATGCAGATGCACGCTCGGACAGCCTCGTGTACTTCCTCCAGTAATCTCTATCTTCGGCTTTATAAGTTGCTTGTGTGAGTGAAAAACCCATCATCTGGCAATCGTCCGAAATATTATCAGTCCAGCGCTTCCTCGGTCGTCCTCTGTGTCTGTTTCCGTGAACACGACCACACAGGGCTCGGTGTGGCCATCGGGAAGGTTGCATTCTGATTACGTGGCCGAAGTATCTAAGACGGCAGCTTCGGATCCTGCCCACAATATCATGCTGGATGTTTAGCTGATTTTTGATGTCTGTATTTCTGATGTGAGAGATTCTTGACACACCAAAGATTTTCCGGAGACATCCCATCTCAAATGCTTGTAGCTTGTTCTTTGATCTCTCTGTCAGTGTCCAGGTTTCAGAGTTGTAGATCAAAATTGCATTGGCTATTAGTTAAATGTACACTGCATAAAATAATCTGCAACGATTTCGCCATTTTCCGAATCACAGCATCCTCTTCAACAGCAACTACGCGACGAAGTCACGTAACTAACTCTCTAGACGTTGATACAGTATAGGTGGGGCCTAGTTCGTTACGCTGTGGCTATCACTGCACGTATATACATAGGTAATGGTAAAATCAGCCACACGCCGTATAACATGTCGAAAGTGGAACTAAGCGGCTTACCGTCAATGTCGGCGGAGTTGATGAGTTGCGACGCCGTGACAAGCGCCGTCAGTTCTAGCTCCAGTAGTAGCAGTGATAACTGGACCAGCTGAAACGATGTCATGCTGGCAGAATTACACGTCGACGACTACACTGCACTGTCAATCAACACCAACAACTGCTACAATCATCCGTCCACGCGCCTGTGATGTTGCGTCACATTGAGTAGCCTATAGCTAGTGCTTGCGATGCTTTGCTGAAGGTATAGGGGCCTACTCTGCGTGTTAGTTTGTCACTGAGACGCGCAGCAGCAGCAGCAGCAGCAGCAGCGCTGATGCACGCCGGCGCGTCACACAGTTCAGCAGCCTCGCAGCCGCAGTCTACTGCAGCAGAGTGAAGGCCAAGTGCCGATAATTACCGGAGTTCGGCCAACAGTCGCCCAACTTTCCGTGCCACTCCACAGTCTCTGTACGTACGGCCGTCGGGCGTTTTCTCTAAGTAAAAAGTAGGCTAAGTAAAATATGAATTTATAGGCCGCATAACGTCAAAATTAACCTTCAATGCTGTTGCTGGCCCGACTCTCGGGAATTCAGTACCCGAAGACCTTCCGTAATGATCTAGAATGTAGGCCTATAGCGGACGCTTACGTACGGCCACTGAAAAAATACAGCAGTTGTTCTCGGCGTACTAGTGCATCCAGCGCATTAAAGGTTTGTTTCTACAAGAATGCCTGCAGAGTGCTAATAAAGTGACCTGGTCATGGCGCACTACGTCGACATTGCCATATCAACTGCATGTCCACCTGCAGACGGACTTTTCTCCCAGGGTCTTGTTACTGTTCAAACTTTAGCCTGAAACGCAATTATTTTGATATGCTGTGGACTTGTTGTACATCGTAATGATCCACAGCGCATTTTTCCGCACGCCAGCGAACAGTTGGACCTGCGGCGCAGCATGCAGACATACCACCGCTCCAATCAGCCAAACTAGGCTTTCAATTCGTAGTTTGCTCAGAGGTCATAAGCCATAAGCTACCACTCATGTTGTTGTCGTCTCGTTGAGGTAGGAGACTGAACTGACGCGAGTAGGCCCTACACAGTAGAACAGTAGAGTGGCAACTTGCTCAAGGTTGCTTGCAAATGACCCGTAGTGAGATTCAAATTTCAAACCACAGCCTGAAAGTAGATACGGTTTTGATACCCTTACCTCTGAACCACTTATTCATGATTATAAAATTATCATAAGCTTAAATCATAAATATATTACTGTACGGTTGCAGGATGATCTTTTCGCTTCGTTTCAAGTTAGAGACAATTACAGCACATTGTAAAGCACTTTCTACTCAGGAGGATTATTCGATGCTAGCGCAGCGTGCGCGTCAAGAACACGGGAGAGAGGGAGGTAAATTGCAAAGACACGGCGCAGCCTATACAGCGCTTCGTGACGACGTCGACGTTGAAGAAAGCCAAGGTTAATACGCACGACCGTCGGCAGTGTGTTGTTTAATGCAAATGGCGCCGTAATTGCAGTCGCGGCAAAGCCGGCTTGATCTCCCTGCACCGGCTGTCCGACAGGTCTAGAGTCGTCTACTCCTGGTTGCTTGATGTCGGCTTCCCATTGGCCGGTGTCCCACTATAAGATCCCCCAGAAAAGTCTTCCCTGGCTGACAATTTACCGGCAAAAATCCGCCTCACCCAGCGGCCGCCCGGGCGAGACGGATTTTTACCCGTAAATTATCGACCAGGGAGACTTGTCTGGAGCGATCCCCAATGAGAGACTTTTTATGGGGCGGTCGATATTTTAATAAGGGGAGACATATCAAATCCGTGATTATCTTTCCCCGGGCGGATTTTTCATGGGGAAGACATTTTAATGTGACACTGGCCGCGCTCGGCAAACAAGCAAATCCATCGCGAGGAGGCAAAGCCACCGAGCGTGGTCAGGTCCTATACGAGACAGCAGCTAGCTCTGCCGCACGATCCAATCACGGAATTAGCGCGGACGTGAGCACGCTGACGAAGTTGACATAATAGGCATACGCACCGGTAAGATTTCTCGGACGCTGTGCACTGTTCATCACAGCAGCTGGAAATTAAACCGATCTAGTTTGATTGGGCTATAGTCTTACTCCACGTATAATTATATTAATGTGCTAAATTATGCGATGCACATGCTGCAAAGTAAAGTGTTTTCTCTTTTCTAAACCTTGACCTTAAAGTGCTTTGCCTACGTCATAACTGAGATACTTTGGTGGTTTTATGGGGGTATAGGCTTACAGCATATAAACCATAGATATAGTTTTTTAAATAGCGATGCTTAAAAAGCTATAAGCCATCTTTGAAATTCGTTAAAAGTATTAGTAAAGGTGCAGTAGACTTGTGAATATAGGATTTACGTGTCCTCCTATCGGTTGCAATAGGCCGAACTTATCTCTGTCTAGCACCACATTATGTTTATGAAGTGACCACATGTGACTTTGGTATGATCGTGCAATAACTAAAATAACCCCATAGTGGCACAATTCAACAGTACACGGGTCCAAACAATGAGAGCTGACGCGTATATCGTACTGTTTTGTTAGATGTATGTGTGTCCCAAAAATACTATCCCACTTTGTCATTGTCCACATCTTCGCCAAATAATAACTGATTTTCAAAATTGTTTTACTGGCACACTTTATAGACATTTTGCATTCCAATAATGCGATTACTGAATATATCACTAAACCTTACTTGCGTTGCTACACTCCTTTGTGAAATAAAAATGTAAGAAAACTAACGATAATAGTCAACAAACGTGTTGGTACACAAAAAAGACACCTCGGACCTACATCGCGGTGAATGACGTGTGTTAAACCCGTCTCTTTGGGATAGACGATGTGTTTGTTTCTGGCCTTTCTGTCATAGTAGGCATATACCAGTAATATTCATTCATTTAGCATGTACGCTCGCGGGCCTACATGTTTCGGTCAGCTGCTGTCATATGTCTTTGGTCGGTTTCTCCTGTTTCCCGAATCTTATTCAGTAAAAAGTCCAGTACTTTTCAAAGATTACGTTGGTATTCTCCGTGAACCGTATTATTTGAGCTGGCAGGCCTATAAGTTCATAACCAGTGCCTTGTCTTTATTGCTAAATAGCATGCTATACATTAAAAAGTGGAATTTCGTGACTGCATTAGGAATATTATTATTTTCATGTTCAATAATGTCGTCTGCTTTTGTCTGCTAGCACCAAAAATGTATTTAAAACTATTCATAATTTACTTCTAGTATGAAAATTAGTAGGCCTACAAATTATTTCAGAAGATAAGTTTCTGCATATGTAAGCCTAAGTTAACTTATTTGGATTATAGAGATGTTTGAAAATTTGTGTTTTACAAGTTAGCTTGTCGACGCTGTCAACACCTGCTGGTAAGACATTTAATAATCACTTTCTGCAAATTCTCTACGGAGTGTGATAGTGAAAGAATTTTGATAATCGGCTAATATTTGGCAAAGGTATGGGCAGTGACAGAGTGAAAAATTTTACAGTTTTTTGGTGGACACTGTGTATACGTGCAGTATATTATTCGACGTGTGTGGGATAAGGCCTAGTTGCTGGCGTCGAGGATATATTCGTGTACGCAAGTGACGTAAATCACGTGACGCTGGTCACGTGTTCAACATGGCGGTCTGGTCCAGCAGTGAACGGACGTCCTTGTTGCCTGCGAATCTCACGATGCTACGTGCGATGCTTTGCAGTGTTGCTTGGCAGCGCGAACGTTCTCTCGAGGGACACTCGAGCTGTATACCACCACCAGCACCGCCACGACGATGACAGCAGCGCACCGGACGACCGTGAATAGCAGGCTAAAGCCACTGACACACGCGGCACAAAATCTCTCCCTCCCTCAATCTGCGGACAGCTGGTCAATGACCGTCATTATGGACTTTGTGGACTTTTGCGACTTTATGTTCATCATTTCCCTGCTAAGCTATATACACTGTGTCTCAAAAAACATCCCCGACATTGTTGACTGTAACTTGAAAAACAATTAACAGATTTTGATAATTTTGGTACGAATATTCCTGCCACAACTTGCCATCAAATGACCATTCAGTTTCCCACCTCATCCAACGTTTGTTTTTGCACTACCTGGAGAAAGCACAACCAGCGTAATATCACTTTTTTATCCAATGCGATATGATTGCTTAATTAACATAACGCGCAAAGACATACTTTGGTCACAATTCTGACACTGTGGCTGACATTTCATTCAGTTGTCTATTGTTTAACTGCCTGCAGTAAAATTGCTTGAAGTGTTGGCCTACTATGCGAACACAGGCAAAAAGACGCTTTCTCCATTTATTGACAGCAGTATCGATAATGTTGTGCTCCAGTTATGTACCAGTCGCTTCTTGACTTCACAAACATTCCTAAACTTCATCTTTTAGACACCCGGAAATCTAATTCAAACAGCGTCAGTCCTATATAGTTTTTCCCACATATCCACGCCCCCGCGACGCCGATGCAAACGGAAGGAGAAATTGTCGTCGGAAACGGTCGCCGGTCGTCATTTTACGCCAGTGTGTCAGCGACATGTAAGGTACGTCGCTGCGTCATTTAGTAGGCCCAATAGTTCTTCACATCTCCGCATTTCATCTTCGCCGATCACTAAGCAGCTACAATTCAGTCCTTATCAACCGTCTTCGAACTGGTCATACAAGACTTACAAACTCTTATCTCCTAAAGGGAGAGAGTCAACTGGTATGTGAAGCTTGCCATTTTCCGCTCACAGTCAAGCACATTTTGGTAGACTGCACCCGTTACAGTGCAGCACGTCAGAGATATTTTGGAGTGGACACACTCAAAGACGTTTTTGAAAATGTTGCGTCTCGCACCATCATTGCTTATGTTAAAGATATCAACTTTTGCAATCGTATATAATGTTGTTTTTTATATTAGCTTAATAGTTTTGATCTTACCAAGTATTTTAACTTTGCTTTTAATACATACATTAAATGCTTTTAATTAATTTTAACCACGTATGGCCCTGAGTGGCCTTTTTGTGCTGATGTGCCGTTAAAGAAACTATAGATGTAAAAAACGTTCTTAACGTTTTTTATTTTGTTCAACGTTTCTTAAATTTTTTTAAAACGTGCATTGGAAATCCTATCAAAAGCTTTGTGAAGCACTTTTTGGACCACAGAAACAAATTAATAAGTAACAGTGATGTAGTTTACTTAGTTAGTCCAAATATACTAAATAAAATGTTTTTTTTTATTTAGTTAGTTTAATGCTATTGTCTTATGACCACACAGCTGAATTGAAATTAAATGAAGTTCTCTCTATCTAAACTATAATTCTAGATATACTGCACTTACAGCATTAGGCAGTAGGCAAGAAGTTGTACACATTATGGTCAACGTTATTTATTCAATGTTTTTGAACGTTTCTTATTCTTTCCACCTTTTTACGTTTTTTAAAGTTTTTTGTTATTTTTCCTGGAACGTTTTTTACGTCTATGTAAGAAACTACTCACTCACTTCGCCGATCACGGCGTTTGCTTGCTTGCTTGTTTGAGACGCTGCAGCCAAAAAAGCCCAGCTGCCGCTAGGGAAAACGCGTTACAGCCTATACTGTTCCTGTTACAGTACAGACCTTCTAGGTCATCCAAAGTCAATGATTTTCATGTAATCGAAAAGTTCGTATGTCACGTTCTATTAGTGATTAATGGTAACTTTGGCCTTATCTCTCACCGTTTCTGAGATACGGCCACTTATAGTTTGAAACATTCCATTAAAAATTGCGGCCAAATATATGGAGATATAGTTATTATTGATAGCCTATAGGAAGTTGCCAACGCCCTATCCTATGGTACCGTCGCCGACCACCTACAACCCCCGTTTAGCCACAATACCGCACGATTGGCATACCATAGTGTGTTGTGATTTTTTAAGGTCATCCAAGGTTAATCATTTTCATGTCATTTGCATGGAAGTCAATATGCGAGTTCATATTAGTGAATAATAGCAACCTAGGCCCTATCTCGCAACGTTTAGCGACAATACATCCGTCACAGACGACGACGACAGACAGACAGACGACACACCCTGCCATAGACGCGCTACAGCTATCTGTAGCGCGTCAAAAAGCCGCCAAGAGTCCCAACAAATATGCAAGATAGATGTCGGGATTGTCGACGCCAACTGCCGTCATGATATGCGGCCGTTTGCCTGTGAGAAGTAGAATCTGGAACTGGAGGAATGCTCATTGCTCAAGTCATACAGTCAAACAGAGGCCGAGTGTAAGCCTAGGCCTACGCGTAGGCTACGGTCTTGTCGACAGACGTCATGGTCGTGATTTGGAGCGGCGACGCCCTCACCAGATGTGACGCCAGGGACCGTACGTCGTTGAAGCTCTTCCATCCTGTCGCCCCGCCCGGGTTGTCGCGGTCGTCGCAGGCTGTGGCCGGCCATCGGCGCGCGTTCGATGAGGTACGCCAGCGAATGGCAATGCGCTAGCTCTGTCGCTTGCACGCTTGCCTAGCTTTCCCAGCAGCAGCTTCCCGTCCGCTGCGTCGCGTCATCAGCATCACGATGCAGCCTCTGCAGTCAGCCACTCGGCCAAAGGCATCTCTGGAGAGAAGCCTTTGATCGAACCGCGAGTCCGCGGTCCGTACGCTGCTGCAAGACCGGGCAAAGCGCCGTGAGAAACAGAACCGTGTGTCGCGTTGTCGACCGGAAACGATGAAATCTGTGCGATTACGACTGATGACGATCGAACACCCGACGGATTTACGACCAGTCTTAACGTCTTTGTAGGACTACGACGAGTTTAGATCGAGTTGCTGACGCGGCAAGAACGCATCGACGGCTTTTCATATATTGATGTGTCATCAAACTTCTTCTAGTTTTGTCGTAGCATACTTCAAAACAAAACAAATTCTCTTGCCGTGTGGGCGAAAAAAGTGATTAGTGATTTCAACTAAGTCGATACAAAATCATAGGCGGTATATGATAGGCTTATAAACAGCAAAATAAAACAACTTTAACATTTGCTACTAATAACTATCTGTTTAAGCCTGTTTATTTATTCGAGAACATTTTCATATTTCTAGAAACCGCGATGTTTCTCCACATGTACCGTCTCTCAAATTAGCTGGACTAGGCCTACCGTAGTGAATGTAGGCCTACGCAAATAGCGGAAAAGTCATGGATGTTTGCCTACAGGCTATTTTTACGGTAAATTTAACAAAAAAGCCCAGCTGTCGTTAGGGAAGACGTGTTACAGCCAATACAGTTCCTGTTGCAATACTGACCTTCAAGGTCATCCAAGGTCGATGATTTTCAAGTCATCTGAAAGGGCGTATGCGATTTCTTATTAGTGATCAATAGCAACAACTTAGGCCTATCTCTCACTGTTTCCGAAATACGGCGACTTATAGCTTAAAATTTTCCATTGAAAATTGCGGCCGAACCGCTACAGATAAAGACATGATTACTATTGACAGCCTATAGAAAGCCGCCAGCGTCCTATCCGACGGTACCATCGCCGATCTCCTACGATTTACCGTTTAGCTGCAGTATTGCACGATTGGCATACCATATTGCGTTATGGCACACAATTCAAGGTCATCCCAGGTCATCGATTTTTATGTCATTTGAAAGCCAATATACGACTTCCTATTAGTGATCAGTAGTAACCTAGAGGCCCTATCTCGCACCGTTTAGCCACAATATATCCGTGACAGACGACGACAGATCGACGAACGGACGGAAGATGACAACCGTGCCAAAAACGCCTACAGCATATAGCTGCAGCGCGTCAAAAATGCTTGGATTTTGAGCTTCGAGTGAACAAATCATCATCAATTTACTTAAGTTTTAAGCAAACTAATGATGATTTGTTCATTCGAAGCTCAAAGACAAAGCCTCAGCAGTTGAGAGATTGAGACTACGAATTACGATCAGTGAGTGCGGGGATTTAGGCGCAATGCGATAATTAGTGACATCTTTTTACCACTTGACTTGAGTTAGCTATTCTGTGTTGTTGACCTTGCGTGATTGATTTTGTGAATAAAGTAATCTTCTAGTAGAAGGCAGCTATAGTGTTTTGTTATGGGTGGAGCGTCGTCGTCGACAGTTGAGCAGGATGAAGGGGGCAGTGTTTTTGCGGTTAGTTATTATTGTTATTTGTTCGTGGCCGTGAGACGCGAGTGTCACCGGGCACCGCCCCTTTATTGATACAGCAGCCGACCACAAAACCTGTTTCTTACCATATCGCTAACACTAAACCTATCGATTCTCTGACACTGGCCTAAGTATTTATTTAACCACCAGCAGCCATTTGCACTGAATAAGCCAGTGACGTCAAACCACTGGACCAATCAGCTGTCTGACATGAGTGGCTCTGTTTGCAGTGGATGCATCATTGACTCTGAAGTCTCCACACAGCTAATGCAGTCCGGCATGTGTACATTGTATGGTGTGAAATGTTTGTAGGTGTCTGAGGACGTTGTGAGGCGACTGTTTGGCCAACCTGATCTACCAGGTTTGTTATATATTGCATCCTTATTACGCAGTCCAATGTAATTTCGTGCTCTGCTGCAGAATTTTCTAAAATGACACAGACGTTTATGAAATACGGAATGTCGTGGAATGTAACTTTATAAACATCAGATTTATTGTGCTGTAGTGTGTGCATAGCTTACTTATATAAAACAGATTCATGCATTCTGAAAACTCGTATGATTCCAAAGAGCTTGTGCACTTATAATGTTTTATTGTTGATTTTTGAGATATTATACTTGATTGTTGTTATTTTTTTGCTCAGTGAAATTGCTGATCTGTCATTTATTTCTGTTAATATAGTTTATGAAAGTGACATTGTGAAATTTGTACTACTTTTGCGCTTTGGAAGTGTTTTGAGTTCAGAAAAGAAAGCATGTTGTCTCAATGTTGAGTATGACCTCTGTAATGTGCTATACCATTTATTATTTTATTGTTTTATTGTTGTTTGTATTTTCAGCTAGTCAAGCCAGCAGTGAAGAAAAGGTGACATTTTATCGTTTTTTTTATTACAGTTGTGATGTATCACTGTTCAAGTTTCAAGTAGGAAATGAAATGATGGCACAGTCAGTTGTTGTGAAGACAAGTTGACAGATGGGTAAAGGAGAAAGTTATGTTAAGTTGCCATATATTAATAACGTGGTACAGTTGGTACTGAACTTAGTGTGATCATATGTCTGGAAAAGCTTGAATTTCAGGAGATTTGACAACTTTCAGTTATGTCACCAAAAGTCAGGGACTTAATAATAGCATAGTAGCTAACTATAGTGGCATAATATTTAATATTTTTTGGTGGATACTGGACATTGTTATATCATTATTACTGTTTTCATATTTTATGTCTCTACTGTTAGTATGATTAACGTCAGTTGTCAGTAATGGGAAGGAGTGTTGTAAAGAGCTCCGGAATTGTTAGTAAATTTCACAGGCTTATAGATTGGTCAGTGGTCACTCTGTGAAATACCTGCATATGTTTTGTAATGATTAGTTTTGGTAGTTTGAGCCATGCTGTGGATAGAATGATATTTACAGTACATGAAAGCTTGTGAAGCAGAAGATATATGGTGCATTAGGGTGAATTAATATTATCAGTACTTTAATTTATGAGTGCAGTCTGTTGCCATTAGCTTGCTATCATTTTTACTAATTCCATTGCCATAGTAATTACTTAGACTTTATATCATGGTAAATGAATTCTGGCATGACTATTTTTGTTGAGTTTGCTACATATTTTGTATAATGAATGTTGTTTTTTCTAACTTGTTTAGGTTGAAAATTTAATAGCAACTAGTCCTATTCCATCATCAAAAGAAGATCGTATTAATTTGCTAGAATTATATCGGGACAGAATAAAAACTCTGGAACACCAGGTAACAGCAGAGATAATGTCTCTTGGTGTGATGTGTCAGTTAGACAATAAAGTTTGATAGTTTGTTTAGAGAACGGCTGTGAATGCATTTGTATTTGTTATTTGTTTACCTAAATGCAAAGGTCTAACTGCATCATTGCTGCACGACAAGCCTGCTATTTGTGCTGGGTTTTTTTAAATTTGGGAGGGCAAAAATCGTTCAAAATTAAGTTCGATTTCAGACAACTATCGACTTTGGCCGTGAATGTCTCTGAAACGAAGCAAGCTGTCAAAAAATGGACAAAAAGATTTGTGAAATTCGGTTCACTAGCAAAAAAAGTTCTGTTGTCTCATTTCAACCTACCCTAAGTCGACAGTGCGTTTTCTCTGCACATGCTAATGCATTTGACTTCGGGCCATGTCACTTTGCTAGCAGGAGAATTTTACCCTCCCTCCCCCCTGTCCCCCCCCGTGAAATTTTTTCCCAGTCGGACTTAGGGCGCCGGGCAGACTCACGTTGGGCTTCGCCCCCAAATTTCTAGTTGATTGAGTTTCAGTTTTTACTATAGCTCATTTATTGAAAATGCTGAAAGTAATTTTATATTTTTTTCAGTGATTTTTGTTATTGTTGTTTTTTAAGTTGTGTCCTGTTTCTGTAATGTTAACAGTGTAAATGTAGCAAACTGACAAATCCTTGGAGTTTTTTTTCTCTCTGCCGTCATAGAACTAGCCACAAAACTGTTCATGTGATGTCTCATAGTTATGCCGTGAAAAGGCAGACAGCATTAAGTGCAATAATGAAAATTTTGGGAATTTAGCAAAAACATCAAATGCATAATACGTACAGTAATTTTTTTTCTGACCAACGTGAGTTTTTCTGTTGAATAACATCGATTAGGTGCTATTTGAAGCACTTCAGCCAAATTGCATAAATATGTGTAAATACGCCATATTTAAAGCAGAAAATCAGTTACTGCTGTATGCCGTGACATCATAAGGATACTTGTATATGTGAAGTCATGGCAGACCGCAGTAACTGAGCAGTTCAGCCGTTAATATGTACTGTGTAAAATATTACAAGAACTAACTGTTGCAATTAACACACACAAATGTTGTGTACACTTTTCTACTAGATTACTGTGCCATTCGTCAACATATCTGACAATTTTAGTTGACTCTCAACTGAAGACAATGTCATACTATGTTTACGAAACACTGACGACAAAATGTATAAAACACATTACAAATTTATTGAGTATGCAAACTTACATATTTACTATAAATTTTAAGCAATGTTGTAGACTAAAGTTTGTGAATAATATTGTAAAAGCAGTGGCAACGTGTCAGGGACAGTATAAATTTTCAGGCTGTCAAAAAATTTGTTGTTTAATAAATTTTTCAAAAATCCAAAATTTGTTGCCAAAAGCATATGATTAAAAAATTTAGAGGCAAAATTAAATGTTTAAGCACCAGTTATATCTTTTGACCTGGAAAATATGCAGTGTCTGTCAAAAATGCAACTCTTTGTGCCACTATTTAACCAATTGCACTGCTATGTAGAAGGTAGACTAAAACAAGCAAATTGCCATTAATTTTGCCAAAAGAATCAAGAAGAAATTGTAATTTAGAACATCAAATCCAGTTAGATCTTGCACCAGCTGCTGCAGCATTTAATGGTGTTGACTACCAAGCATCAGGTTTTTTAGTATTATGCTGCTAAAAATCTTTATTTTGATAAGCAGACAAATTTTATTTTAAAACAGTACTGTCACAATTATATCGTTTATTCATTTAATAACTGGTTTGCCTTCATCATCGTCATCATCATCGACAACCGTGGGCTCAACGCCCATTGGTGTCTGACGCCATTGTTACTATCGCTGCCCACCGCCACCTATGTAGGGCAGCGTGGCTTCGGCTGTAAAAAATAATGACTTTTCGGGTGTGCCTTTCTTTGACGTCTCACAAAATTTTGTCATAAGATACATTACGAGAATTTAGGCTATTATATGGTAAAACCCCCAATTAGCCATCTTGCCTGGGTTTGATTCGGTACCGGGTTGTGACAGACAAACAGACGGAGAAACAGGCAGACGGACAGACAGAATTACCATAGCTAATATGCACTAGCACACATAATGCGTCACACGTAAAAAATTAAGAAGCCTGTGCAGGCAGTGTGGTGCACATTATTCACCAGTTGTTTAGACCTGTACATGCATAATAAAAACGAATGCTGCAAAAATGACTACACAGTAAACTCTCATGAATGTAACCAAACAATACAACCGTCTACTTAGTTGCTGTTAACTTATGACACTTGCACTAAGGCAAATTCGATTAATTTTTGAATAAATTTAATATTGTCTGTGCTCTCGTTAACTGGAAGTTGCCTGTAAAGTTAGACCATAATTTCTAATCAAGTAAGTAAACAAACAGCTAGAACACGGCAAACAGCAGTAACTGCGTATATGCCAAGGCAGACCGCAGTATCTGCATAGCAAATCAAGGCAAACCGCAGTAACTATACATATACTGCTGTCTGCCTTGATTTTGGTACAGTTGCAGTGCAGATATGGCCAAATGTCCTTCACCATTGTAGCGTAACCAAGGACATCACAGACAAGTAGACTGTACCATTAGATGCAGCAGACGCTGCAGACATGCCTGGTATGGTCAGCTCAATTTTGACCAAAAGTGCAGATACGGCTGTCTGCCTTGTCACGGCAGAATTACTGAAGTAGCAGTATCATTGATAGCAGTGTTAGAATCATCAAATGTAGAGTTCTTTTGTGAGTGTGTGTGAGAGATTATCTCTAGGTTTGTTGTCATAGCTAAATATGCCTAGACCTACAATGTGATCAGAAGTGACAAGATTGTTGCACATTGTGGTCAGCATTGTTTTGATTCGGCATTTGACATCGTTATATTGTTGGATCAAATTGCTGGTCCACTATTGCTCATTCAGTTAAGTGTCATGTTTAAAACAGTTTAGCTTTTTATGGCAGTAGGATCATTTTATTTTATTGTACTCTGGGGCACAACGAGGATGCTGTTGTTGCAAGTAGAGACTCAACTCAGAGACTGTCAACTCTTCTCTACTGTTGCATTTATCAAACATTATTAATAATTTTTGCCATCTGCAAATATCAGTCTGGTTGCTGTTTAGTTTTTGATTGTTCATGTTTTTTGATATAATTTGTTTAAGTTTGATTTTTGAAAACGTTGCAGACACGTGGCTTGCAGGAGATAAGCAACGAGAATTTTGAAGAAGCTGTGAAAGAAGTGGAAGGCAAGTTCATGTAAGTAGCATATTCCTATCATTGACAGATATTATGCGTTGACTTCGTGTCTAGTGAAATTGTCCATTAGTAAAGTGTGACAGCACTCAGTAGAGAACTTTCAGTCAGTCGGAAACTGTGTGTTAAATATTGCTTGGTAATTGCAATAATTCATTGAGTTTTCTGTTGAATAATTTTTGATCTGGGTTGTGTCTCGTATTGAGCTGGCATTATGGCACATTATGCTGCAAGTTACAACAGTATTGTGGGCTGTCGCATTTGTGTCATGAATTTTTTGTTTTTGTTTCCGATTATGTTCGTTTTTGTAATGAAAAGAAATGAAAGTGCATGCATTATGGGCCTATGGTCTGTGTGTGTGTATGTAGCATCCTATTTATTACAGTGTACTACACGTGAAAAAATGTTAAGTGCTTCTTGAGCCATAAGGTTCTGATTTGTTCTCTTAGCCCTCAGCCAGACACCACTTTACCCTGCGAAACCATAAATACTGAGCTGGTGCATTGCGTGGCGTGCCTGTTTACGACCCAGCTTTTGCTGGTACTTACCTACCCACGTTGGGAGGGCCAGGGCGAATTGACCTGGGACAGTGCATTATGGAATTACATAAATTGCCCTAGTTGCTGGGGCTCCATTCCGTTTGACCTCGCTGTAGCTGGGGAAGTTTATAAGTTATGACATAGCCCCAGACACTACCCATTTCAACACTTTTTCAACTTGTCATCCGCACAATTTGCTGCCCCAAGAAAGGACAGGTGTTTTTGCTACTGACTGTTTTAGTACTGTATGCACTGTATGACAGAGGCTTATTGTGTGTGTGCTGTGTGACATGTGGTGATGATATTTGGATTGCAGAAAGCCGCCAGCGAACTATCCAGTCTGTGTGGATCTGCAAGCGTCTGTACAGCGCTGCTACGAGGAGAACCCAACAACTTCACTCAACTGTGCTCCACTCGTACAAGCATTCAAACAGTGTGTTGAGAAACAACGAGAGACATTGCTCGCTCGTAAAGGATGATTGTTTAGCATTTAGCAGTTTAGTAATGAAGTAGCTGCTTGTATGTTGGCTGAGTAAGTAATATGTTTGATCAGTCAGGTGACTGTTCGAAGCTCAGTGGTATTGTACAGACTAAAATGAAGCCTAGAGAAGTAAAAAAATTCACAGAATGCCTGATAGTCTGCGAGCCTAATATTGTTAACAGGTGTATGACTTGATTAAAAGATACGCCATGAGATGATGACTGAGTATTGGAAATGCAACAGATGTTTGATGGGAGTTACTCCAAAGTCCAAACCTTAAAGCATGTACGAATGAAGCAATGGAAGTGTGCTGAACTGCTGCTTTTGTTCAGTTTCTAAAGTGTGCCGAGCAATGTCACTAGTTCTGTGGATTTGTACATGTCTTTAGGTTCAGATATGGTGAATGAATTGTCTGTAACTCATACACATGAGCATGAAACACATATGCTGAATGGTATGCTTCAGTCTGATTGGTAGGCCTATATGATTGATTTCTTGCTGTCAGGCCGTACGGAAGTCACTGAACAATCATTGCTTGTTCTTTGCCCACTACTGTAAAAATTTTCACTTTGTTTATAAATGTACATTCTTGTGCAGGTGTTGTTTCGGGACTGCCTATAGCATAGATGTAAAAATGTTCCAGAAAAAAAATATTTAAAAAAACGTTAAAACGTTAAACGTTAAAAACGTGAAAACGTGGCAAAAATATCAAACATTTTAAAATGTTGAATAAAAGATGTTGGCCATAATTTGTTTAACCTCTCGTTTTATGCCTAATGCTGTAGGTGCAGTATACCTGGAACTATAGTCTAGAATCTAGATAAAGAGAACTTTATTTAATTGCAATTCAACCATGTGCTCATAAGACCAAATATACTACATAAAAAAACTTTTTATTTGGTATATTTGGACTAAGTAAGTAAACTACCATCATTATGACTTATTAATTTGTTTCTGTGGTTCCAGAAATGTTTGTCCAAGTTTTTGATAGGCATTTCAATGCACGTTTTTAAAAAATAAAAACGTTTGGAACAATGAAAAAACGTTAAAAAGCATAAAAACGTGGCAAAAATAAAAAGAAATGTACAAACGTTTTTTTTTACATCTATGGTTTGTAGCGACTACTGTGTAGTTCATGCTAAGTCTGTTTCTTGTGCCCTCAGTACTTTCACGCCATTGGTTGAGCAAAGGAAAGACAGCTTGTCAGTAAAATGTGATTCGGCTGGTGATGGCGAATAAACAGCTCAGCTTGGCTTTAAAACTTCACTGTAGTGTTTTCTGTGATAATTAAAACTTAGTTCACCAATGGAACTAGATGCAACACCAATAGCAGCACATAATCTGTTGTAGCAGTGAGTTACATACTAGGCCCTAGATAGCTTATCATAGATTGGAAAGCAGTAAAAATCATGTCAATTAGCAACTTATATTACACATTTTAACTGATGATTGTGCTCAGTCTATGGATTGTTTTTCGCATAAACTGTTTCTTTTTAATTTTACATGGAATTGCTTGTTGGAGTACGCAAGCAATCCCCCCTATTCTTACACATTTTTCCGTAGCGTGGTCTGTCTGTCATCTGTGACATTTGTGCACCCTGCTAAAACCGTTAGCGGATTCGATGCAGTTTGCTAGGTACACGTGTGGAATGGGGTTAAGAACACATTGTATCAGACCCGAGTCCAGGGCATTAATGGGAGAATGCCTCAAAAGAACATTTTGGGGGTCGAACGACAGCCAGAACTTACTTGAGCCCAAATTCCATTACGCCGTTGCGACAAATGACACAAATCATGAAAGTCCGAGACACAAATCATGTCGCTGACTTTCATGATCTGCGTCCTCGCCGACTTTTCCCGTGCATTGTAACGGACTAAATTTAATTAGAGCGACACAAACGTAACGGGTTTGTCGCGAACTTGTCACGGACTTTGTCGCAAACATCACGAACGTCGCACGCCAGTGTTACTATCACATCAGGGCACTGAATCATATCAGACCGCTGCTGACACTTGAAGCATCTAAAACTTTCCCGTGTCTATTGTAGGCAGTAAGTTAGATTACTGCAACTGTGTACTTGACGACATTTCTCAAAGTGACATTGACAAACTTCAGCGAGTGCAGAACGTTCTGGCGCGCGTTACTGCGCAGGCGCCATGGTCAGTCAGTGCCACGGACCTCCGCCGAGATCTACATTGGCTGCCAATCACAGCGTCTATAAACTATCTGTATTGGCACATAAAGTGCTTTATACAAGACAACCGTTTCATTTAGCCGATTTTGTATCAGGGAGTGTAGAAGTAGCAATTTATACCGCCTAGAACGTTGCGATCTGCAAACTCTCACCTTCTTAGTGTTCCTTCCTTTTCTAGATCTTTTGCCTCTCGAGCTTTCTGTGTATCCTCGCCTAAAAACTGGAATTCTCTTTTCCTTCACATACGTTCATCTGAGTCTTGCTACTTTTAAATCTCGTCTTAAATCTCACCTTTTTGCCTCTGCTTGTCACGTATAATCATCTACGTGCCAGTGCCTCATATTCGTTTATCAATTACTGGCGCTATATAAATGATTTTGATTGATTGATTGATTGTCGAGATGGTTTGTGTCGGCAACTTTACCTGTAGGGAAGTTTCGGTGAAAGTCGGCGTAATGGAATTTGGGCTTTAAGAAACGCTTATTTCTGATTCATCAGGCACCGATCAGCGATTCCGCGTTGTACCGAATTACTTCGATCCTTGTTTTGTTTATCATTGGTAGACCTATACCTACTGCATAATTTGCGTCACAATGAGCCGTTCAAGTTATCGCTGCGCTGTGATTAAAAGCCGTTGTAGGCCTATAGGGCCTAATGTGCTGTGGGGCTTCACGCGGGCGTAGAACTACAGATTGCGTGACGCCCGGGTCAATCGCTTTATAAATTACTGGCAATGGCAATGCTCAGCCCTGCACGCGAGCCGTCTATGTAGGCCCCGACGTGTGCACCGCTGGCTCAATGAATGGTGAATAGTAACCTATACTGCTGTGCCTACAGTCCTGAGCGAGGCTTCTAGTCTGTACGTGACTGCGTGCGTGCACTGCACGGTGCCTGCAATGTTGCCATTTCCATGCGTGGCGTTGTACGCCGGTTCTGCTATTGTACAGTGGTGCAGTACACCGTGAATAAGGACTTAACTCTGACTGGTTGAATTGAATGTCGGCCTACTGACAGGAGACAGAACTGTATCCTAACCAAGTTTATGGTATGTAATAGGCCTAACCATTATAATCTGCTGTCACCCAGACTGTAGGCGTGGTGATAGGCTGCTCTATTGCACTCGTGGTGTACCGTGTATGACATTGCAGAAAATTGCAGTCCATGGATCGTGGTTGAAAAACAGGCGTTTGGGGAAGCTAGCAGACATGAGCACGATCGTACGTGCAGCTCGTACGTGTTGGCTTTTAGGCATAAGTACGAGCTTCGTCGCTTTGGGTCTTTGGTACGAGCTACGAGCTGAATACGGGGCCGTTAGGGGCCGTTCAACAAGAAATTTGAGCAAAGCTCACGAGACGCGCGAAAGCCTATAGCATTTCCAGTTCAGTAGTTATAGTTTCGAAAATTGCATATCACTTGGACTCGGCTCATCGGGACCCTAATACACATCAGCCATAGGCGCGTGTGGCGTTGGCGACGGTGGCGCCTCCTTGTGAATGATAAAAACTTGTGCAGCCTCATATCGCGAAAAAAATCTGTAAAAACCCCTATTTTGGCGTTCAAGATCATCCAAGGTCACTGAATTCAGCGCCAATCGAAAGCCAGTATACGATTTCCTATTGGTGATTAATGGTAACCTAGGCCTTATCTCGCACCGTTACTGAGATACAGCGAGTTATTGGCGAAAAATCACAAATTTTGACCACCCCCTCTCATTTAGCGACCTCGTTCGGGGTGATCCCCTTCGAGTTTACGAAAAAGCTTTACGGTTCCTGAAACTAGAGTCTTCCAGGCAGCCGATGGTGAAGATTTGGAGATCCTAGCTTGGACCGTTTTTGCCTGATCCACCCGTCTGACAGACGGACAGACGGACAGAATTGCGATAGCTAAGACGCGCTATAGCATAGCTGCTTTCGCGCGTAAAAAAATGTCGCGCTTTTTTGACCAAATTTTACTCCATACCCCTCTGTCACAAATGTCCCACGTGGCCAACCCCCTATGAAAAATGTCAGGCCACAATACCCCTCATCTGTATGCATCTTACCGAATGTAGCGCCTGCTACCGTAGGCCAACCAGCCAAAAGTTGTTCAATATATGTATAAATGCATCCATCCATTATCATAATCATTTGGAACATTATTTTACAGTTTACATATAGTAGTTGGCAATGAAAGAACGGTTTGGGTTATGCCTATACGAGCCAACGTCCTACTGTATCTGAATCTGTAGTCATTTTATCAGAGACTAACGTGTTAGGTCTATAAAAAATTTTCACAAAAGCGTGACATCACATGTTCCTGAGCTCCCCCTGTCACTGTCACACCCACAGACCAAATAAATGACCCCCCCTTCAGGAGTGACATTTTTTGAAGGGCCTCTTACTTATTTAATCGATGTGTTACGTAGTTACCTACGTCATGGAGGAAGTGTTTACGGTAATTATAAATTTGTGCGATATGCTTGCTGCTGTAATTTGTTTACTGCTTTGTCGTTACTGTAACCATGTCTAGTTAAGTCGACCACTATGAACTTGAGACGATATTGCATTAACGGAGCGAATAATTTCGCACACGTGCGACATGCGTAGTGTAGTTCCTTCGGCGGCGCAATCGCATTTTCCTCGGAGAGCGTTTTCGCTAAGGTTAACCCATTTATGCCTACGATGCCATATATGGGACACCTAATTTAACGGCGAATGAAAAAATAATTTGGGAATGGGTTATACAACTATCAGTGCATATGCATCGTTGAGTTCGATAGGTCCTACTACAATTAATTTGCTTCGTGCTGCGGGTTAATACTGGACAAAAATCGTTGCAAAAACCCGACAGATTGCCTATTTATTATACAACGAAGCAAAACAGCTCTTTCATGGCCACTGTCCCCTCCACAGACCTATACATTAAATTTCTAGATTCTCTACTATAGCGCCATTCCGTTATAGAAGGCGACCTCTGTATGTTTCTCCTCTAGCGTGGCATTGCATAAGCCGATGAGTTAACTAATACTATCATGCATTTCACAGTCTGCTGCAACTGAATTTTAATCATATGCTGTGAATAAGGTAAGTGAACACTACGTTAAAGGTGCATATAGCTCTTAATGATCCCATCTCAGAGCTACGGAGCGTCACTTGTCATATGGGATCACACAGTGTTACTTGCCACCCGACAGAGGTGAACGCGCCCCGCCTTAACCCCAGTCAAATAGGCCGGTACTCGATTTACCTACCCCGGAGGGATAGAAGGCTGAGTTGACCTAGGCGGTTGGTTACAACCCGAGATGGTTTACCTGCCTACAGGCTGTCACCCATCGCAGTATTAACCGGGCCCGGCGTACAGTAACTTCGCTGATTGGATCAGACGCGTTACCACTACACCACGCCGACCGTTGTAAAAGGCAAACGCCCAACTAATTTTAAACGAATCGTCGCAATGCATGCTGGATACTAAGGGAGAAAGTCGAGGGATTGCGATTGGCTGGCACAGCCGCCGACGCACACCGGCGCTTCATCGGGGCTTTGGTGACGGCACCTTCAGACCTTCAAGCCCGCCAATTTCCTGAGGCTCTGGTCCCCCGGCCACGAAAGAGCGTGCAGTCGCATACACGAGGTGTCCCTCCTGCTGAGAGCCACTATTATATATGGCGACCTGCTATATACGTACACCAGAGGTCAGTCTACGAAATAATGGTGTTTCATTGATTTCTCACTCTTAAGTAAGTAAGTAATTAAGTAAGTAAATGATTTATAAAGCGCCAAAGTCTCAGAAAGAATCAGGGCGCATAGGATGATGGACGCTAGGTGGCAGAAAAGGCTGACTGAAAGTAGTGGGTCTT